>JGI20166J26741_11243337_pt1 | contig 14118 bp, 9 predicted proteins | sample TergutCu122P5_FD_26741 | JGI IMG/M metagenome (IMG submission 26741)
AATCTTTCGAATAGTTTCAACTTGAGTATCGCCAAGCTTTTGGCAAAATTTAATGCAATAACGCTGCTCAATTCGTTCCGTCATTTTGCAATAATTGACAGTCCGCCGAGCGCTCACAACACGTACACAATCATCGACCGACTGCCGGCGACTGACGCTATCTGTAAGCGGGAAGAAATTCACGCATGCGCATAAATGTCCTCTCCACATCCACAGTGAAGGACAATTCCCGTGCTTGATTTGTTTAGGCGTAAAAAATTAAGGTCCGATACTTTTTGAACAGCCCTCGTATAATCGATACCAATTCCTTTCTGTAATATGTTTACTGTATAGCAGGAAGACAGTTTGAAGTGGTGTGTGCATTCATGTGTGTCATTGTACACAGTGCAGTTTTCGTGCAGAAAAGGTAGCAGTACTCACAGAGCAAAATAAGTGAATCTAAGCCTAATTTTATGTTTCTGTGCTTAGAGGAGAAGGTTTCTAGTACTGCGCATTGCTAGAAAACAGTCACTCTGTGTGTGTGTGTGTGCACGCGTGTCTGTGTGCGTGCACCCTTGCGTTCATGTGTGGTGTAGTAAGAAAATCATGCAGACGTGTTTTGTATTTTTTTATTGCAGACTTAATGACTGTATTAGCCGAGTGAATAATTTGGATTGTAGTAATGTTAGCAAGAGGATGGTGCTGGAGACAGTTCGTTCAGGTGGTGGGGTGGCCAATATGGTTGTTCGGAGACGTCGAATGGGGGGACGTTCCCTTCATATAGCACAGGTAGGCTGAATCAGTCTTGCATATATGTTGTAACTATTTTTATTTTAGTGTAAAGTATGTAATGTCTGAGGATATACAATAGAAGCCCTGTTTAATACATCCCTAGGGGAAAGAAATTTTAATATAAAAGAGAGACTGTGGATTTAGATAGTTAAATGAATAATGTTATATTCTGTAACACAGTTATATAAAAATTCTTACTGGAGGTGCTAAATATAGATAGTTACTTTTTGTTTTCTGCTAGTAGCAAGCATGATATAACAGTTGTTAATTGCATGATACAAGAGTTTGTGACTGTTGTATATATTCACTTCCCTATAGATGAAAATTTATGAATGTACATATAAATCCCACACAATATTGAAGTGACTTAATTTTATTATACAGGGATTAAATACCATTTTACATTTATTTATGTATGATTGCTGCTTGTGAAACAAAGTGACACAAACACAGGTGACCATATCTTTTCATCAGAAATGATCACTGGTCCTACATTGATACTAAGAAGTGAGGTAGATGTGATATATATATAATTCTAGCATTTGGAACTTACGCAGGGTAGGTCATAAATAACTAACACATTTGAACAGCAAATTGTTTATTCATTAAAAAGGTAAGATAATTTGTTTACATGTGTTTATTTTACATACTTTGGTGTTTTGTGTGTGGCATGAGGATTGTAAAAGATGAGCTTTTTCAGAAGCTATGCATTGTTGGATGTGTTCATTGAAATTTTTCATGACTTTAATCAGCACATCATCTGTTCCAGCATTCTCATCACAAATACTTATCTTCATCTCTTTAATAATTTGTGCTGTAGTTGAATTGATGTGGTTTTTCATGTCAACCTACAAGAAATAGGTGCTATGAGATTATCTTAAAAATTATGTATATGTAAAGTACACCACAAACTTCTGAAGAGCTAGAGATATGTATTCATGACATACTTGGTGGAACAGACGAGGAAGTGTTATGTAAAGTAAAGAAAATTTTTCACTGAATGTGTTTGGGAACATATGGCTTCTAAAGGAGCTCATCTTTTACCCTCCATACTCACACATAGAACTCCAGAGTGTATAGAACATATATATGTAAACATATATGCTTTCCTACTTTTATTGATTAGGAAATCACTTTTAAAATATGTTACATATTTCTAATTGACCTTGTATAATGGCCTGTGATAATACAAAGTCTGAGGTGCCATACTTACTCAAATGCAAGACAGTGTTTTTCCTTAAATTTTGTGCTTGAATATGTGACGTCATCTTAAATTCACGTATGAAGCACCGAACCATACTGTGCCAAACTGAATTGCTTGGAAACAGACCATGTGGAGTCAAACCAAGGCCTACAGCGCCACATAGTCATGTGACATCTCCGCTTTTCTGAGATATTACACAGTGTTGAGTGGTTAATTCTTTAGCGATGTTTCAGGAGAACATATTGTTTCCATCTTCAAAGACAAGAAATCCAAAAGAGAGAACATAGCACAACTGAAGTTAACTGACACAGTCTTCTTTTTGGGGACTTTGTCCATCTATTTTTGAAAGGTGTGCAATGTTTAAGAAGCTGGCTCTGTTTCCATTTATAGGCAAACTAGCACCTAACCTGGTGGACCCCTTACATTGAGCTATTCATAGTCACTGGGCACCATAGAAATGGAAATTGTTAAGATATACACCTGAGAATAGAAATAGTCCAAGGGTAGTAACAGGAAAATGGCTATTAAAAAATTAAAAATTAACTACAAGGCTGAAAATTAAAACCTGGACACAATACAAAAAACCTGAACACATTTAAAATTCGGATCATAATGGCATGGCAGCACATCTCACCAGAAGTGACTGTGAAGGGTTTTAAGAAGTGCTGTACATCCAGTGCAGAGGATGAGACTGATAATGATAATGATGTGTTGTGGAATGACAGTATAGAGGAAGGGAATGTTAGAAGTTAGTATGAGGAAAGATGAAGGCACTGACTGTGACAGTGACAGTGATTGGTAAAGGTAGATGGAACCTGACACTCTTTGTGTGTTAAGTGTATGCAGTTAATAGTAAAATATTTTTCTTGGCAAATATTTTAGTTTTGGAGGGTCATTTGAGATTAGAGTCGTCTTACATTTGGGTAAATACGGTATTAATAGAATAAATGCAAGCACTTCAAATTAAAGTGTTAGTAAAATATGTGTGGAAAAATGGTACTGTGTGTATATAGTACTATTACCTAGGTTAGGAAAAGTGAGGATGTAATAGGAGTGAGATTGAGAAATTAAAACTGGGGTTTCTCTTTAATTGGTATATGTGGAATTGCCTTTGTACTTGAAGTCACTGTGCTTAGATGATATATATTTTTCAGTTACACCTGAATGTTAGTGAACATGGTCTGACTCTTGAAACTGGAATCTACATTTGCAAAATCAATCCAGGCTCTTTAGCTGCAAAGGAGGGAAACTTGGCAGTGGGGGATAGAGTTCTTAGTGTAAGTTGGAAATCCCTATTTATTTTTATACAATTGCTTAGTGGTCAGTCAGTTTTGAACTCTTAATAATAAATGTCTTAATTCTTTTCCTTTAGATTAATAACAAACCCATGGATGGACTCAAAAGTGCCAGAGAAGCAATGGCAATCATGGATGAGGCATGTGACATCTTAACCATAACAACTGTCAAAGGATCTATGTCTCCAATCAATTCAAATTCTAGTGGTCAGATTGTTACGTCTGAAGAAGAAAGAGGTTTCAGCAGCTCAAATTCCACATCAAGATCAGTAAAGAAAAGCAGTCAGAGAATGGTGAACAGCTGCTCACAAACTGATGATGAGAGGCTGATAGGAATGAACAGTCATGGTGCAGCAGATGAATTTGTTGACAAGAGATACATGAGCAGTGCTTTTGGGGTAAATGAACGTGCTGTATACAAAGTAAGCAAGTCGACAATGGAGAAGCAAACTAACTCTGGGGCTTGGGAAATGATACGAGAGAAGATTGACATCGTTCGAGGGAGACGACATTCAAAGGAAAGGAATCGTGAGAGCACAGATGAGAAGAAACATCATCGGAACTCTTCACCTAACACTTTCGAACAGGAAAGAGATGATGCAATTGCTGAATTGGACTCAGTGATTGAAAGTTATCATGGCAAAACAAGTGGGAGTATGCTAAAACGTAGTAGAAAACGGGGAAAGGAACTTGAAAAGAATGGCGGTACATGGCCAAAAGCTCGTAATGGCCCTGTGATAGAGCACGGTACAGGCACAATTCTGCATCCAAGGAAACATAAGGAGAGATTACCTCTTTCTGAACTATTAAACAACCCTCCCAAGTACCCTCCTGACACACTTCACTACTGTTCCAGTGGAGGATCTGAGCAGCCCTCCCAACCCATTAATATGGCTCATGATCGGACAGTATCATGCTCAGCAGCATACAAGGCTCAAGATACAAATTCTGTTCTGCATTTCAATAAATCAGGTGGTTTACTTTGTACTCAGAAATCATTCACTCCAACCCCATTCAAGGAATTAATGTGTGAGAACAAATCTAGTACTGAATTCAACCGGGACAGGGAAAGGGACAGACTGAGTGTTCTTGCACCTTCTGATGCTAGCATTGACTTCTCTGTCAAGTCTGGGAATATTGGTAAGGAGGTGCTTGAATACTATGCAAAGAAGAAAAGCAGCAAGTACCCACCTAGTGACAGTGAGAGTAACATCAGTCCAGTGGAATCGCTGCCTTCACACAGTCGTATCCACTCACAGCTGTATGGAGTTCCTGCCACTGTACATCCATCCTTGGTGAGGTCGCTGCCACATTATCCCTTCACACCATTTCACTTAGCACACCCTCATCCACACCCACATTCTGAGTCAGTGACCACTTCTTTGCCAGCAAGGTACCCTTCCCCAACACACCTTCCATCCTCCCAGAGTGGAGAGTCCATTGGCCTACCGGACTCAAGATCCTACTGCTTTGAACCGCCATACAGCCCAACGCCACAGGTGCGTTCTACTGTAATTCCGAGGAGCATGAAATTCAAAGTAGTAAAACCTGGATATAACGTATGTTGAGTGATATTTGATTTGCAGTTAATTGCCAGACAATATAAGGGTACAATTGTATTCTGTAAATGAGTGTAATTTATTATTTGATATAGTTGCCATTCATTAAATGCTGGTTGATTTTTCATGTTTTTTTAACTGACTTTGCCTTATATATATTTATAATATTTTTGTGAGGTGAGGATCCCAGCCTTATACATGGATGATGTGGAACAGCATTATGCAACTTACATAATAATTTATTTTGTGTCTTGTTTGCCTGATGATTACTTCATTTTAAGCCGAACCTTGTTGCATTACACTATCCAGTACACAAAAAGAGTTCTGACTGACAGCTGTTATCTATCTGTGGTTTTTTAATGGCTCTGCTGCATGTATGATTTTTGTAAGATATTAGAAGTTTACTTATATATAGTAAAAAAAAAGTGGCCAAACCTCAACCGAGAGGATTTTGTTGAATTACACTACGACCCCATTGACACCATTGTTGAATGGTACTTGCCATGCCAGTACATGTAAAATAAAAACACAGGACTCAAGGAGACATCTTGCCGCCACAGTGTTTCTTTTGAGCAAGTGTTATACTTCGAACCTAGACATAATTGCAGACCAGGATCAAAATGTAACACATGCTCCGCAGTTTGAAGTTATTATGAATGGAATTTGTAAATGGTACTCTTGGAATATGTCTTGAGAATTTCTTTCCTACACTTGCAACCTTAGTTTTTGTTGCAATAGCAACATTTTTTCTGATTTGTAGTACAGAAAATGATGTGCATTTCACAATGTTCATCCTGCCATAACAAAATGGCTAGTAATAACCAAAATAACCAAATTTATTCTTAATATCTACACATGTACAGAAGTTTAAAAAAGTGTATACGCTCAATCACAAGATAGGATTAGGAGCGGTAGTAACATTCTTCATTGTGTTACCCACAAATGTGGAATTGAAAGAAATTTGAATTTGTTCAAAGTGGTACTGTTATGAAACAAGGAGTTCTGAAAAGAACTCCTAAAGCCTTTTCTGCTGTGCAGACTTATAGCAATGAAAATGTTGTGTATTTAATTTATAAACAGCTAATTTGAACTTATGACCAATCAGTCCATTGCAGTGTAGCTGATGGCTTCGCAGGTAGACTCATTTGTTGCCAAAATTAGATGCTTAGCCTACTATGCAAAAGACAGTGATTGAAATGGCCATGTGTTGTTTTGTATGTTCTGGGCTGATAGTTTTAGGTAATGTTCAGTTTTGTCAACATCACATGTCAACTAGTCATCTTTCAGCGCTAAAGGGTTAAATCTGGGAGTCCTATTTTGTAGCTTGCAATTGTAAATGGTTTATAGTATGGATTACTATTATCATTGTCATCGTCACTTTTGTTTTTTAAGTCCCCTTGAAATTGGATAGTCTTACCAAGACAGTATTAATTAGAATTTTTTTCTTCCCTTCTGCCTGGAAGGAAATGTATTTGTATCTAAAGAAATGGGTTAATATCATTATAACCAGGTTTTACTGCATTTTTTTACCTTTTGACTTTGATTATTTTGGCCACGTCGCATTTTGTTTGAGAATATAATGACAGTGTAATGTTGTTTTCAGAACTTCCATCACTCACACTCGCCCTCAGTTGACCTTCATCACCATCATAAACCACGCCCGATGCTACCAGCTCATTCTCATCCTGTTTATCGTGGTAATGAGGAAATTATCTCTGTTGGTTATCACAGCTATGAAGGCGGAACATTTCCACGCAAAAAAGAAAATCAGCGTATCAGGTGAGGTTTTGAAAATCCAGTCATTACAGTGTAACTTAAAGGTGTGTGATATTAAATTCAGGGATCTAATGGCATTTTAGTGACAACATTAAGGTCCTAGGTATCATGCTGACTAGGTCAGGTTGACATCTGACAAGACTACAGCTTTGTGAATGTGGGGAGTACCAGTCCTGCATTATGGCTCAGAGCCCACATTGTGCACAGTGCACCTCCTTGTTGCCTTATCATTACCAAGGTGGGCAGAGACCAGGAAGGTCAAGTATAAAAACAGATTAAGATAAAAGGGCTGGGCAGCTCTTGACCCATGCACCACAATGTAACTGGAGGTCATAGCTATTTTGTTATTGGAGAAGGTACAGTTGATTTGACAGTGAATTTTTACATTCGAGTTACCTGAGGAGTGGAAGGCGTTGATCATTGTACCTATCTGTAAGAAGGGTGATAAAACAGATCGTAGTAATTATATAGGCATATCACATTTATCAACTACATACAAAATTTTATCTAACATCCTGCTGTCAAGGTAATATTCGTATTGAGTTTGGTATCCTCATGAAACTGATAAGGCTAATAAAAATGTGTCTGAATGAAACCTGGAGCAGAGTCCAGGCAGGCAAACATATGACATGTTTCCTATTAAGAATGGTTTGAAATTAGGTGATTCTTTATCACCATTGCTTTTCAACTTTGCTTTAAAGAATGCCATTAGGAGGGTGTGGGTAAAACAGGTTGGCTTGAAATTAAAAGGTGCACATCAGCTTTTGGTTTATGCTGGTGATGTTAATATATTGGGTGGAAGCGTGCATTCTGTAAAGAAAAATGCAGAAGCCTTAGTAGTTGCTAGTAAGGAGACTGAACTAGAAGTAAATGCTGATAAAACTAAGTACATGGTCATGGCTTGAGATGAGAATGCAGGACGAAATCACAATATAAAGATTGATAATAATTCCTTTGAAAGGATGGAACATTTCAAATGTTTGGGAACAACCTTCATAAATAAAAATTCTGTTCAGAAAGAAATTAAGAGCAGATTGAAGTCAGGGAATGCTTGCTATCATTCAGTGCAGAATCTTTTGTCTTCCAGTTTGCTATCAAAATTATAAAGTTTAAGATATACAGAACTATCATTTTGCCTGTTGTTTTGTATGGGTGTGAAACTTGGTTGCTTACATTGAGGGAGCAACATAGGCTGAGGGTGTTTGAGAATGGGGTGCTGAGGAGGATACTTGGGCCTATGAGGGACAAGGTGATGGGAGTGGAGAAGGCTACATAATGAGGAGCCGTATGATCTGTACTCATCACCAAATATTATTTGGGTGATCAATTCAAGAAGAATGACATGGGTAGGGCATGTATCACGTATGGGGGAGAGAGGTGGATACAGGGGTTTGGTGTGGAAACCTGAGGGAAAGAGAACACTGGGAAGACCCAGGCATAAATGGGAGGATAATGTTAATATGGATCTTCAGGAATGAAATGGGGGCACAGGCTGGATTGATTTGGCTCAGGATAGGGACAGAAGGTGGGCACTTGCAAATGCGGTAATGAACCTTTGGGTTCCATAAAATGCGGGGAATTTCTTGACTAGCTGAGAACTGGTTAGCTGCTCAAGAAGGACTCTGCTCCATGGAGGAAGTAAGTAAGTAATTAAGTGTAGCCAATACCTACAACATAAAACTTTTACCGTGTGTAATTTAAAACATGACATTGTAGTTAAAAGTGACCTTAAACCAACATAAATATTGAACATATTCCATGATATGATTTTGTTAGAATGTTTCACGTGACTGTGCCTAAAAATGTGAAACTTGCTCTTTTGGGTTAATTTGGCTCAACTAATCTCTGTCCTTGGATCATTTGCCCAGTTTAATCAGCTAAAGAATTGCTCTTTATATATATCTATATATATATATATATATATATATATATATATATATATCAGGAGCAGAGCCCGTTTTGAAATATCTGTGTTTAACAAAAATGAAACAATAAAAAAGTTCAGTAATTGTGTCACTATTGTAGCACCCCTTGATCACCAACCTTTAGACTCATATCAAAGAAGCCTTAGGTTTGGAACTAAGGAATAGAAAACTTGCACTTGTTTATTCATAGTTGTGTACTGTGTAAATAAATTGAGGTTTATCAGTTTAAAAAGCTTATTAGGTAACAGTAGGAGAAAAGTTGTTTTGATAGTACATTGTAATTTTGGGGTTCTGTACCAGAATTTTCAGAAAAGTTTATATTAATTTGTATTGTCCTTAATATAAACCCTGCTCTAACTGCATGAAGTATAGAGCTCTGGTCCCTCTCCCCACCAAAGGGCTCATTTTATGAAAATTTGAATGTTAACCTATGAGAGCTAGAATTAAATGCCAGTGTATCTCATGATGGCCTGAGTTTTGGTGACTGAGTGTGGACAGTTCAACTTCTACCAAGTAAACACACAGAGACCACCATGTGGCATGCTAGACTATTTGCCAGTACATTTTAGAGAGCAGCATTTGGCCTCATAGGACAATGAATGTAAAATAAAATACACTTCACTATGGTCTACAACTGTCGTCTAAAATATTTTTCACTACATTGTATATTCTATTAAAATACAAGGAACATCGAGTATACGTGCTGTGCTGTTTATTAGATTTGTAATGGTAGATTTGTATACATAAGGTTAATGAGTTACACAAAACTGTAAGAATGCACTGGAAAATGTGTGTACTCCAGTGTGGTGCACAGTTCCACTGTCATTTCAGCCATATAAATTAACTGTTTAGATTGTAGCTGCACATATACAAAGCCATAGAATAGTGTCAGATGTGTTCCGAGCTTAAGGAAATGCAGTTGGTATACTTGCCTAGATAATTTGACATGCACAAATACACATTTGGGTAAAATATTCAGGGATGGGGGCACTTCACCCAGTCACTTCTGTTAGTGTCCAAGTGTAAAAGTTGTTGAATATGATGATTTAAAATTGGATTTTATAAGGCTGTTGCATGTTCATTATTACAGTTCTTTGTACTTGCTTGTGTGTTTCATTTTATGAGAAAAGATTCCACCAAAATTAATCTGGACAATACTTATAATAATAATAATAATAATAATAATAATAATATTGTTTGTGGATGAATTTTCTGTCTGCCGGCAGGCCACTAAACTGCCAGTCTGCAGGATCCTATAGTGAAATTACAAGTACTCAACAAGTGGATCATTTTAACGTATTGTGAAGGTGAATCATGTACCTTTTAATTAATCTAAAGAAGCATCCATTTATCATGCTTATTTTCACATTTATGTTGACTGGCACATTGTACGCAAGACTCACAAACATTCTACATTGGCACAAAACTTGGACTGGAGGACATTTCATTTTTTGTTTGAGACAGATACTGTAGGTTTCAGGGTGCTTAGAATAGAGAAGTTACTGTCACTAGATGCCAGCATAGCTGCACATTCTGTGCCGTGTCTCATAGTTAAATGCAACTGATGAGTAAATATGCATGCCTGAGTGTAGATTGTCAATATCTGTGACCAGAAATTGCACTTTTTAGAGAGAAATACTAGTGTAGTATTGCTTGCACGAGCATTGTTCATGTTGGGAGTGTACTGGCAGTGCATATGTTACGAAGTCTACATCCTCTGTAGAATAAATAGAAAAGAGTAAGATGATAAAAATACTGTATATGCAAATTTGTGTGTTTGAAATATAGTATTGTAATTTGCATTTGGAAAGAACAGGACTTTAATAAGTTAGGAGATAAATGTATGGTGTAAGGATTCTGTCATGTTCACCTCATTATATAAAAAACAATAAGACTTGCTGGACATGTTCTTCAATTTTTATGCAAATAATTTGTTACTCCAATAAACATTAAATGAATAGGATGCATGCAGCATTGAATGTAGGTATCGATCTGTGTTACTTATCGTTATTCTTTAATTGTAACCAGAATTGTAATGAGTCAACAAAATGTAGTAAAACAACTCCACCTGTCAATCTGTGGAAAAATCTTTTCAGTGGTTCTGAAGTTGTTATGTGCGGGCAGATGGGTAGACATATGGCGAAGTTAGTAAGCTGATATTTGCAGCATTTCACTATGCAGCAAAAAAAAAAAAAAAAAAAAAAAAAGAGAGAGAGAGAGAGACTGTTTACATTGTAATCTCATATAAGACTTGCGTAGCCACATAGTATATATGTACAGCAAACAGCAGTTGACTTTGGTACCAGTAAGCTTTTTATGTCTTCTGAACACCCTTGTGCATTGATGGAACATACATGTACAGAAATGTGTTCACAGTTTAGCAGTTCTGGAGCTTCCTCTGACTCATAGTTATCTGGCAATAAACCCATAACACTTGAGGAAAAGTGTGCTGAACATGGTTTTGTTTTCTTTATAACTTCTGTTCTGTACTCTGATGAACACTTGGTGAGTTATGGTAGAGGTGTATGCAGACATGCATGTAAATCTTCATGTAAATGTCGATTACTTTTGTGCATTGTCAGCCAGTACTGAAAAATGTTAAGAGAATTTCATAATTCGTTTAGTGATTCATGAGTTTTTACATGTGAAGAGATGGACAGGTATGGTTAAACTAATTGAGTCATCTCTGCAGATATATAAAAAATGAGTAAATGGTTTGCTTTTGTGAGCCACCCAGACATGTTTCATCTTCATGTGTGTATTATTCCTTCTTCATCAGAGTTGTGTCCTTGAATCTGTAAGCCACTACAATTTCATTTAAAGTGTGTTATACATGTATTTATTACTTCTCTTATTTCTCCATTTGTTTTGTGGTAATATAATGTATGTCCTCCAGTTGACATGAAAACTTCCATCTCTGCTCTCTCAGGTCTTCTTTCATGCTGTTTTAGTAAAGTCCAATTCTCACACCCATATTGAAACACTGATACCATCTTTATCTCGTATAATTTCGACATTTCCCTTGTACTTGTCTTAAGTGCATATTTCAAAATTGGTCTTCAGATATTGTATTAATTATATATTATACTGGCAGATGCCGTTTTATCAGTTATTGCCTGATTGCCAGCAAATGGTGTCTAGGATATTCAAGATTTATTTAGAAGCACATTCTTAAATTATCTTTGCCATTATCTTACAGTAGTGTCCTCACGCGCACCCACACACACACACACACACACACATGCATATGAAGCATGTCCAGAAACTAAGAACTGATCACATGTAGTGGTCACGCAGGTAACACTCGTTTTTCCTTTGAAGGTCACTTGTCTTCCGCTTGTCAAGGGGAACACGTGTATTGCATATTACAATGTCCTTTCTTCTTCCACCCCCCCTCCTCCTCCTCCTCCTCCCAGTTTGCTGTAGTCATTAAAGATGAACACAGAAATTGAAAATTCTGCTACTTGTGAAGTGCAGTTGTTGCTACAGTTTTTAAATGCTAAAAATGTGGTACATGACAGTGATAGTCAAGGTATTGCAACATTGAAGTTTGTAGCTGTGTCTCTTGCAGCATTACAGGCCTTCACTTGTCTACCATGTTGACTGCTGGTATAAGCATTTGAAATTAGTAGTGGAAGGAGGTGTTTGTGATTCTTTTCTTGTGTACTTACATATGTGAACATTCTCACTGAGTTGAAATATTCTTTGTACTTTTCTTTTCCAATAGAATACCATCTAACCCAAGTGTGACAAGCAAGAGTAGCGGTGGTAAGGTCTCAACTGGAAGCATTGAGAGAACATCGGATCGAGGTAGCCCAATGCCAACATTTCATGTGGAAGTGTTAAGTCCTGGACACAGAGAAAACAAACGGAACTCTCTACCAGACTACTGCTTTTCACATAAGTGAGTGAATTGTACCAATTAAAATGTTGATTTGTTCTGTGCCGTATCTTTTCGCTGACGTTGACATGTCAATTTAGGTTAGTCTACATCCTGATGTGGACTGACTGTGTTTTTCCATTAATTAATGTGTCATTTGTAACATATACTGCATCTTCTTTACTGGTGTCCTTAGCATGCTGAACATTGCCTGATTGTTTTATGGTGACAATTCTGTTTTTGTGGTTTTTTGTAGACTATTTTTGAGGTATTCGTAACTTATTGAACTCATTTTATACAAGCATGGTTATGGCACCTGTTCCATGGTTTTGGTGTGACTTCCGACTTGTTCCTGTACTGAGGGCTGAAAAGTCAAGGTTTATTGGACCTTTGTTACTGCCCCCACGTGCCAGTCTGGGTGAAGAGCCCAGACCATAAATCATGCCCACCATGCAGTACTCCGTTATGGACCCAAACAGTACTGACATTTGACAGTTGTATATTGTTCATCTGACTCTGCTAATTTGACATGTCAGCCTCTGAATGTCACTGCACTGTAATAACTTGGTTTGGTCTTGTGGTTTATATGTGTTTGTACAGCATAGAGTGGGGAGCTATGGGCAGTTATAACTATAACAAGAGCCAACAGATGTAGCTCGTTAATGGTGTGGAACTCTTCATTTGGTTTTCATTGTCAGTGACAAATCAAAGAGTAATTTCTGCAAGGTGTTTTCTGAGAAAGGTAGTGGTATATGTCTCCATGCCAGCATGGCCTGCACAATTTTGGATTCACCGGATGCTAGCAGGAGAAAGATGTAACAGGTAGAGACCAAAAACGGTTGTGGTTACAAAGAATCTGTGAAGAGGTTGTTGTTGTTCTTCTTCTTCTTCTTGTTCTTGCTGCCACTGCTGCTGCTGCTGCTTTTGTTGTCATCATCATTGTTGTAACCTCATTCTTATTTGTTGTCCTACAGACCATCACCCGGCGAGTTGCGCCGAGTGCACATAGACAAGTCAGTTGAGCCTTTGGGTATCCAGATCTCTTGTTTGGAGAGTGGGGGAGTGTTTGTTTCAACCGTAAGTGAGCACAGTTTGGCATCACAGGTTGGCTTGCAGGTGAGTGGTCTGCAGAGTGAAAGAGAAGAAAATGTAACATACCCACTCACTTTGTTATTTAGAGTAAACTGTTGCCATAAATTATATTATTAGTAATGTACTTTCTTTCTATAGAATTTGTCTTTGAATGCAATGTATTAAAATGACTATAATGTCATTATTAAACCTAAGATTATATGAGGTGTCTACAGCAGTATTTCCCAAACATTTTTTTGGGCAGCCTTTAAGTTTTGATATATTGGGCTTCCAGACCAATAAAATGCTGACATTATAAATTAAATGTGGAGGAGCACATGTATTTCAATCAAAAACCTAAGAATTCTGATCAGAAACATTGAAGTGTAGCTTAATCGAACTTAATTCATTGGTTTGTATTGAAGCTTAGTGTGATGTGCTTGATTTTCAAAGCCTAATTTTAATAATCCCTTTTGTTTTTCTTTCTCAACCATTACTGTACTGGGGATTATGTATATACAGTTTAGTTGCAGCAGTATCATTTACATTTTATCACACAGTTCCTACAACTTCCTGTTTCTGGTAAGAACCCAATAATACTTGAATTCTGCAAAAAAAAGAATATATATATATATAT
>JGI20166J26741_11244449_pt1 | contig 14118 bp, 10 predicted proteins | sample TergutCu122P5_FD_26741 | JGI IMG/M metagenome (IMG submission 26741)
GGTGGTGGTGGTGGTGGTGGTGGTGGTGGTGGCAGCGCCAGTGGCAGTGGTGGTGGTGGTGGTGGTGGTGGTGGTGGTGGCAGCAGTCCCAGTTGTAGCAGCACTAGTAGCCATAAACCTCAAACTAATAATCTAGTGTGTAGCATACTAGCCTAGTTCAAAAGGATGACTGTTCAGTCCCAAACTGTTGCTGCTTATATTCAAAATCAACACACAACAAGGACCAGGCCACTTGGACTATTCTGGCTTCAAAACAACATTTTTTCAAACTACTTGTTACAAATATGCTGAAAAAACCAAGTACACTGTAACATCTTGAGACCAGAATGCAGGGCAAAATAACAACACAGAGGCAGGCAATAATTCCTGTGAGAGGGTAGAACACGTCAAATATTTGGGAACAAGCCTAACAAATCAAAATTCCATGCATGAAGAAATTACAAGTAGATTGAAACCAGGAAATTCTTGCTATCACTCAGTCCAGAATCTTCAGTTTCCCAGTTTGCTATACAAAAATATAAAGATTGAGACCTACAGAACAACAATTTTGCCTCTTGTTTTGTACGGGTGTCAAACTGGTCCCTAACATTGAGGAAGTAATGTTGGCTGAGGGCATTCGAGAAAAAGGTGCTGAGGAAGACATTTGAGCCTAAGAAGGACAACAAAATTGAGTGGAAAAGACTACATAACAAGGAGTTTTATGATCTGTACTCCTCACCAAATATTATTCAGGTGACCAAATCAAGAAGAATGGGATGGGCAGGGCATATGGCACATATGGGAGGCAGGAGATATGCATATAGGATTTGGGTAGGAAGACCAGAGGGAAAGAGACCACTTTGAAGACCTAGGTATAGATGTAAGGATAATATTTAAATGGATTTTCCAGAAGTGGGATTTGGAGGGGGGGCACAGACTGGATTGATCAGGCTCAGGACAGGGACAGGTGGCAGGCTCTTGTGAATGCAGAAATGAACTTTTGGGTTCCATAAAATGTGGGGAATTTCTTAACTTGCTATTAGCTTCTCAGAAAGGACTCTGCTCCATGGAGTGAGTGAGTGTGGGAGTGAGGGAGTTAGTTAGTTGGTTGGTTGGTCAGTCAGTCAGTCAGTCAGTCTGTCTATTTGTTTCTTACAACTTAGCAATTGGTGTCTCCACCTGCATCCTACAAAGACCCTGAGAGTCAATTCCTTCTTTGGTACATGACCCTTATTCATTATAATGATATGCCCCTGCCACTTGCCTTGGCATTCTTGATTACATAGCCATGCAGTCTAAGGTGTGGATCTTCGGCCGTTCTCTTGCTGGGATTGTGGGTTCGAATCCTGCTAGGGGTATGGATGTCTGTCACTGCATGTATTGTGTGTCATCAGGTAGAGGTCTCTGTGTCAGGTGGATCACCCATCAGAAGTGACCCACTGAATGTGGTATGTTTGAGTGTGATCATGTAGCCTCAACAATGAGGAGGCCCTGGCCCACTAGGAGCCATTGTGCCATAAAAAAAAAAATCTTGATTGCAGGTATCAGTACAGGTGTATTTAATTCCCACCAGATGTCTCATTAGTCCTGTTATTAGTTGAGCTGTGTTCTGCCATATCCACTTCCAGCCAATTTTTTGTTACTGCACGAACGTCTGACAGTACGGCCATACAACATAATGTACGAACTTAACAAGATTTCTTCACTATACTGGTTCACACAGAACTTGGAACTTTATTTTGACTTAGTTTGCACGTCATAACTCTCTGAAAACATACCTACAATCCTATACAATAAATTTCTTAACCTTGTCAATAGGTTACCCATTTAAGGCAATTTTTTGCCTGAATTGAGTTTGTGCCTTTATACACTAGAATTCATTTTATCTTATAATATTACCAAGTGAAAAACAAAAATAACAGTGGTGCAACCAATTTCTGAAATGTTTTTGTATTAGATATCCCTCAGATGACGGAGTTCATACAATGAATCAAATGATTAAAAACCTTTAGAGAATCCTTACATACATACATACATACCTTGTTCTCAACTGCTAACTTTCTGAGTAATAATACTGTTTTCTTGTTGCACTTTACATTCAATTCATCAATCTGAACAGCAAGGGACACCTGAGGCAACATGTCATCCACTACAAAAACAACAGGCATTAAAAAATAATGAAAACAGATTCTCGGGTGTATGTGTATAGGCATTTGCACATGGGCATGTGCTGACACATATGCATAATACAAAATGTCTTTGACATTATTATTACCACAACTGTTATACAGTCAACATTTCTCATCTTTCATTTAGTTCTCACAATAGTTACTGATTTTAAATCAGTCTGATGACTTATCAAGCATCTCAAACTGGATTAAGGTTGTTTACTTTATACCCTACACAAGAGTATCCATAAATCATTCAAGATTTCACAGCAATTCTCAATCTATTTATTAGCATCCACAGTTCTACATACCACCATTCCCTGAGATACAAACTTCTCCAGATAACATATGCCTCAGTCCTATTAAGACTCAAGTAAACACTACTGCAGTACATGTTCACTTCTCCTGCCAACACTAAGTTGACTCAGACACTCTCCAGTGCAGAATTCACAACTACTTTCCCTTGTATTACTGTGTTGGATCTATACCTAATCCCTTAGCAACATTTTTAACAACATATGAAAGCAAATTGAAAGAATTACACTACATATGATGCTGCACCTAATTCAGGAGCTAAAAGCATAATACTTTATCTACTAAAACTTAACTGAATGTAATAAGGTAAGCTGAAGATGCCAAAAGCTTCAGGCTAATTGTGCCTACAATCTTAACTTATCAATAGAAACAATTAGGAAAGACAAAAACAGAGTAAAAAATTTTAATAGTTATGATTCCTAAATTGGTGGTGGACCATTTAATCATATATAACATTAGGCTTATGAAGAAAAAATGCTGAATTATTAATGACTGAAATATTAGAATTTTAGGAAAGTATTTTTGTTTATAACTTGGGGAGTTACAGTATATACTTCTTTTAATGCTTAACCAACTACCTAGACAAACTGTACTGAACCTGCTTCATTACCTTCTGCTTCTACTAAACCAAAGTTTGGTGGAGAAAACTTTGTATCAACTTGAAAACACTGCAGGGTGGAACTGAAGTCAGTGTGACTATCCCTCATTCCTGTTAAGACTGAGTCTTCAATTCTCAAGTTGAATTTCTGTAAAGTAAGAAAATAAAACACAACTCCAAACACTAAATTCCATATTATGAATGTGTGTACTTCAACAAAGATGAATACTGTACATTATCATACCTTTGGAATGATTGGAGATAACCTTTTAAAAATGTCACTTTCAGCAGAATGTAATGATCTCACAGGACTCCTGACAGCCTCTCTTTTTCGCCTGCACTCCTGGGCAAAATTATAGAAGCCTTCATTGATGATAGCTTTTGTATGCTCCATTCCCACAGTGAGTTCCTGGAAGATTACAAAACTCGTTACTCAGTATGGCCTTCCATAACCTCAGTGACTGTAATGCATTTTTCTATTTGGCGACACTCTGTTTCACAGAACCATACAAGAACATGACCAATACATCTGTCTATATATTTTAACTACTACCACTACAACTCCCATTGCACCTGTTGCTGAGTTCCACTATTACTTCTAATTGTATGACTATTATTATGACTACTACTACCACTGCTCCTACTCCTCCTACTACTACTACATCACCTCTACAACCAACATTATGCACTACACCAACCACTGGAATTCAACATTCAACCATCTGAATTAATATCCTGAACACCATGTAACTGCAAAGTTTACTACAAAAGAAGCCCATCAGATACTATACTTCCCTCAGATACATGAATACTAAATCCCTGTTAACCCTTTCACACCAAACACCATATGCATAACACAGAGTGTGATGCTCAAAATGCTAAAGTCATACAAATGCAATAAAACCTGCATTTTAAGCTGCTGCATTTTGCATTTTCTGCAATTTTACACACTTTTTTACAAAGTGCCCATAGCAACAATGCTTCCCAGACTTTGCACTTCCCTGGATTTTACATCATTTTTTGGTGGTCCCCACAATAATGTAAAATTGAGGTTTGATTGTATAACTGCTCTTATTCAACCCCCTTAAATTCCAGTCTACTGCAGATCACTACAGGCATTTAACAGCAATGACAAATGGGTTGACATTTTACACAAAGTTCTTTTATCACTAATTGATGCTGCATGTCCAGGTCACCAGTCTCTTCAACTTATTATCGTAACAATATCAGATACTGAATTTTGGTTAAGAAACCTGTTGCAAAAAAAGTCACCTGGGGGCTTGAAGAGATGGTAGGATACTATGAAGACAAGCCTCAGAGTAATACATTGTAAGGACAGGAGGCAGACAGGACTTGGGGTTGTATCCAATGTTGCAATTTGTTATTAGTTCTGTTGGACATACAGGCACAAATACTGCAGTTCATGGAAAGAATTGGCCAAGCCTATTTTATGGTACTATCCAAGTTTTGTCAGGGGGAATTGAGGAAAATTATAAAATTATATAAAACCTCAGGGAGAAAAACCAATCTTAGGCCAGTATTTGAACACATGACCTCCTGAAACCAAACAAGGAATGTTACCTACTCAATGTCATGGTCAGTTCATCCGCAAAATATGGAAATTGAAATCATACCTCTACAGATAATGGTCCTTGTGCAATTAGTATCGCTTCCATTGAGATCCCAAATGATAATTCACCAAGACATGTCTGAACAGTGTCATCTCTCTTCTGTGCATGCCTCAACATTTTTGCTGTAGCAGCTACTACAGTCACATTGACCAACAATGTGCGAGCATTATGGACGATGCTACCATCAAGACGGACTTCTCCAGCTGTTGCATGGACTAACCATTCTGGTGACTCAGCACAGAGGAATATGGTGTTCACATTATAAACACGTATGGCCATGAACTGTGCGAATGTGATTATCATTGGAGGAACCTTCTTATCATGGAAGTTAATCGTTCTGTCATCTTCCAAGCCAGAGAAGTGCTGCTGATATTCTGCTTTATCAGACTTCTGATCCTTCTTACCAACAGCAACTCCCACATCTTTGTTAATACGCACATCTCTCACTACAACTGCTAAAAGTTTTGTTACCTCACTGCTGAAGAAGCTGCTTCGGAATCCAATCTCATCAATGTGCTGCAATCAAAATTGTGCTTCAGCAATTCTCAAACCAACTGAGTAATGCAGTAAAATAAAAAAAAATGAAACTTCATTTAAATGGAAACAAAGTATAAAGGAAAGAAAGAAACAACCACAGTAGTGGCATCTGTACAACTTCTGAAAAATTCAATGGTGTACTATTGTTACAAATAAGCGTACTGGGACGTACCAGCTGAAAAATCATTCTAACAACATACACTTTTCAAATTTCTACATAAACCATGAATTCATTATATGATATCCACTTACAGACAAGTGACATGTTTACACAGTTTCTTGAACACTTAAATCAATTTTAAAGCTGTCTACATGTTCTTTGCATGAGATGCATAAAACAAATGCATACAAGGGACAACATGTCTGTGTGTCATCTGTCAATCTGGTTCAACTCAAAAACCACTGGAAAAGTTACATGAAACCAGATACAAATGTCATGCCTCTATAGGCCACCGAATCCTTGCATTCTCTTACTTTTCTAAAACCTGAAGTGGCAAAATTGCAAAAAAATGAGCTCTGACATGGAACCATAGTAATCACAGCAACCAAACTTTGTATACATATTGTCAAAATATTCATCACGGTTTGTCTCAACAACCAACAGCATTCAGAATGACAAGGTATACATAACAAATACAGACACCCTCTGTACTTTGATACCTTTGCATTCTTGTTCATAAATCAGTAAGTTAATAAATGAGAAGACAGTAGTGGTCCAGTTACAAACCACAAGTCGCAAAAAAATAGGCTGGGTTAGTAAAAATAATAATGAAAATGTTTAAATGCAAACAGTATCAATTTTTTATATTTTATTTATAATCCACTCTACAAGTGTCTTCAAATCCATCTAGTATGTAATTTAATTTAGGAATTATAATTCATTCTGTGACATGTTTTAATCATAAAATGTGCTCAAGAGCCACATGCAGATTGGCAGTCAGCTGCCAATTTTAAGTGTTAAATTACAGACTTTTGGTAAAAAATACAAGAGAAAACACACACTGAAATATAAAAATTTGTACATATGGAACTGTACACTTTCATTACAGTAAGTTAAAAACAAGTTACCATTACTCAGTTGTGTTCACAATGTGATTAATGAAAAGCAAATATATCTTCTGGTGGCAAAAGTGCACACGATAAAACAAAACAGGAAAGATCACTGATTGTAAGATTATATGTGGGAACAAATCTCACCATAGAAAAACCATTTTTTGAAATGTGCACATCTTTCAAAGTCAGGTACGGAATTCCAATCCTTCCTATTTGTACTTCAATGAAGAACTTCCTTTTCAGAAGCCAAGCCAAAACTTTTGGCAGTAACCTACAAAAAAGAAACCATACAGTTTCATCAATTAGTCAATTGAGTCTATTTAAATGCTAATACGTAAACCAAGTTAACACATAGAACTAAAAAATAAGAATTTGGGACCCTATGTGAAACAAGTACATGCATGTTCATTATCAAATTTAAGAATGTCTTCAACTCTAGCTTCTAAAACATTTTCAATGTGTTTATGATACAAGTTTTGTTGGAAAGGATATTGCACAAACTGGCTCCATCTTCAGAGTAATCTTCTTGGAAAATGGAATACACAGCAGAAAGACCTTCCAAAATACCTGTAATAATTTATCAAACTAGAGGGTATCATACCCCAGAATCATCATCCATACTGCTAACCTGAAATCTCGCATTTTCACTGTCACTGAAAAGAAGTCATTTGACTGTGCAGTGGTTAAATTAAACCAACTGAGAGCACCTATATAACCCCATAATGTTCTATCAAAGCCTGTACAAATGCCTAATGGAGGGGGGGGGAGTTGCAATGCAGTCAAATTCCTAAAAATAAAACTTACAAAATTACACAATCTGTTTCCTTGAAAGAACAGCTGTCATACATTGTATGTACTCATACATCCACATAAAATAAGTGTACAGTCTACAAGCAAACTTTTCTATTAATCCTGGCACAAACTAAGCCTGAAATATGTTGAGTGATTAAATATGACTGAAAAAGCTACTGTCGTCATGTAATGAAAACTAAGACACAACACACAACAACAAACACTTTGGTTTATGATGTGACAGGCAATATAACCATATCCAATTCAAACAGCATTCCCATTCTGGGGACAGGCCTACATTGCCTGGGAATCTGTAATCTCATTCCCCTAATTCTAAACTGGTATGTCTCTTACATGATTCACAAATGGGACAACACAAATAAGTCTACTGTAGGAAAGTAAGTAAACTGAAAACAAAGTATACGAAGACCACAGTTTACAATATGTGGTTGGACAATTGTTTATAGCCATTTGATGTGTTGGAAAATTAAACACTTAAGACAGCACTCCCTGAGGATGGTGCCGACAAGCACTGAAACGCGTGGGAATAGTAGTTAAAAATGCAACTGGATGTATGAGAGGTGGTGCATTAAATGTTGGTTTGATGAAGACACATAAATAAGAATGTATACAAAAATTGTGTACATTATACAGAGCAACAAAACAGACATAACTGCAATTATACATGCCACTGGTAAACATAATACTCTACAGTAATTTTAACACATACTTCAATATTAACTGCACTGGGTAACTACGCAACAGTAACTACACACTCCACTCAAGACCATGTCTTTATTTTCCCTACCACAACTAGCAAGAAACCACATATCAAATCAATTCAATCCAATTAATTCAATCCGCACTGTCACATGTATGACACTGTACATGTCAAACACATTTTACAATGTAGACTCTAAAATCTCAACAATTCAACAAGTAAAATCCTTGCTCTTGCATGACACACAAGTTACAAAACTAATCATGATAGAAATACCACACTGCAAGGTCAGAAATTACTTTTCCTTGCAAAATTATTTCAGTAAACAGTCATCACATTAAAAAAAAAAGTTTCTAATAAAAGTTCCACGTGCGTGTGTGGGAGAGACAGTCCATATGTGTGTGGGTCTTATGGCATGCCAGCATTGAGCACTATACGCACCTACCTTAAAATTCAGGGGTCCAAAAACAAGGATTAGAATAAACACAGAAACCCCTGGGCCTTCAAATGTAAAATAAAACTGCTATGCTGTACATCTGTACACCGAACTTGCATATAAAATGCAATAAAATGTGACAGGCTATGTACAGGCCTGTCATTAGTCCAAATATTCACACAAATACAGTACGGATAAAAAAATATTTCTGTGGCATAGGAACAAAAAATGAATAACAGTGTGTTGTCACATATCAATTCCCTTATAATTAACCACTTTTAAGAAACAAAAAAAGCTTTAATTGAGCCTTACATACACTAGGGGTTGCACAGGACTGCTACCAAAAAAATACTTAATTATCATGAAGTATTAAGTGTAAATCTCCAATGCCAAATTTATTTAACTCTATTAAAAAGTTCCTGAGATGAGACATACAGTCAGACAGACAGACTCATATTCTCCTACATAAATTCATGTTGTTCTCTGTGTACAGAAAATGAATAATCCTGCAAATGATGACATTCAGCATAAACAACTGAAGACTGTTTAAGTTATTTAAATAAATAAATAAATTGACTTAAATAAGAATGGATGTAGCTGACACCAATGTGATCTCATCTTCTAAAACATCATCACATTCAGGATTCACTTAATGTTTATATATGTATATCCCCAGCTATTCTAACGTAAGCACCCTAGCCTGTTGTTACATTGTTACAGATAGTAGGTAAGGTTTCAGTATGCATGTTGCGTCTGCACATACATACATTGAATATTTTGACGCACCTCTGATGAAGTATAGAATATATACCCCCACTTGAATATCTTGCAAGCCGTTCACACTACGCCTTTTTTATTCCTAACCTCCGCTTCCTGAACACCGGCTTGCATTCCTGAATAAACAAATGAGACATCTGGTACTCTGGGCAGAATATGGGTAATCAAGACATTCACATTTTAAAAAATCGCACTTTTTGTCGGCTGAATGTTAAAACTGTAAGATGAATTCATTCGATACAGTATACCAGTGGGTGTAATTATATGCGTAATGCATTTTTTTAACCAAAGTCGAAATGTCTTTCGCTTAATATAATCTATTATACTGCCCCACTGTGAAACGCATTCAATGCAGTAATCGGTGCATCATATTTAAGTTTTTAATAGTACCGTCAACAACATACTGTCAGAAAACATTACACCTACCATGACACACTACACCAAAGCAACACACAAAGTAAACAAAATGTTGCAAATCCATTCATAGTTTTCAATATTTGCACGCCTTTTCTACATATGATTCATTTTAAAACTCAACGTGAATTACAAACATGAGTTCACCCACAGATCATATGTGGGTACAACTGTCATTAGCCCTTAACGTATCCGTGCCCTTTTCCATCTCCGTATCTCCAATCGACGATTCTCTGGTACTTCCCTGTTGTGCAACTGAAAAGTTGGCAAATAAAAATCCCATGTCATTGGTCGATTTTATACAGGAAAATACAGAATAAGGATCTAGCGAGACCGAATATCATGACGAGACTGGAGAAAGGCATTCAAAGTAACAACGGGGTAACATGGGCACCTGTGTTACATTTGGAATCCTCTGTACTTACATAGATACGAGTATATACATGCCATGGATCCACTAGTATGTCAAAAACACAGCAGGATGTGGAACAAGTCATAAATACACATAAATACAAATTTACAGTATAAAATGCTATAAACATTTGACAAAAACAGTATTATAAATCAACTTTACACATAAAAAATTCATCTACAGAGTAAAAGGAGAGTGGGTGTAAGTATTTTGTTAAGGATGCTTCAAATTTCGCGTTGCCATTATTGTGGATTGTTACACTAGGCAGGAAACTTGAAAATTTTTATGCTAGCATAGAATGTACTTTTTTGAAAACAAGTAGCTTGGCATGGAATGCACAACACGTAGATTGGCATTGCTACGTAGGGCTGTGCTGCCTTCGTGTTCATAGTAGTCATTATGATGAAAGCAACCAGTTCGTCAATAACGTTGGTACAGTGTGCAATTAAAATCAAGTGTTTCTATACAGAAGCAGTGTAATTACGAACGCCCGTGTTTCGTTTGAAGGAGGATGCTAATCAGAAAGCAAAATTATCTTTGGTGAGTTTTAAAAATCAACGCCTCGTATAACCGAAATGGAACCAAACTAAGGGTTTACATTGTTACTGCTGGAAGAGAGAAAACTGTAGGAAGAGGCCGGTATAGGCACCCCAACTCTACCCTTTCCAAGCGGTGAAAAATAAGACAGCCCATTTACCTAATGTCCCCATGGAAATATGAGATTAGCATTTTGGTACTACCCTAACCAGAGACCGAAACAACGAACAGCACGACATACAACAACGCACAAACGTCCTTCGGATCTTTACCTCGTCACAACGGACGCCGTGTCGGAGACAGAGAACATCAAGCACAGATGAACTTCTTACCTTACATCACTGGATGTATGCTCTGTGGTCTATTCACAGATCATATATATGGTCTATTGGTGTGTGATTTAGAAGCGGGGAGGTTGTGGTTAGGATTGCGTTTATTGATACGAGAGCTCAACGTAGGTAGTCAATTTTACGAGCTATAATTCGTTAAGACAGACGGTGGTTTAAAATTTAATTGGCTGTCATTGTAGTTACAGTAACTGTCTGGTACAAGTGGTTTAATCTACTTTAATTACAATGTCAGTACTGCAGTGTTTTATTGAGTTAACTATTTATAAGCACTACAATGAATTCACCATCAATAAATATGACAAATGAAATTGAACATACAGTTTTGAAGACCTGTACTGCACGTATTTAAATGTTAGTCTATACGGAGTTTGTTCCATGTCCCTACATGTTTTCTTGCCATTCCAGAATGAACTTCAACTTTGGAAGTACTGCAAAAACATCAGGAGGTTTTACTTTGTCAACTTCTGCACCGGCTGCAACCAGTAAGACATAAACATTTGAACCGTTTATGCAATCTTACGTAAACTTCCTTCCCATATAAAAATCTTGCCTCATAATGTAAAACGTTTTAAATCTGCGTTGGAAAACTATCTTTATTTAACTTCATTTTACACACTAGATGAATATTTTACTAGTAATAAAGTCTAATGGTCTGGGTTTCTTATCGTCTACTTGGACACCAATTTATTGTTTGCTTTTAACAATATAAAGCACCAATTGTTGTTCAACTACATTTAAATTTTATTATTCATGCTTGTGCTTTTCTAATATATGTATTCCTTTAGCACTGATTGTTATTCAAATAAATATAAATTTTATTATTCATGCTTGTGCTTTTGTACTATATATCTTGATTTAGACGTATATACATTTTGTGTATTACTAGAATTTTTTTATTTCATTTTATTGTGTAACTTAATACTTTATGTTCATTTACATATTTAGACTATTTCTATATCCATCGGGTTTTTCAACCTAATGTGGTTTGCTTGAATGTAAAGTAAAAGATTGATAAATAAATCAGAATAATTACCTCTTCAATGCCACTGGAAACAAACTGGTCAGAGATTTCAGTGCCGTTATAATGTAGATGACATAAATTACTTTACCAACACAATCAAGTTACTTGTTTACAGTAAGTATAAGGTGCTAGATATCTGAATTAGGGGTCTTTGATACACGTTGTGAAGATGCGTTGTGCAAAGTCTGAGATGGTAATAAAAAGCTTTTGTGCTGGTGGGGTGAGGTGTCCGCCTCACAACTGGAATTCCTCATGAGCTCTATAATAGGTAGAAGCCACAAGTATCCATAAGGGTGTGACTACTGTCACTGGCCACAACATTTTATGGATATTTTTTATCAAACTGTTAGTTCTTTCACTGATTTCCAGTAACATGTGAGATTGTGGGAGGGAATAGGAATGCACAGAAAGTTGTGTTATCTCCTCAATCTGGAGTGTTATATTTGTAACTGATGTTTGAGATTTTTAGCATTATCTATGTCTGCATTATAGCAACCACAGCACAAAGTTTCTCCCTTGGTGGAGGTGGAGATGCGACTGCTTCAAAATTATCCCTTACTCTTTTGCCACCGGCTACAACAGCAGGTAAGCTAAAGAATTGTTTGCTGCTTAAATAGATATAATGTGGAATCATCAAAGACTACATTAATACTGTTACTTGTAGGATTAGGCTTGCAGCTGAAGACTGCTACAACTACTGCCACTACAAGTACGACTGGCTTTACCCTTACACCAAGCACAGTTACAAGTGCAACTACATCGGCTGCAGCTCCTCCACAATCTGCCCTAGCTACTGGCACAGTGTGAGTACAGTGTGTGGAACATACAAAATATTATGCCATCTGTCATACATAAGAAAGGGATCCATGATGTATGTATTCTTTTATCCAAATTTAGTAATATAAATTAAGGTATGTGAATTACACAATGGAAATGGTACTTATTCTTGTATTTGTATTATTACTGCAGCAGTTTTTTGCTGCTGAGATTATGTTTATGTGTAGCCACTGAATCTACCAACAGCACTAACAGAAATGAAAAGTTTCAGTCAAATCAGATGGGACATGTTCCAGTTATTTATGACATTTAATTTTGATTTAGGTACTAGTACATTCTAGTGAATTCTACCTAGTTAAACCACATACTTACTTGTAGTGTGTCCAGTGCTCCATCAGGAACAAGTACATCTCTCAACTTTTGTCAGCTGGAAGAGAGTATTAACAAATGGACTCTTGAGTTGGAGGAGCAAGAGAAAGTATTCATGAACCAAGCTACACAGGTGAATGCCTGGGACCGCCTTCTGATTGGCAATGGAGAAAAGGTAAATCTTTGTCAAATCAAACACAAGTCACCCATGGATCCAGGCTGTAATTTATATATATATATATATATTGGCTGAGTATGCAGCACAAATGGAGGTAATTACAAATGTTAATGACATTTTTGTCACAAAACCACAAGTGACAAGCCCACTTGTGAGTCCTAGGCATAAATGAGGTAATACTAAAATATATTCTACACAAATATGTGGAGAAACTGGGCTAAATTCCACTGGTACAAGTTACAGTCCCATGGTAGTGTTTTGTGAACATGGTCATCAACTATTTTAACATTACACATACTGTCCAATGAAGTATCATTCATTTTATAAGACTAACAACTTGCACAAACAAATACATGTACATGTTATCAGTCCACTCCTACATGTTTTGGCAACTGACTGCCATCTGCAGGGATGCACACTAGTGTGAATTATGATACACTATGTCGTGTTAAAATACACAATATCATAATCAAATCACAATCTTATTAAAATATACAGGTATAAAGGTACAACAAGATGTGTTGGTTATGGTATATTAATATGTGTGTTACTAGAGTATGATATGTTTGAATTGATCATATCACACAAAAAATGGAAGGAAATAGTACTGGGAAAATTTCAACTTACAGACTTAGCTGAAAGAACTCTTCACAAACATACAAAACACATTTCAACCCACATTTCACGGTCACACAAGACAGCTAATAGAGTTAATGTGTAAAGACTCATGGACAGCACTCACGCTAGTACATACATAACGTCAGTAGGAAGTTAGACCTAGCATCGCACACCAAAACACTGCATAACACAGAGAAATGACCCTTCTCAACTCATTTTACTTGTTAATATCATATTATATATAACTATTAGGACAAAGTCTTGTACTATATTTTATATTCAAAGAAGAAGATCCGTAAGAGACTGTGGACATAGATGTCCATATGCCATTAAGCAGTGTACGAGGTGTGATAAAAAAATACAGTATGTTTAAATAAAAAAAAATGATTACAGTAAAAGACACATTGCCATTAATCCCCCTCAAAATACCCCCCC
>JGI20166J26741_11245560_pt1 | contig 14118 bp, 10 predicted proteins | sample TergutCu122P5_FD_26741 | JGI IMG/M metagenome (IMG submission 26741)
TGCAGGCCACGGTGCTGTCCCGGGCGATCGCGCACGTGTTCGACACGCACAACCTTGACGGGGTGGCCCGCGACGCCGCCCTCGTCATCGCGTTGTTCGTTGGGCGCGGTGCGCTGACCTGGCTCACCAGCGTGCTCGCCCATAAGGCGTCCGCTGCCGTGAAGTCCCAGCTGCGCCGGGATGTCATGGCGGCCCACCTGCGCAACCCCTTCGCCTCGCGCACGCCGAGCGGCACGCTGATCACCGTCATCACCCACGGTCTCGACGCCCTCGATGCGTACTACAGCAAGTACCTGCCGCAGTTCATCCTGGCGGGCATCGTGCCGGTCGTGATGGCAGTCGCCGTCGGGTTCCGGGATTTGACGAGCCTTTTCATCATCGTGGTCACCGTACCGCTGATCCCCGTGTTCATGATCGTGATCGGCTGGACGACCCAGGAGCGCGTCAAGCGCCGCTTCGCCGTGCAATCGCGGCTTGCCAACTACTTCGCCGACCTGGTCGCCGGCCTGCCGACGCTCCAGGTCTTCGGACGGGCCCGGGCGCAGACCACGGGCCTGTCCAAAGTCGAGGACGCCAACCGCACCGAGACGATGGGGACGCTGCGACTCGCCTTCCTGTCCGCCGGCGTGCTGGAGATGGTCGCCACCTTGTCGGTTGCGCTTGTCGCGGTCACGATCGGCTTCCGGGTCGTCGACGGCGGCCTCGACTTGAACAACGCCCTGTTCATCCTGATCATCGCCCCAGAGGTCTACCTGCCGATCCGCATGGTCGGCACGCACTTCCACGACTCCGCGAACGGGTCGGCCGCCGCCGATGCGGCGTTCGCGATCATCGACGCTGTCCCCCCGGCCGTTGCCGAGGCGGTCACCCCGGCGACGCAGGCCACCGGGTCCGCGATGGTGAGCTTCCGGGGAGTGAGCTACCGCTACCCGCCGCTGCCGGGCGCCGCGCCGTCCGCGACGGAGGAGCCGCTCGTGCTCGACGAGGTGAGCTTCGATGTGGCCGCCGGGGAACTGGTCGCGCTTGCCGGCCCGAGCGGGGCCGGCAAGTCGACCGTGCTCGGCCTGGCACTCGGCTTCCTGCGGCCCACGACGGGTGCCGTGCTGGCGGGTGGCCGCGACCTCGCCCACCTCGACGGGGGCACCTGGCGTCGCGAGGTGGCATGGGTCGGCCAGGAACCGGGCCTGCTGCCGGGGACCGTCGCCGACAACATCGCGCTCGGCCATCCGGGGGTGCCCGAGGCGGCGATGCGCCACGCCCTCGACCGGGTCGGCGGCGGACCGATCGCCCTCGACCACACCGTCGGCGACGTCGGGGAGGGCCTGTCCGCCGGGGAGCGCCGGCGTGTCGCCATGGCCCGCGCGCTGATCCGCCTGGAGTACGGCGGGGCCCGCCTGGCGATCCTGGACGAGCCCACCGCCGGCCTGGACCAGGTGGCCGAGGCCACCGCGCTCGCGGCGCTGCGGCAATCCGGGGTCGCCGTCCTGGTCGTGTCCCATCGGCCGGCCGTGCTGGAGATCGCCGACCGGGTGATCCGCGTCGAACCCCACGATGTGGTCCCTGCCGCGGAGCCCGAGGCGGTGAGCGCATGAGTGCCGCCGAGACGACGACGGCCGCGCCGGCACAGCCGAGCGGTTTCGCGCCGACGAACGTCCGCACGCTGCTGACACACCTGCTGCGTCGTGTGCCGGGCGGCCCCGGGCGTCTCGCACTGGCCGCGCTGTTGTCGGTTTGCGCGACGGGGGCGTCCGTCGCGCTGCTGGCCACCTCGGCCTGGTTGTTGTCGCGCGCCGCCGAGCATCCGCCCGTGATGTTCCTCCTCGTCGCCGCCACCGCCGTCCGAACCTTCGGCACGAGCCGGGGTGTGTTCCGGTACGCAGAACGGCTGGCCGGCCATGACGTGGCGTTGCGCATGCAGTCGGCGCTGCGGCTGGCGACGTACGACACGTTGAGCCGGACGACGCTGCTCGGCCGCCGGCGCGGGGACCTCCTGATGCGCGTCACCGCGGACGTCGAGGCCATCATGGACGTGATCGTGCGCGTGGCACTCCCGTTCATCTCGGCGACGGTGGTGCTGCTCGGGACGTCGCTGATCCTGACCGTGTTCGACCCGGCCAGCGCAGCCGTCCTGTTGGCGTGCTCGCTCGTGGCCGGCCTCGTGCTGCCGTGGCTGGCGGGCCGCTGGTCGCACCGCGCCGACGCGTCCCGGGTGCCGGCCCGCGCCGACCTGGCGAATCAGGTGGCCCAGATGTCGACCTCGGCGCTGGATCTGGTCGCCTACGACGCGGCCGCCGCCGAACTGGACACGCTGAGCCGTCTCGACGCGCGGCTGCGGGCCGCCGAGGCCCGCTCCGCCTGGACGCAGGGGCTCGCCGCCGGGGGCCAGCTCGTCGTCATGGGCCTCGCGGTGGCGGCCGCGCTCCTCCTGGGCGGCCAGGCGGTGCTGCGTGGCGACATGCCGGCCCGCGACCTGGCGTTGCTGTGCCTCACGCCGCTGGCCCTGCACGAGAGCTTCGGCGACCTGACCAAGGCCGCCCAGACGCTGACCGGCGCCCGCTTCGGCCTGGCACGCATCGTCGAGCTGCTGACCAGCCCGCCCGTGGGCCGGGGCGACCGCCCCACCGACGACGTCCCCGCGGCCACCACCGAGGTGGCGACAAGCGCAGATGATGGCAACAGCGCTGCCGGGCCGGCGATGGGCACTCCTTCCGTCCTGTCCCTGCGCGACCTCACGATCGGTTGGCCTGGCCACGACCCCGTCCTGTGCGGCCTGAATCTGGACGTGGCCCCGGGCGGGCGCGTGGCGGTGACGGGGGCGTCCGGGATCGGCAAGACGACCCTCGCGGCGACCGTCCTCGGCCTGATCCCGCCGGTCGCCGGCGACCTGGACGCGACAGGTCGCATCGGCTACCTTGCGCAGGACGCCCACATCTTCGGGACGTCCGTCGCCGAGAACGTGCGGATCGGCAACCCCCACGCGACCGACGAGCAGATCGCTGCCGCCCTGGCCCGGGCGGGGCTGCCCCAGCTTTCGCCCGACCGGCTGATCGGCGAGGGGGGCACCGCCCTGTCGGGTGGCGAGGCCCGACGCGTCGCCTTGGCCCGCCTGCTCGTGGCCGAGCGCTGGCCCGACCTCGTGATCCTGGACGAACCGACCGAGCACCTCGACCAGCCCACCGCCGCGGCGCTGCTCGACGACCTGTGGGCGGCCCTCGGCGAGACGGCCCTGTTGGCGATCACGCATGACCCGGACGTCATGGCGCGCTGCACCAGCGAGTTCCACCTCGCCTGACGCTCAGGCGGGCATGGCCGGTGTCACGATCCGCAACCCGTCGAAGCGCCGGAAGTCACGATCGAACGTCGCGACGGCGGCGCCCAGCTGCAGCGCGACTGCCGCGATGTACGCGTCGGTCACGAGATTCCCGCGGGCCTGTGCACGGACGACAGTCCCGAAGAACGGCTGGACCCCGTCGGCCAAGCCGGCGATGCCGCAGTAGGCCGGGGCCCGCGTGACCGCCTCCGCGAACAGGGCCGCGTCCTGCGGCGTGGCCGGCGGGTTGAAGGCGTGGAGGTTCGTCGTCACGCGGGCGAAGCCGGCCCAGACGATGTCCGGCACGACCACCGACCCCGTGGCACCCGACAGGTGATGGCTCAGCCACCGCGCCGCCAGGTCGTGGTGGGCATGGAGGGGCTGGTGCGCCGCCACGAGGATGTTCACGTCGAGCACCACGGGTGTCACCATCGCGGCAGCCGCCCCTCGGCGAGATCGGCGGCGTCCAGGACATCCATGATGGACGCGTTCGACGACCAGTCGATACCGGGGTTCGGAACGCCTCCGCCCGCAACGGGAAGAGCCACCGGCGCCGGCGCGGGCCTCGGCGTGGCGTCGTCCAGGATCGTGTGCTGCAGCGCCTGGCTGATGTACTGCCCCAACGTGCAGCCCTGGCGCCTGGCCGCAGCCTTGGCGGTCTGGAGCAACCCGGAGTCGATGGCGATGGTGGTGCGGGTTGTGATGCTCATGACATCAATTCTAGAGCATCAGTTGCATCACATCGTCGAGGGCAGGGTCCCTCTGGCCCACGGCCCTAGACTGGGTGCCTGTGAGCACCACGAACACACCCGAGACCGGCCGGCCCGGCGGGGACGACACGGCCGAACATGACCTCGACATCTCCGAGCAGCAGCAGGTACGCCGCGACAAGCGGACGCGGCTGCTCGCGTCCGGGCAGCAGCCCTACCCCGTCGACCTGCGGCGCAGCCACACGCTGCGCCAGGTGCGCGACGGCTGGGGCGACCGCCTGGCGCCGGGCGAGGAGACCGACGACGAGGTCACCATCGGCGGCCGGGTCGTGTTCGCGCGCAACACCGGCAAGCTGTGCTTCGCCACGCTCCAGGACGGCTTCACGCACGCCGACAACGGGATGCGCCTCCAGGTGATGTTGTCCCTGGCCGAGGTCGGCGAGGCACGCCTCGACGAATGGAAGACCGACATCGACTTGGGCGACTTCGTGTGGGTGCGCGGACGGGTGATCAGCTCGAAGCGGGGCGAGCTATCGGTCCTGGCCCGCGAGTGGCGGCTGGCCAGCAAAGCGCTGCGCCCCCTGCCCGTGCTGCACAAAGACCTCACGGAGGAGGCGCGCGTGCGCTCGCGCCACACCGACCTGATCGCCAGGCCCGAGGCACGCGAGATGGTGCGGACGCGCGCGGCGGTCACGGCGTCCGTGCGGGCGACCTTCGAGCGGCTCGGCTTCATCGAGGTGGAGACGCCGGTGCTGCAGCTCGTGCACGGCGGCGCGGCGGCCCGTCCGTTCGGGACGCACCTGAACGCCTTCGACCTCGACATGACGATGCGCATCGCCCTGGAGCTGCACCTGAAGCGCGCGATGGTCGGCGGCGCCGACCGGGTGTACGAGCTCGGCCGGATCTTCCGCAACGAGGGCGTCGACTCGACGCACAGCCCCGAGTTCACCATGATCGAGGCGTACGAGAGCTGGGGCGACCAGTTCACGATCGCCGACGTGATCCGGCAGGTGATCCTCGATGCCGCGGACACGCTCGGCTCGCGCCAGATCACGCGTGAGGACGGCGCCGTCATCGACCTGGACGGCCCGTGGCGCTGGCTCGGCGTCCACGAGGGGCTGTCGGCCGCGGTCGGCGAGGAGATCACCGTCGACACGCCGCGCGCGGCGTTGATCCGCTTGTGCGAAGCCCACGAGGTGCCCATCGATCCAGGTTGGGACGAGGGCAAACTCACAATCCGGGCGTTCGAGCACCTGGTCGAGCCGACACTGGTGCAGCCGACGTTCGTCTGCGACTTCCCCGCGGTCGCCCAGCCGCTGGCCCGGCCCCACCGCACCACGCCCGGCCTGATCGAGGCGTGGGATCTCATGATCGGCGGCCTCGAGCGCGGCACCGGCTTCTCGGAGTTGATCGACCCTGTGATCCAGCGCGAGGTCCTCACCGCGCAGAGCCTCAAGGCGGCCGCCGGCGACCCGGAGGCGATGCGACTCGACGAGGACTTCCTCGCCGCGTTGGAGCAGGGCGCCCCGCCGATGGGCGGGCTCGGGCTCGGCCTGGACCGGCTCGTCATGCTGTTCACCGGGGCAGGCATCCGGGAAACCATCCTGTTCCCGCTGTTGCGCCCGGCCGGTTGATCGGTGGGCGCTGCCGCGATTGACCGCGACGTCGGGCAGAATGGCACGCATGGCGCCGACTCCCCACTGGACCCAGTTCTACACGCCGGGCGTGCCCGCCGACATCGTCCCGCCGCGGGAGCCGCTGCCGCGTCTGATCGAACACGCCGCGCGCGCCGCATCCCGCGACATCGCGACTGATTTCTTCGGTCGTACCACGACCTACCAGGACCTGGGCGACCAGGTGGCGCGTGCCGCGGAGGGCTTGCGCCACCTCGGCGTCCGTGCCGGCGACCGGGTGGCGATCATCCTGCCCAACTGCCCCCAGCACGTCGTCGCGTTCTACGCCGTGCTCCGTCTGGGCGCCATCGTCGTCGAACACAACCCTCTCTACACGGCGCGCGAACTGCGGCACATGTTCGAGGACCACGCCGCCCGCATCGCCATCTGCTGGGACGTCGCCGCGGCCAAGCTCCGCGAACAGCCCGAGGATGTCGTGCTGGATCACCTCGTCTCCGTGAACCTGCTGGACGCGTTCCCCTGGCTGAAGCGCCAGGCACTGCGCCTGCCACTTCCCGGCCTGCGCGCCACCCGCGCCAAGCTGACCGCGAAGGTCAGCGGGGTGACGACGTGGAGGAAGCTGCTGCGCCACCGTCCCCTCGCCGCGGACCACCCTGTACCGGGGGTGCGAGATCTTGCGGTGATCCAGTACACGTCCGGAACGACGGGCCTCCCCAAGGGGGCGATGCTCACCCATGAGAACCTGCTGTCGAACGCCCTCCAGGCCCGGGCCTGGTTGCACGGCATCGAGCCGCGCCGCGAGGTCGTGTACAGCGTGCTGCCGATGTTCCATGCGTTCGGCATGACGCTCGCGCTGACGCTCGGGGTGCTTGTGCAGGCCCGGATCGTGCTGTTCCCGACGTTCGACGCCCGCATGGTCGTCACGACTGCGCAGCGGATCCCGCCGACGGTGCTGGGCGGCGTGCCGCCGATCTTCCACGTGATCGCGGCGATGGCAAAGCGCAAACACGTCAGCCTGTCGTCGGCCCGGTTCTGCGTCTGCGGCGCGATGAGCCTGTCCGCCGAGACGGCGGCGGCATGGGAAGCCGAGACGGGCGTGCCCCTGATCGAGGGTTACGGCATGACGGAGGCCTCCCCCGTGATCGCCGGCAACCCGGTGGGCCCGACCCGACGGTCGGGCACGGTCGGCCTGCCGTTCCCCGGCACGGATGTCCGCGTCGTCGATCTCGCAGACCCGACCCGCGACGTGGCACCCGGCGAGCGCGGCGAGCTGCTCGCGCGCGGTCCGCAGGTGTTCTGCGGCTACTGGAACCGGCCCGAGGAGACGGAGGGGACGCTACTGCCGGGCGGCTGGCTGCGGACGGGCGACATCGTGACGGTCGACGCCGACGGCTACATCACGATCGTCGACCGGGTCAAGGAGTTGATCATCGTCGGCGGGTTCAACGTCTCACCGACCGAGGTCGAGGCGATCCTCCGGGGCCATCCGGACGTGACGGACGCCGCCGTGGTGGGCCTGCCGCTGCCGCTCGGCGGCGAGCGGGTCGCGGCGGCGATCCTGCCGCGCGAGGTGGGCGTGTGCGACCCCGAGAGCCTGCGGCGGTACTGCGCGGAGCGCCTGACGGCCTACAAGGTGCCCAAGGTGATCGTCGAGGTGGACGACCTGCCGACGTCGATGCTCGGCAAGGTCGTGCGGGCACAGGTCCGCGACAAGCTCATCGCCGCCCAGGCGGGCGCACACACGCGCTGACTACCAGGCGGGGGCGTCCTCGTCCAACTCGTTCCGCCAGGGCAGGTCGGCGCCCGGACGGGACACGCAGATCGCGGCCGCGCGGCTCGCCCACGCCAGGATGGCGGCGAGGGTTTCCGGGGCCGCGGCGCGGAGTGCGGTGCGTCCGGCCGCACCGACGAGGCCACGCCGGGCCAGCCCGTCGATCAGGCCGGCCATGAACGCGTCGCCGGCCCCGATCGTGTCGACGACCGTCGCGGGCACGGCGGGCGCGCCGACCACGAAATCCCTCGCCAATGCCCGGACGCCCTGGTCCCCGCGGGTGACGACTACGAGGGCGGGGCCGCGCCCGAGCCAATCCTCCGCGACGACGGCGCTGGACCGGCCCGGATACAGCCACGCCAGGTCCTCCTGGGACACCTTGACGATGTCCGCCTGCGCGACGACCGCCTCCACGAGGGCGAGGCTCTCGTCGTGCGGCGGAATCGCCGCCGGGCGGATGTTCGGGTCGTAGGTGATGAGGCTGTCGCCGTGGAAATGACGCGCGGCCGCCGCGACGTCGCCCGCCCCCGGTGCGAGCAGCGCGCCGATCGACCCGACGTGGGTGACCTGGGGCGCGGCATGCATGGTGATCGGGGGGCAACGCCAGGCCAGGTCGAAGGCGTAGTGGGCGCTGCCCGCCTCGTCGAACGTGACGGTCGCCGTCGGCGTGCGCTCCGCGCCGTCCGAGCCGGGCAGCAGCCACACGCCGCACTCCTCCACGTGGTCGGCGATCACCGCGCCACGGTCGTCGCGTCCGATCCAGGTCGCCAGGCGCACGTCGTGCCCCAGGCGGGCCAACCCGACGGCGATGTTCATCGGCGAGCCGCCCGGCAGTTCGCTGGTGGTGCCGTCGTGTCGGGGCACGATGTCGACCAGCGACTCCCCGATCACGAGGGCGCCGATGGCGCGGAAACCGGCATCACCGGCCGGGGGCGGAGACTGCGTCGTCATAGCACCAGGCTAGCCGCCCCTCACGGTGCGCGGCATCCCGGGACGCGATATGGAACCGGGACGCCTCATCGTCCCGGCTTCAGCAGCAGCGGCCCTCGGGGTGGGCGTCCTCGCGGGCGTAGCGGTCGCGCCAGTACGCGCTCACGGTTGGCACGGGCGCGTCCGGGTGGTGGGCCCGCAGGTGCGCGACATAGCGCTCGTAGTCGTTCTCCCCCAGCACGCTCTTGACGTACCACACGAACGCCCGCCAGGCGCGCGCCGCGACGGCCAGGGAGGACGCACGCCGCCCCCCGGCCGCCGCGGACGCGCCGTTGCCACTCATGACGACAACCCTGTCATAGGTTGGCGTCCTCGCCCGCCTCGGCATCCGAGACGGCGACGGTGAGGGCCGGTTCCTTGACGCCGTTTTCCGCCTCGTAGGCGAGCCACTCGGCCTTCACCTCCTTCTCCAGGTTGGACATCGCCAGGTCGGCCGGGGCGAACAGGTGCGACGCCACCGGCTCCTCCTCGGCCGTCGGCAGGGTTCCGCCGGCACGGATGGTCTTGACGGCCACCCAGATGCCCACGCCCACGACGATGATGACGCACAGCGCGAACAGGATCTGCAGAATCTCCTGGACCATCGTGTTGCGCAAGACCGCATCCATCTGCTTCAGCGTGCCCGTGACGGAGCACTTCGGCGCGGTGGACGTGTACTTGAACACGCCCTTGTCGCTGGGCGTGATCGCCCCCGAGGTGGCCGCGCTCTTGGCCGCCACGTAGCACTGGTGTTGCGTCCAATAGCCGAGCGCCTGCACCTTGGAGAACGCCTTGTGGTAGCTGGCCGTCAACGTCACGACCAGGTCCCACACGAGCCCGATGGCGGGGATCCACGCCCACTTGATCAGGCCCTTCTTGATCACGACGACCGTGACGAGCGTCAGCGCCATCGCCGCGAGCAACTGGTTCGAGATGCCGAACAGCGGGTACAGCGTGTTGATGCCGCCGAGCGGATCGGTGATGCCCATCACGAGGATCGAGCCCCAGCCCGCCACGACGATCGCCGAGCAGGCCCACGTGCCGCCGACCCAGGACGGATCGCGGAACTTGCGGAACGCGCCGGGGAGGTTGCCGAGGGCGTCGGACAGCATGAAGCGCGCCACGCGCGTGCCGGCGTCGACTGTCGTGAGGATGAACAGCGCCTCGAACATGATCGCAAAGTGGTACCAGAACTCCTTGAACGCGGCCCCGCCGAGGAACGAGTGGAAGATGTGCGCCATGCCGAGGGCCAGCGTCGGGGCACCGCCCGTCTTCGAGATGACCTGCATCTCCCCGATGCTGTGCGCCTCGTCCACGAGCGCCTGGCCCGTGATCGGGTCGACGCCGGGCGGCGGGGCGATGCCGAGGGTGTTCCTCACGTAGTCCGCCGCGTGGTTCGCGGCCTGGAGCAGCGCGTCCGGCGTCGCACCCTGGAGGTTGGTCAGCGCCCCCGTCGCGGCCGCCGGGGCGTTGATCGCGAAGTACAGCTGCGGATCCATCGCGATTGCCGTGACGAGCGCCATCACGGCGACGAACGACTCAACCAGCATGCCACCATAGCCGATGGCGCGCATCTGGGTCTCCTTCTCGACCAGCTTCGGCGTCGTGCCCGAGGAGATGAGCGAGTGGAAGCCGGAGAGCGCGCCACAGGCGATCGTGATGAACAGGAACGGGAACAGGTTGCCGGCGAACACCGGGCCGTCACCGCGGTGGGCGAACGTCGACACGGCCGGGGCTCGGACGATCGGGTGCGCGATGATCACACCGGCCGCCAGCAGGACGATCGTGCCGACCTTCATGAACGTCGACAGGTAGTCGCGCGGGGCCAGCAGCAGCCACACGGGCAGCACCGAGGCGAGGAAGCCGTAGCCGATGAGGCACCAGGCCAGCTGCACGCCGGTCAGGTTGAAGATGTGCCCCCAGCTGGCCTGGCTCACGGCCCGGCCGCCCCAGATCGCCAGGAGCAGTAGGACGACGCCGATCACCGACACCTCGGCGACCCGTCCCGGACGGAGGAACCGCAGGTACAGGCCCATGAACAGCGCGATCGGGATGGTGCAGGCGATCGAGAACACGCCCCACGGCGAACCGACGAGCGCCTGGACGATGATCAGGCCGAGCACGGCGATGAGCATGACCATGATGAAGAGGATGCCGATCGTGCCGACGATGCCGCCGAGCGAGCCCATCTCGTCCTTGATCATCTGCCCGAGTGAGCGGCCGCGTCGCCGCGAGGACAGCACCATGACCAGGTAGTCCTGGACCGCGCCCGCGAGCACGGCGCCGATCACGATCCAGATCACGCTGGGCAGGTAGCCCATCTGCGTCGCGAGCACGGGGCCGACCAGCGGCCCGGCACCGGCGATCGCGGCGAAGTGGTGGCCGAACAGCACCCGCCGGTCGGTGGGCAGGAAGTCGCGGCCGTTGTTGTGGCGCTCCGCCGGGGTGGCGTGGTCGTTGCGCGGCTGGACGATCTTGTACTCGACCAGACGGGCGTAGAACCGGAACGCGATGATGTACGTCCCCACGGCGGCGATCACGAAGTACGCGGCGTTGACGCTCTCACCACGGACGAACGCGATCACGGCCCATGCCGAGGCGGCGATCAGGCCGATCACGGCGAAGATGATCTTCTTGGACAGCGGCATCGGACGTTTGTCGATGACGGCGACGGGAGGTTTGTCGGGGCTGGTGCGGACGTATTCCACACCTGGAATGGCTTTCATGCTGGTTTCCTCGTGTGCTGAAGGGCCGCCGGGGGATGTCTCGACGGCAACCCGTGGACAATTCGACGCGCACCATTCAGCCATGAATGCCGCCCAGCCGGCGAATGTCTCGATTCGTGAGACGATGCATCGCATAATGAGACGAGCCGCCTCGTTGTCGGCATCGCTCCTCGTGAAACCCCTGTCGTGTCCGCGAGCCGCGCGGTCCTTGGCCCGCCCGATGCGCAACAATGGTCGGGACGACCCACCCCACGGATCCAATCGAAAGGATGCCCATGCCCGCGGCGCCGCGTGCCCTGTTCGGACTTGATGGCGGCCAGCCCCCGGCTGCGCCCGCCTTCGGCTCACTCGCCGACGAGGATTACCGGTGGGCGATCGAACAAGGGATGGTCGAGCAGCGCGCCCGGCTGGACGATCTGGTGGGCCGAACCGCACCCCCGACCACGGACCTGCTGCGCGACTGGGAGCGGTCGTCGCATCTCCTCGACCGCGGTCGCAGCGCCTTCCTGACGCTGCTGAGCGCCGACGCCACCCCCGCACGCGAGGCGATCGAGGCCGACCTTGCCCCGGCGCTGGCCCGGCACCGCGACGCGATCTGGCTCGACCGGGCGCTCTACGAGCGGTTCCGCGATCTGGAGACGCGGGCGGCCGGCCTCGACGACCAGGACGCCTGGCTGCTGTCCGAGATCCTGCGCCGGTTCCGGCGCGCCGGCATCGACCTGCCGGAGGCGCACCAGCAGGAGCTGCGCGACCTCAATGAGCGCATCGCGGCCCTGGAGGCCGAGTTCTCCGCCCGGGTCGTCGCCGGGCGCAGAACGGGCGCCGTCCTCATCACCGACCGCGCCGGGCTGGACGGACTCGGCCCCGACCAGATCGAAGCGGCCCGCCGGGCCGCCGAGCGCCACGGCTGGGACGGATTCTTCGCGCTCGACCTGGTGAACACCACCGGCCAGCCGCTCCTGTCCCGGCTGAACAATCGCGACACACGCCAGTTGCTCTACGAGGCGTCCGTCGGGCGCGGCCGCGTTGCCGAGTCCGACACGCGACCCGTCATCGTGGAACTGGCCCGCCTCCGGGCCCGCAAGGCCGCCCTGCTGGGCTTCCCCCACTATGCCGCCTATGTCGCCGACGATTGCTGCGCCAAGACGACGGAGGCCGTCATGGGCCTGCTGACCCGCGCGGCCGCAGCGGCGGGGCGGGCCGTCCGGCGCGAGGCGGACGCCCTGCGGGCGCGTTTCGCCGCGCTGGTCCCGGGCGAGACGCTGCAGGCCTGGGACTGGCAGTGGACGGCGGCCCAGCGTCCCGCCGACGCTCCCGGAGTCGACGAGGAGACCCTGTCGGCGTACCTGCCGTTCGAGCAGGTGCTGGAACAGGGTGTGCTTGCCGCCGCCGGGATCCTCTACGGCCTGACCTTCACCCGGCGCGACACCCTCGGCGGCTACACCGCGGACTGCCGCGCCTACGAGGTGCACGAGGCGGACGGCACGCTGCTCGGTGGGGTGATCTTCGACCCGTACGCCCGTCCGACCAAGGGGGGCGGCGCGTGGATGACGCTGCTCGTCCCGCAGAGCCGCCTGTTCGGCGATCTGCCCGTCGTGACCAACAACGGCAACCTGACCCGTCCCGAACCGAACCGGCCCTGCCTCATGACCTGGAAACAGGTGACGACGCTGTTCCACGAGTTCGGTCACGACCTGCACGGCCTGCTGTCGGACGTGCGCTACCCGTCGGTCTCCGGTACGCGCACCCCGACCGACTTCGTCGAGTTCCCGTCCCAAGTGAATGAGATCTGGGCGTGGGAGCCCGCGCTGATCGCCCGGTTCGCCCGCCACTACGAGACCGGCGAACCGCTGCCCGACCACCTCATCGACGCGCTCGTCGGGTCACGGCAGGCGGGAGAGGGCTACATCGTGTTCGAGAAGTACGCGGCGATGCTGCTCGACCAGGCCTGGCACCAGACACCGCCGGACGAGCTGCCATCGTCCCCGGACGAGGTCGACGCGTTCGAGCAGGCGGCACTCGAGCGGGCCGGCGTGTGGTTCCCGCTCGTGCCGCCCCGGTACCGCAGCTGCTACTTCATGCACATCTGGGGGCACGGGTACGCCGCCGCCTACTACGCCTACCTGTGGAGCGAGGTCCTCGACGCGGACACGGACGCCTGGTTCGCCGGCCACGGCGGCCTCGACCGGGACGCGGGCGAGGCCTTCCGCCGCGGGGTGCTGGCCGTCGGCGGCTCCCGGGACGTCATGGCCGCCTACCGGGACTTCCGGGGCTCCGATCCCGACCCGGCGCACCTCATGCGCCGCGAGGGCCTCGAATAGAAACCCCGAGATCTCATCGGAACTTTGCGCACAGCCACATGGCTCTGGAGCCTCACCGCCGCTGAGGCCTGATGATCTTCGCGATCAGTTCCGGGGTGAGGCCGAGCGCGCGGGCCAGCTGCGCGTAGGACCACGCGCCCTCGGCGTAGAGGTTGCGGACGAGGGCGTCGCGGGTGGCGAGGTGGCTGGCCGCGACGACCCGGGCCGCCTCGGCGGCGCGCTGGTGCTCCCGTGCCTGCTGGACGCGAATGTCGTCGGCGCGGGCGGGACCCCCGGAGACACCCGCCCCCGGTCGGTCCCGCCCCGCACGTCCCCCCGTCACGCCCGGGCCACCTCCGCGGTGGAGAAGTCCGCGATCAGGCCCGGCACCGCCGCATCGAACCCCGCCACGTCGAGCATGCCGGCGTCAGTGGGGTCGGCGATGGAGAAATCGCTCGCCGTCATGCCCACCACGACGAGCTTGGCCGGGATGCCCATCCGGTCGCGGTAGGCCCGCAACGCCTGGTAGGGGTGGACGTGGCCCGCCCACGTCTCGCTGTCGGTGTAGACGACGAACGTGTCGACGGGCACCTCGTAACGGGCCGCCCACAGCATGGGCAAGGCGCAGTCGGTGCCTGCGAACGGCAGGTCCCAGATCGCGGACAGCACGTCGTCGAGGCGCTGTCGCGGGCTGATCG
>JGI20166J26741_11247782_pt1 | contig 14113 bp, 10 predicted proteins | sample TergutCu122P5_FD_26741 | JGI IMG/M metagenome (IMG submission 26741)
GAAGTTTGGCCCTTTCCTCCTGTGACACCCTGTATATGCCAATATCCATGCAGGGTTGGCAGATGTCTCAGTTTCTGTAAGGAATTGGATATTACGGTACATGCCGGTTAGGTAATTGAGGAAATGATACAGTTTATTGGTTCAGAGATTCAAATTATGAAACTGTTTTCCTTATACCAATGGTGAGGTGGTGCAGAGGCGCTAGAGAGCTCCTTCCTCAGGGCTGTGCATGGAAAAATTGGCAGCTACAGAAGTTTTGAGTGCACCTGGCACTGCCATCTGGTCATAGAACTGGCTCTTGCAGCAGACTGTCAACTCAGAAGGCATGTCTTGACTGACTATTTCCACTGCCCTGTACGGTGGTTCTGATTGACGAATGTACTTGTTCCCATTGGCCTGATTGGTCACCCTTTACATGTAACTCCTCCATATGCTAGCTTACAACTTAAGCTTTGAATGTGGAGACACTGTATTTCTCTGAAACACTGGTTAACATCTACAAATGTCTGGGGTCAGAACTTCACAAACCACACACTTAATTTTAACTACTTTTGAAGACCTAAAATCACATTGCATATGTGCAGGTTACTGATTTCTTTCATGTTTGGCATAATGTAAGTTCTTGATTTTAATTTGTATGCATTTCCGTACTATTCTTATGAACAACATGAATGAAAATATACCAGAGTAGAACCCTAAAATTGTATTTTTTGGGGCCATTTTGATCGACATAGATGCTACTTTATGTGAATGCCTGAATAACATCGCCTTATTATTTTCCACTTATGAAGTAAAGGTTGCATAATTGAATAAGATGTTTATGTTACATTCACAAGCCTGAGAGAGGAGAAAATCTTAATTGGTTTAAAAGGTACAGTATACAGATCCATTTCTGTACTGTAGTGAATGTAACGTGTGCTGCAGCACAGTTCTTGTGCTGCATAATTTGGTGCCATCTCTTTCAGATTTGTACTTTGATTTGTCTTGGGAACTGTCCTTATCTTCCATTTTTTTCCACCATTGTGCTGTAGACATATTGTAGCCGATTTAAGTTCAACGTAATGCAGGGTACTGCCTGGTTGATATGTATTGCCCATTGAATGGTCTGACCTTGAAGCTCTTCCATGGTGGGGAAAAAGCAATCTGTCTAATTTTAGTAGTGCACCTCCCGGTGTGATATCAGTAGCACAGATATGTGTATATATTAATATCCATTTACCCTTTCTTTTTTAGGTCACGTACAGCAGGAACTTTATAAGTATTAAGGGTAATTAAGCTTATTTGAGCATGTACCTCTCCCCAGAAAATGGTATTACATAATCTGCTTTGGAATTGTATTACTTTTGTACTGTGACTCCATGTCAGCAAAACACCTGTTGGTGTAGAATTGGTCAAGAACTTCTTCATTTCACTTGGCAGCAAAGAATGACTGACTTGGTTTCCAGAATTAATGCTGAGTTTCATCTCGTCGTGAATGAGAGATGTCAAGTAGTGTCTGAGCTTGCTTAAAATGCATGCTACAAGGGCATTTGGTGGAGTGGAGGTGTAGATACACTTTTGTAATCTCAGCATGAGATGGAGCTTCACACAGGCCATTTTACCCCCATGGGAAGGAGCCGCCCTGCCCAACACTTCCTGAATAGGAAGGTAAGTGGGTCCCAGGTTCAGTCAGGATACTTCAGGGAACAAACAACAACTTTATCTTGCTGCCAGGAATTGCCAGATTTCCTCATGTTGCCCATTTTGTCTGTCTAAATTTTTCTATCTTAACTCATAATCGGGGATTGTGCAGCTGTTCTGGTGCTATTCACAGTTGACATTTTCATAACCTTTGATGTCCTCAGACATAAGAAATTATTTTCTTGTCTAAAGGTAGCACTCGTGTCCTCAGGAGATTTTCTTCATCTACCGTGCTTGTGTAGTAGCTTTAAATAACCCACCTACTTATTGTATGGAATCAAAGTGCGCAAGTTGTTCCAGAACATTTTGATTATAACTTTCATCTACATGATTTATTGTGGAATCCTGTTCATTAACGCTGCTTTGTATTTTTTATTATTTTGTGGAATGGTTGTGAAGTTGTAGCTGTGAAGTAGTATGCAATTTTTGCTGTTTCAGCAGTAAATCTTGCGCACAATGTTATTACAGCTGTGCTACGTATTTGACATTTGTGTTATTCCACAAAGCAGCTGTAAAAAAGTACTGAAAATGTGACAGTATTTGGGAGAAAGTGGATTTTTAAGTCCATGTTGATGCATTTACTGCACCATTTTGTGCACATTGCTTTCTCTCGTGATTGATGATGCATCATCTTCAGTTTCTTAACGAAGCATGGTGTGGTGACTACCAATCAAAATTCCAGCTTCAAAATTATCTTTTCTGCCTGATAGCAGTAAAAAATGGACATTGAGTCTCATATTCTCCTTGTTCCATAATGTGAGATGTCTCGTGTGTGGTCAAAGCAATGCCACTCAACTCCTTGGGCTGGGATGTTATTTTTCAGTTCAGTTTTCCTAGTTGATAGGAAAATTTGGCATTTGCCAGGTTCTTGAGAAAATCCATTTCCTCATGACTGCAACAATTTAGCACTTTGCTCTCAAGCAGGAGCTACAGTTCCTGGTTGTATAATGCCATCTGATTGTCATTTACTATAGAGAGGTAGGGCCACTTTAGGATACCTTTGGGCTGCATGGAAAAATAAATTTGGTGGCCACCTGCATGTAGTCCGTCACTGATGACTCAGAGCAGCGTAAGAATTTATATACAAAATATGTTTGATACAAAATTTGAACTAGACAGCCGTTTTGGCGATACTACCCCTCCACATCCAAAAAGAAAGAAAGAAAGGGGGGGGCGGGGGGGAAGGACCTCTAGGGGTTGTATAGATGCCTGAAACTGACCCCTGCAGAGAAGGCATGTATGAGCAAGCATCCACCCAGTGACCACAATGTATATTCACTTCTGTTCCCACACTTTCTGAAGTTGCTGTGTAGGCCTATTACTCTGCTATAAAATTGTTATATTCGTATGACATTGTTGGTTTTGAGATATTTGATGTTTTCAGACTCTGAAAGAGAGATTTTGTGGATGTTTCTGTCATTTTATATTAGGATCAGTAACTGCACTGGAATATTATTTAAACCAAGTGATGTTTATGATTTCATATAGAAATAAACACAAGGTACAAAATAACTTGCTGACACTTGTTAGCTGTGGTTTCATTTAAAGATCAGACACTTGTTTGTCGATGTGCATGAATTTAAGTGTATGTCAAGGGAATTGTGAAGTGGCACAATGAGCCATATTTCAGGTGTTAAAAAGTCCATTTTTATGATGCTGTCATTTATTAGTAATTTCATTACTTTGTTATCTTTGTGTTATTTAGTTTTTATTAAGTGTGTGCAATTGTTGTGTTTTTATTCTTGGTATGGGTGTTGAGCAAAGAATGCCTTTATTATAGGTTGCTGAGCTGTTGGGAATTTCTGTTGCCTGATTCCTGAATTGAAAATATTAAGAGTATTGTATCATCAGTCATTCTGAATTACTCTTACTGTCATCTTTGTATATTTGCTCTTAGAATTGTCTGTGATCAAGTCACAGTATGTTATGCTTCATTTCATCAATAAGTGCATTTACTCTGCTGATGGTAAAAAGTACAACATTTGTAAAGGATAATGTACCAGCTTATTATGCAAGGAATGCATCAGATGTCCCTATCCCCATGATCGGTTGATAATTTTTAAAGACTTTCTAAGCAGAGTGTATATAGGTATACATATGTGGTAATAACCAGAACACACTTGTGTGTGAATGAAAAACACTGATTCTTGCACAACATTATTTTGCACAATATTCTTTGTGCTGGCCTTTATTAAATCAAAGATTTCAAGAATGACATGTACTGAGACATCAAAGAAATTTTAAAAATTTTGAATTTTTGTGAGTAAAATGTGGATAATTCTCTCCACCAAGTAGTCCACTTGTTAAATGTGATGTAAAGTCCCCATTACAGATGTGAATAATATGCATTTAATAATGGATTTCTATCAACAACAGGAATACAATTTGTTACGGTATGTATACATTATGTATCTAGAGTGCTCTCATATGAGTAGTAGTGTAGGGATGATGGCATAGGAGCATGTAGTGGTCTCCCACATAATAGGTTTTGTGTCAGATTTCTGCATGTGTTTACCACCAACCTCATGCTCTGATGAGCTGAAATTGTTGAATGTGTATTCACATGCCAACCACATACTTTGTAAACTATAGTTTTACTGTATCATTGTCATGTTTGCATATTGCAATGTCCTGTGAATGTGATGAAATTTGCTCATGGGGTGCATTTTATTAATATGAACACCAAATGAGGAATGAGTATTACACTAGTATATCCACAGTTATACATCTAGGAAGAAATATGCTGTTGGAGGTCATTGATATTAGCATTGTATGTCTCATGTATTTAGCCCTCCTGGTAACACCACAAGAAAAAATTCTCTGTCAAAAGATACAAATACCGTACAACATGACTGCCATTGCCATGTCATATGCATTCTGTGAATCATTCTTAAATATCAGATATCCATCAACATTGAAAGGAGCATGTCCTTAAGTATCTTCTTAACGCTACTTTCCGTTGTTTCAAATTCCTTAGTGACTGCATGCCATTTGACACTCACTCTAACAGTATTTGGAGTGGGTACAACACAGCTGCAACAGTGTTACTGGATTAGTGCTGTAATGAAGTTAATTTTAGTGGTAACTCCATGGCTGGCTACAGTGTAGGAAATTGCAATCCATGATCCCCAACTTGACAGAAAATCAGGCAGCATATTGAAGTCATCAGTAACAACTTGTGGTGACATGTCATTACAACTCAGCCAGGAAAAGGAAATAAGAAGACAGGTATTGGACATTAGTCATGAGGTTGGTCTCAAGTGCAGACGATAAAGCACATGTACATGTCTTATTATTATGGAGATAGTTTAATAAAAAAAGAAGCTGCAAATGTCAATAACAAATATTGTATTTGGGTTAACAACCCATAAAGATGGGGAAGGTTCAGTTCAGATTCATGTGTCTGTCTAAATGGGTAACCATTAAGGTGTAAGATGTTTAATTTTGCCTGCTAATTTGTATGGGGTGGCACTTAGTTTCTCAAAATATGGAAGAGCATAAAACGAATGTGGTCCAGAACAGGTGCTGAGGGGATAAGAGCTGGACGTAAGAGGAAGTGTGTGCATGCTGGGAAAATGTGCATTATATGAGTTCCATAATTGCATTCTTCCACCAAATGCTATTAATGTAACATTCAGCAGTGCGAAAAACCGAGTTTGAGTTGTAAAGTGGTAATTTTTGTGCAGTATGACTAATTTGGAACATGCACGCCTCAAGTTTTGTAGAATTAGAAAAAGAAAAGTACTCAGCGTTTCAATTACGATTAACAAGATATAAAATGAGGTAAATTGGGTTGTATGACGGCTTTTTCGGTACACACGCAATTAAGTTGGTATTCCTGTTGCAAAATGGTTCTGTAGTTTGTGGTGGTGTGAGACAGTGGAGAAAATATGGCTGGAAGTTTTACGTCAAGAAAGAAGAAAGTCACACAGAATGACTTAAGACGTATAATGAATGAACAAAAACGCAAATTTTCAGAAACAATTAAGAAGATAGATTCTCCTTTAGCAAAATATCCTTTTTAACACATTGGTTTTAGGTTATACATTACCCACTGTATTGTTTATTTATGGCTTCGTCTTTACATACTTTTGTGTTGACAAATTATTATTCTGTGAACTTACGGATCTTGGAGCAAAACAGCGCCCCCATTGAAGCTTCCGCACTTGCTTAAAAAAGACGTACAGGATGTTTAGTTTCGAGTCCACATTGTTGTAGGGTTCTCCAATTATTTCAAATTACAGAGTGATTTTTGGCAGTACACAAGTGCTTCTTGCCAAATAATTACGGTATGTTGTGATGTGGTACGGTTAGTCCAGTTTAGTGGTATCACTATTGCAATCTGAGTTTCTTACCTGATGAAGACATAATGAACAAATGATTAAAAGAATGTCAAAATCTTGTGTTTCACTTCCTTGTCTCGATGCCTATTTTAGTATCCTGCATCCTGTGTGTACACGCTTTGTCATGAGTGCATGTCAATCTTCAAGTGTATTTTCGTCACTCGCCATTCTTATGAAATTTTGGATAGTAAGTGTAGTTGACTTGCAGAATTGAAGAAGGGGGAAGTTGTGCCAACGTTTTTGACCATTTTGTTTGGGAATACATTATTGCAGTCATCTTCTTGATCGAGTTTGTTGAATAAATTTCATAACTGCCCAAGTAAAAGGCATTCTCACAATTAGTTGTATATTGTGCATGATTGCTTTATTAATTGCAAATAGTTGGAATTCAGTGTGTGTGTTATAGCAACGTTTTTGTTAGAATGCATTAGCTTTCTGGGGCTGAAAAGTCAATTTTTATAATGTGCTATTCTTGCAAACTTCTGGATTGCAAGGCTGTAAACTTGCATTGTTGGAGCTGGAGAAGGTTTTATAGCCTACTCTGTTCCACAAGACTTTTTATACTGAAGCATAGTGAATCTTTGGCAGATTAATTGAAGTACTTAAAGTGCAAATGTTCACAACCATTAAAACTGTGAATTTGGGAACTTGCTTTACAGTCAACAACAGACAAATATTAACAGTAACGTCTATTCAAATTATGACACTTTTACATTGCATTGAAGTAAACTGTTTAAATTGGTTCAAATTTATATATGGCCATCTGTCAGGCATATTAAGATTTCATGCCTTCTGTGTTCCTGTGCTGATTGGCTGGGTTGTTTCCCTCAATATTTTGAAGGAACATACTGCCATCATCTTTTAAGCATGGAGGAGTTATTCATCTAGGACTCCTCAACCATTTGGGATGAAGTTGGTATTAAATGTTAGGGATCAGTAACCCTTGTAACAACTGAGGGGACCTGAATCTTCAGTATCATTGCTGTGGAAACCTCAGATTCACCAGATGTATTGGTACGTTGCTGATTGTATTGCTGAATGCAATTCCCGGAGGTTGTAGGGGGTGTTAAGGTAAAATAAATCACCTGAACTACTAAACTTATTTATCGAGATGGATGATTATAGCCTTATTTAATATTATCTGCTATAGAATGTGGACTCCGACTGTAACAAGGTCATTAATTTTTATTGCATTTTTCACTGAGATGAATAAAAGAAATGGAGCAAGCACAGTAGGTCATGACTGATTGTGGTGCAAGGCTGGTTTGATTCCCACCATTTCTTTTTGTCTTTGCTACAAGGATATGTATCATTCACTGTACATTTCAAGGAATATGCCACTTGGGTAAAACCCCTTTCTTTAATTCCTTTACTGTAAACTGTTTTATTACAAGAAAATGATTGGTATTTGCAGAACACGTGGCTGCTCCATTCTGTATGCAGTATAGGTCTTCATATTGCAGGGCAGGTGCCACATATACTTGTGGAATTTGCAAGTGGGACTTATCAGGTACCATTCCTCCAAGAAAATGGGTACTTATGGTACCAAATGTGGAATCAGTATCCCACACAGTTACTTGAAATTGGCTCAAGGAAGTTACAGCAGTAATGTGGAGAACAGTAACATCCCAATAGACACAGACGTGTCTAAGAAATTTTGAAATTTACCTCACCAATGATATTGGGATAGTTGGTGGAAATGGTAATGTTTTAATTTATGTTTGGGAGGTGCCCAGTTTGAGTCTTGCCTGAGATGACAGCTATGCTGACAGGCTTTTTTATGGCTGTCTTAGTATAGGTACATGCTAGGGTAGTACACTCTACATGTCTCGCTACTTTCCACATACATTCCAATTTACTATTGACTGTTATCAGATCGTATCAGTTACAGTTACTGACAGTCTTGTCAAGAGTCAAAATAAATATAATAAATAGAACACAATATCAGAACTGTTATTGAGGAAGAGTTCATCCAATTACATCTTGTTTTTAAATGATCTTTAATTAGTCCATGGAGCATTCCGAGAATGTAACATGTAAATTAAGACTCATGTGGCATATGCTATAAAAAACTTAACTTCTGCATACTGTCAACAACAAAAAAGCCATCTACAGACAGCTCGGTCTCTTCTGTTATGACATAAGTTTTTCCAGCCATTGGTGCATCCATCCCTCATGTGTATTCAGACTTGTCTTGAAAGTCATAAACAGCTGCCTTTCTGGTTGTTTGAGATTGAAAGTAGTCATTCCAGCACTATGGTTCTATTAGTGTTCTGCGTTTTGTACTATGTTTTGCGGGCTGTTTTGTTGCATAATATGCTTTGTACCCATTTTTATGCATGCTTTGCCTAACTTGAATGTGGTTACTTTCGGTTTATGCCTTTCTGATTTATACCCACTCTTTCAGGAACACAACTAGAGCATGAAGCAACAATGTAGATGATTGTATCGATTCAAATATAATGTTTGCTACGTAATTATTTATTTTTATTTATTCTGAGTCCAAGAGGTGAGTCAGATTTAATGACCAGGTATTTAGCCAGGCATATTACACATTTTGGACAGTAATAATTGAGTTGTGTTCTTGGAATGGTAACTGAAAATATAACTGTAGTTGGAGGGGTACCTATCTCACTGCCATTGTGTCCACTATATATCCCACATGCTTTGCTTTGGAATTGAACTTAGGAAAGCTGGTGCCAAATGGCATAAGCTTTAATGTGACCTAGGCTTAGTTTGTCAGTCTAATGAAGATTTAATTTGTCAGGTGTGTGTGTGTGTGATTTACTAGAACATTTCAAAATTATTATTTGATGTGAAAGGAATATGCACTTGTTTGGCACAATTTTTCACTTGTGGTTGATCATATGAATTGTCTGTGGAGTCTTGTTGGGTGGGCATTTGTTACTTTGTATTATTATTGTTTGTTCATGTATATATATATATATTTACATTTAACTTGTTTCTCACATATGATGACAGTGGACAGCTGTTTTGCATTTTATGTGAATCAGTAGTCCGAAGTGAAGCAGTATGGAATGTACATATAAATAGCAAGAAACATCGTGAAAATATTGCTTGTGCAAAGAGGAAAAGAGAAGATGCACTGAATTGTGTGCAGCCTTCTCTTCCACAAGCTATGAAGAGACCAGCACAAACTGAAGTGATCCTACCATCTAAAAAACTTAAAGGTGAATATGGCATGTCATACCAGATATTTATTGGAGAAGTCTGGGTTGAGTTCCAGCTGAGGCCTAGTTGGTCTGACTTGGATGTCGTATTTGAGTTTTTTTGGTTAATGTAACATAATTTTATATCTTCACAAATTTATAGCATACTAATCATTCTAATGTGCAATTTTACAACATGAATAGGGTAATTTGGAATGGATGTATGGATTTGGTTTGAATGCTGTTATATTAAGATTGTTATAAATTTGTAGTGCATCCATTTTTTTGTTACGAAAATGCTGTATGGACTATGCACAGAATGCACAAGTCTTATTTGCAAGAGTGTACTGAATAATCTGTTCTGCACAAGACCAACAGTTGCAAACACAGATCAAATGAAACTTTACAAGAACAGATAATTTTGCCATTTGATACTAAGCAGGTAGTTTTTTGTCATAATACTTAATAAAGCTGACATCCATTCCCACTGTGTATTTGTAATACTGTACTTGCTATCAGTGTCAAGAGGGTAGAGAATGAGGTTTTACATATTTCTGTCATCATCGTCATTGTCATCGTCGTCGTCATCATCATCATCATCATCTGTCACGAGTTAGGCCTTATTAAACCTTTTTGGTTTCTGTAATGGTCTCTTCAACGGTCTTCCAAGTCATCTTCAACCATGTGGTCTATAATACAGCATTACTTTTGGCATTCTGTTGTTGTTCATTCTTGTTACATGTCATAGCCAATTTGATTTGTATAATCTTAATTTCTGACCAACTGGTTCTGCTTTCATCTCTTCCAAAATTTCTTCATTCATTTTATGGTAAAAAAGTGCGTATCCCACTGTTCTTCAAAAAAATGTCATCTCGATTGATGTTGATCATTTTTTATCCTTTTGTCTGTGACTCCAAGTTTCACTTCTATACAGAAGAAATGGGTTGGCCAGTGCATTATGTACTTTTATTCTTGAAGATTTCTGGACCAAAGTTGGTTTAAAAGTGTTGTTTAGAATTCCCAGTATTTGTGCAAATCTTGCTAGTTTTTGTAGAATATATTTTTTATTTTCATAGGAAATTTCACAACATAGATATTTAACATTTTTACTTGTTATAAATATTTGTTATCCACAATGATTTTACATCTCGCTGGGGCTTGTCCTAAAAATGCCATCAACTCAGATTTTTCTGGTGATATTTCTATTTCAAAATTTTTTGCTGTTTTCACATGTAATTATTCCCCTCTGTAATTATCCTCTGAATCAGCTATGTTACTCGATCGTCTGCAAAAAGAAGAGTGTTTATTTTTGTAGTGGTTGATAAAGTAATACCTTTTGTGTAAGTCCGGTTCGATTTGACTATTATGTCATTCTTGTAAATGTTGCATAAAGTGGGTGATAAAGGGCAGTCTTTTCTGACTCTGTGGCTAATTGTATGTTCTTCTGATAATTGATTGTTTATCCTTACTTTTATTTTGTTTCCAGAGTGTATTTCTATCATACTTTTTAATGTTAAATTGGGAATATTTTTGCTTTGTAATATTTCAAACAGTTTGTTTCTTTTAACTTTGTCTAAGGCTTTAACATAATCAAGAAATGCTAAATGAGTTTCTAAATTAAACTCTATTCTGTTTTGTTTTTCATTCTAAACATTGGATTGATGCAAGAGGAACTGCCTTAATGGAAGCCATTCTGGCATTCCAAAAGTAATTGTTCTGCTTGTTGCAAGGGGTAGGGAAGTACATTCAGTAACCTCTCCTACCCAGAGTCCATCCTCACCTACTGGTGGTACAACCTGCCCTAACTAACGTGGGTCTGGTGACCAAGTCACAGCAGTATAACTGTTCCATCATTTGCAGATGAAATGCTGCAGAACATGCCTGTCCAGAGGCATAAAGGTGGCAACCCATCACTGTACTACCTATCGGTAGGCTTTTAACTCAACCTAGGGAAGTAAACATTACATTCACACCTCAGTGTAAAGACAACATTAAGGATAACACATTTCTGTAATTGCATAAAATACGTAGGTGAGTCAATAATTATCCACAATACAGATACAAACTTTATTTCAATAAAAATAGAAAACTTATAATAACATCATTTTTCAATATAGTCCCATTGCTTTTCAATGCACTTCTTCCATCGTTGCACAAGCTTCTTTATGCCCGCAGGAAAAAAACGTTTTTGGCTGAGCAGCAAGCCACGCTTGCACTGCTTCCTTCAGTTCTTGGTTCGAGGTGAATCGACGGCCCCGTAATGCCTCCTTGAGTGGACCAAACAGGTGATAGTCTGAAGGGGCAAGATCGGGACTATACGGAGGGTGAGCCAAAACCTCAAACTTGAGTTTCTGGAGGGTTTCAACTGTGTGGGCAGCAGTATGTGGACAGGCATTGTCATGCAACAACACATTGCCTTTTGACAGTTGTCCTCCGCGTTTGCTTCGAATTGCAGGCTTCAGCCTGTCAATAAGCATCTCGTAATGAACACTGTTTATTGTTGATCCCCTTTCCTGATAATGTTCCAGTATTGGGCCTTGTGAGTCCCAAAAAACTGTAAGCATCAATTTTCCTGCTGATGGTTGGCTTTTGAACTTTTTCCTGATAGGTGATTGTGGATGTTTCCATTCCATACTCTGCCGTTTACACTCCGGCTCATAATGGTGGACCCATGTTTCTTCACCAGTGATGATTCTGTCCAAGAAGGCGTCACCTTCTTTATCATAGCGATCCAAATGTTGTTGGCCCATGTCCAAGCGCATTTTTTTATGCAGCATTGTGAGTTGTTCTGGGACCCATCTTGCACAAACTTTATGAAAGCCAAGTCTATTGTGGATGATTTCATAGGCAGAACCATGACTAATTTTCAGATGATTTGCCACTTCATCAATAGTCAGTCGTCTAACAGAACCATGTCACTTACGCGCTCAATGTTGTCGTCAATTGTGGCCGTGGATGGGCGTCCGGCTCCTTCTTCATGCGTAACACTTGTGTGACCATTTTTGTATTTTTCTATCCATTCGTACACACACTGTTGTGGCAAAACACTGTTCCCATATTGTGCTGGAAGTCTTCGATGGATTTCGGCCCCTGATACACATTCAGACCACAAAAAACGGATCACTGAATGCTGCTCTTCCTTGGTGCAAATTGAAAGTGGAGCGGCCATGGTTAACGTTACGGTTGCGACAAAGGAACTAACCTAGCAACTTCAAACCTGCACAGCAGTGATAAGACGGAAACCACGCCTAGCAATGCGCGCAATAATGACAGTGCTGCCGACAGAAACACAAATGCAACTGCATTGCGGATAATTATTGACTCACCCTCGTACATCATCTAGTTTATTCTAATTACTGCCGTTGTTGGGATCCAGGATATTGTTGTCAGTATAGTGACTGGTCTATGGGCTGGACAGCTCAGGAATGTTTGTTTGATTCCTGGTGGGGACAAGTGATTTTTCTCTTCTCCCAATTGCCTGGATTGGCCCTGAGGCCTGCCTGCCCCCTGTTCAATGGGGCACTGTGCTGGGGGTAAATTGGCTAGGGTGTGAAGGTGACCTCTTTCCCCACCTAGTGCCCAGGTTGAGAATGAATGCAGCTCTACCTCCATCGTCTCATATGCCTTCATGGTGAACATAAGGATACTGTTACCTTTATCTGTATGTTTACATTTACCTTTACGTCTATTCCCAACATTGCAGAATTACCAGTTGGTGAAAATTTTACCAACTTTTTAGTTACAGTGTTTCCCTACAATTTGTTTTAATTGCCTACTTTGTTTCAGTAGTAGACATCTATCTTCTGCACCAAATCATTGAACTGTTGATGAGCTAATCATAGTTTTTCACCAAATGCAACACATTCATTAGTTGTGGGCCATTTTTGTAAGCTAGTTTTTTTTAACAATGTTGTTTGTTATCAAGCATTCATAATTTGTATACAACCAATAATCATCCATATCATAATATGGATGTTTGATTATTGTTATATAATTACTGGGTACCACGTATATGCTGTTAAAGACTTCTAGTGGTTGCTTAGAAATTGTGGAACAGAATTGTTCAAAATATGTTGGGTTAATAAAGTGATCGGCAGTCAATGAATGTGCTGTGTTTGATGGAAAACTGTGATTACCTAGTAGGTTATTTTTATTTCTTGAGTCATGGTAAATACTGTCTCACTGTTGTGCATGGTTGTGTCTGCCACATGTTCATTGTGTCCAGTCTAGTGGAGTTAATTGCTAGAATGAATTTGAGGTTTATAGAACAGAACTTATTTGTTTTTTGATGAGTTCTAATTAAGTAATGAATAAATTTATGTATCTATCATTGAAATTTCAACTCAGTGGGTGCAGGGGTAAGTGATCTGAGTGTGAGCTTGCCACTTATCCTTTAGGCTAGGCACACACTGGCAACTTTTAGTTGCTCAACTATTTAGTTGCCCAGATGGAGAACACTGCCTTATACGAGAGCGTGCGCACTGGCAACTTTTCTATTGCGGCAACAGAAAAGTTGCTGCCTGATGCGGCCTGACCCATTCTCGAGGCAACTGAACTGTTGCTGATAAGGATAGGATGCACATGTTGCAGTCTGTCTGTGCGCACTGGCAACTAAATAGTTGCTTGCTAGCTGCAGTACAGTGCACAAACATTATGTCTTGAGTCATACAGCTATGTCTATCGTAGAGGACATAGAAAAGTTAATATTGGAGGTGGAGAGAAGACCACCTTTGTATAATAAAAAATTGAAAGAATGCAGCGACAGAAATCTGAAGGATAAATTGTGGTACGAAGTTTACGAGTCAGTCATCACGAACTGCAGTGAGCTTGCAGCTGAACAGAAATCAGAAAAAGGTATGTTAATTTTCTTGTTCATATTATTGGGGATCATGCTGATAATGTTAATATACTGGACAGAAG
>JGI20166J26741_11248893_pt1 | contig 14113 bp, 5 predicted proteins | sample TergutCu122P5_FD_26741 | JGI IMG/M metagenome (IMG submission 26741)
CCGAGTTCAAATCGCCCATGAGCTGCTGTACTATGTCGGAGACATGGCCGATGACGGCCCGGTTGTCCGTGTACCATTCGCTGCCGGGATCGGCCAAAAGCGGCATGAGATATTGGTACAGCGGGCCCAATAGATCGTTGGCGCCCGCGTCGAACGTGATGATATCCGCGTTCTTTATCGCGGTCGCCTCTTTGCCCGCCGGGCCGCTCAGATCCGCGCCGACGCGCTGGGCAAGCTCCAGCGCCGTGGCGCCCGCTACGCAAATATCCTTGTTGAAATCGCCGAGCACGCCGGCGCTCTTCAGTTTGTTAGCTATGTAATCCGTGTAGCCTTTGTCGGAGCCGGGTTCAGAACCCGGGGGATAGATCCCTCCACGCACGCCGGCCGCCACCGAATCGCCGATCGCGACATAATTCAGCGTTTTCGGAGCCTCGCCCGCAAAGGTCAGAACCGGGGGAGCGCCCGCAATCAACAGCCCCGTCATTAAAATAGAAATTAATTGCGTCATAGAATTTCCCCTCTGGTTTTGTTTTGATTTTTATATTATACACAATATGGTAAAAAATATGAATAGGGCAGGCCCCTGTTTATGAAAATATTTTTAAGCCAAACCCGCGGCGGATCTCCACCGCCAAACCCCCGCCCTTGCGCAAGGGCGGGCTCTGTTCCCGCCGCGGCCCGCAGATTTTGCGAAATAAGCCGGCGCGCGCAAAAAACGGCGCGGCATACGCCGCGCCGTTTTCATTGAATCCATTTTCCTATGTCAGGCCGATTGGCCTGTGTATCCGAAGCTTAAAAATTCGCGGCGGCATTCATGTTGCCTATCGTCACGTCCAGCGTCACCGGGACTGAACTGCCCTGATATATGTGCAGCTTGATCGTGTCCCCGACCTTGACGGCCTTCAGCGCCGCCTGCAGATCCGACATGCTCGTGATCTTCGTGTCGTTGAAACCGACGATCAGATCGCCCCTGGAGAGGCCCGCGTCGGCCGCGCCGGAGCCGTCCGTCACCGCCAGGACGTACACGCCCACGGACGGCATATTGTATATATTCTTCATGCTCTGCGTGATGTCCGTGCCCTGTATGCCGAGGTACGGGGTCTGCACGTTGCCGTTTTTCATGATGTCGTCGACTATCGTCTTGGCCTCGTTGACCGGGATGCTATAGCCCATGCCCTCGACGCCCGTCTCGGCGAGCTTGGCCGTGTTTATCCCGATGACCTGGCCGGACGCGTTGGCCAGCGCGCCGCCGCTGTTGCCGGGGTTGATGGCCGCGTCCGTCTGGATCACGTTGAGTTTCCTGTTTTCCACATCTATATTCTTATCCACGGCGCTGATGATGCCCATTGTGGCCGTTTTGCCCTCGCCGAGGGCGTTGCCTATCGCCACCACCAGATCGCCGACCTGCATTTTTGAGGAATCGCCGAAATTGGCCACTTTATAGGTTGTGACCCCGGCGGCCGTGAGGTCCGATTTCAGGACCGATATGACGGCCAGATCGGCCTGGGTGTCGCTGCCCACGTAATGCGCCGTGATTTGCTTGCTGTCGTCGAAGGATATGGTGCACTTTGTCGCGCCGGAGATGACATGGTTGTTGGTCACGACATAAACCTTCGTGCTGTCCTGCCCGAAGACGATGCCGCTGCCGGCCGCGGGGCTGGAATACGCCTGGTTGAACATGTCGACCTGCGTCGCGGTCAGGTTGATGCTGACGACGGAATCCTTCACCGCGTTGACGACGCTGGTCACGCCCGCCTGTAGATCCGCGGAGGCGTTTGACGCGTTGGACATATTGAACGACACGTTGGGGTTGCCGGTCGCGGGGTCGGCGGACGGGGCGCCGCCGGACTGAGCGCCGGATTCTGTGCCAGATTCCGCGCCGGACTGGGCGACGGTCTGCTGGGAGCTGGCCGGGCTCGCGATATTGGCGGAATTGGCCCCTACGAAATACGCGCCCGCGATCAGCACCACGGCTGCGCACGCCCCGATGACGGCGCCTTTATACCCGCGCTTTTTAGGCTTTTTATCGGCGCCCTCATTTGCCTGCCGCATCGCCTGCGCCACCGCGAACGGGCCTTGGGCGGCCGCCTGCGCGGCTTGCCCGCCGCCCCATACGCTCGCCGGCCCGGGGGCGTCACCGGCTCTCTGCGGCTGATCCTGCGCCTGATTAAGGAATTGATTTTGATTAAGGAGTTGATTTTGATTAAGGAGTTGATTTTGATACTGGTATCCGGCCTGTGAGTCCGAAGGCGGCGCGTACTGCGCGCCCTGATCGTATCTCGCGCCCTCGGGCGCGCCGCCGTCCGCGGCCTGCAAGCGTATGGGCTCGGACGCTCCGTCGTTTGTCATGTCGTATACGCCGTATGCGGCAAAAGGCAAATGACCCTGAGCGGCGCTCTGCCGCTGATCCGAGGCGCTGCTTTGAATCGCGCTTTGCCATTGATCTTGTCTATACCCCTGCGCGGCGCTCTGCCATTGATCCGCCGGGCGGTTCTGCTCGGTATTTTGCCGCTGATCCGGCGCGTAGCCCTGTACGGTACTTTGCGGATGATCCGCCGCGCCGCTTTGAATCACGTTTTGCCATTGATCCTGTCTATACCCCTGCACGGCGCTTTGCCATTGATCAGTCGGACGGTTCTGCTCGGTGTTTTGCCGCTGATCCGGCGTGTAGTCCTGCGAGGCGCTCTGCCATTGCCCGGCCGCATAGCCCGAGGAATACCGGTTCGCTCCGGGCGCGCTCTGCGAAACATACGCCGCCTGCCCTGGCGCGAAGCCCTGCGCGTTATCCCCGGCGCGGTCCGCCCCGCCTTCGGGCGCAACGCCGGGCGTCTGGGCACTGCCTGGCTGACTATAATTTTGCTGGCTATAATTTTCATTGCCGTCAGATTCATTGTTAAAATTAATCGGATCCATAATTATCTCCCTCTCATAAATTTTATTTTGTATTTAATACCTCATTGCTTTAATTATCATGAGATCATTATAAATTGCGTCTTTGAATAAACTATGATGAAATTGTTAACATTTGAGAACACATTGAAAACAATGATCTTTCTTTTTTTATCTCTTTTTTATCTTCTTTTCTCTTCCTTCCTCTTCTTTCATCTTCTTTTCTCCATAACTTCCGCCACCTTCGCCAACAGCGCGTCCGGGTCGATGGGTTTGCCGATATGGCCGTTCATGCCGGCCCGCCTGCATTCGTCCGCGTCCTCCCTGAGGGCGTTGGCCGTCATGGCGATTATGGGGACCGTCTTGGCCTCCGGCGTATCCAGCGCGCGGATGCGCCTCGCGGCCGTCAGGCCGTCCATGACCGGCATTTGTATATCCATAAATATCAGATCGTACAGCCCCGGGTTCTCGGAGAAGCGCTCGAGCGCGATCTGGCCGTTCTCGGAACAGACGATCTCCGCCCCTGTATCCGCCAGAAGCGCGGCGGCTATCTCCCTGTTGACCTCGATGTCCTCGACCAGCATAAACGTGCACTCGCCGAAGGCGCGCCCGGCGGTATCCTCAGGCGCAGCCGCGCGCCCGGCGGCCGCGTCGGCGGCGTTTGACACCGACAGCTCGGACAGCGGCTTCCGGATGAAGTTGTCGGCGCCCCATCCTGAGGCCATGTCCATGGCCGCGCCCAAATCCGCGCGCGAACAGACGTTGATCACGGCCCCCGGGCCCAGTATCCCGCGCAAGCGCGCGATCATGCCGGCCGTGTCCGCGTCCCGGTCCGTCTCTTGATCCGCATATTCCGGCAAAACATCTATAAACACTATATTATACGGCCTTTCCGCGCGCGCGGCGTCCTCCGCGAGCCGCATCGCGCATTCCGCGCCGTCGGCCGCGTCAAAATCGATACCCAGGGCGGAAAGCATCCCGGTGAGCTGATCCGGCTCTTTTAGTTCATCTTCTGCCCCATTTTCTGCCCCGCTTTCTGCGCCGGCTCTTATGACGAGCGCTCTGAGCCATTTATAGAGCGGCTTGTCGCGCCGCGGCCCGGAGAGCTCGCCGCCGGCTGTACCCAATCTCACGCTGAAAGAGAACCGGCTGCCTTCGCCGGGCTGGCTGTAAACGCGTATGCGCCCCCCCATCCTTTCGATTATGCTCTTGGATATGGTCAAACCCAGCCCCATGCCGCCGTATTCGCGCGTCAAGCCGCCGTCCGCCTGCGCAAAGGGGGAGAACAGCCTTGCCAGGTCGTCCGTTTTGACGCCTATGCCGCTGTCCGCTACGTCGAAGGCCACGCGGCACCAGCCGTCCCCGAGTTCCGCGAGCCTGGCGTCCAGGCGGACGGCCCCGCCCGCCCCGGTAAATTTCAGGGCGTTGGAGAGCAGGTTGGTTATGGCCTGGGACAGCCTCGGACCGTCACCGATGACGGCGTCCGGTATCGCCTTGTCCGCGGATATATAAAACCGCATCGCCTTTTCCTCGGCTTTGGCTTTAAACGCCGAGTATATGCGGCTCATCATATCGTCAAAGCTGAAGGCGGCCTCATCAAACGCCAGGCCGCCGGCCTCTATATCGGACATGTCCATTATGTCGCCGACGACGGCCATAAGGCGCGACGCGGCCTCGATGATCCTGTTCATGAAATATCTTATCCCGGGCGCGTCGGACGCGGCGAGCGCCCTCCGCGCCATGCCCGCGATGACGTTTATCGGGGTGCGCAGCTCGTGGGAAGCGTTGGAAAGGAACCGGCTTTTCGCCGTGCCGGCCTCGCGCCCGCGTTCGCTCAGCGCGGCGATCTCATTCCGCATCGCCTCGCGGGATATGAAAGCGGCCAGCATGCAGGCGGCCATCTCGACGTAATATTTGTCGGAAAGGTTCCAGGATTTTTTGCCAGCAAACGTCTGGAGCGTCAGCGCCCCGACGGTCTCCCCGTCCGCGCTGAGGGGCGCGCTGTACACGCCCTTGACATTGTTCCGGGCCAGCGCGCGGAAGATAAGATCCTCGCCCTGCTCCTCGCCCTCATGATCATCGTCGGAATAATAGTTCGAGATATCCTTGTACGTATTGAGGGTCTTTTTCAGCGCCCCGCGGGGGATTAGATCCATTGGCGGCGGATAATCCCGCGCGCCCTCCGCGCTCCAATGATGCGCGAGGGCGGCCGTCTCCCCGGAGCCCTCCAGGAAGTTGTAGAGGAGCACCCTTTCCACGCCGAGAAAGGCGCCGATGTCCTCAAAGGCCGACTGGATGCCGGCGTCCGGAGCGCGGCCGGAGAAGAGCTTGGCGGAGAGTTCCCTGACGCTTTTTTGTATCAGGAACTCCTTTTCGGCCTCTTCCTGTGTTTGCTCACGGCTCAAAGCCGTCACGAATATCCCGCCGATGGTGTCGATAAAATTGACCGTCGGCGTCGTCCAGACCTTTCTCTCCGCCAGCGTCTCGGCCATAAGTATGCCCAGGAAATTTTTTTCATCCAGCAGGGCGCAGCAGTACAGACTCTTTATGCCCTTCTTCGCGGCGTCCCGGGACAAGGAGGAATCGCAATCCACGGTGCTGTCTATGGCGATGTAGCCCTTCTCCAGCATCGGGTTCCCCATGTCTTTTTTATACTTGGCCGCCGAGACAAACGCGATCGGCCCGGCGGTGCCCCGGAATCTCTCGGATGTCCAGTACAGGAAGCGGCGGTAGGTCGCCTGCTTATCGTCCTCAAGTTTGTAAATTATCATCCGGTCCACGTCTATGTGGCGCGCGGCCAGCTCCAGCGAGGCCGTCAGGTTCTCGCGGAGGTTTCTGTTGGATGAGAGCAGGATAGAGATGTCCTTTGTCACCTTCTGCGTGATATACTCCCTTTCGAGCACCGCGCGCGTCTTGTCGTTGCTGAAGGCCGAAACGACTATGCCCCCGAAGGTGTCGATAAAATTGCGTATGTACGGGGTCCACTCGTTTACGCTGTAAAATGTCTCGGCGATCAGATACCCGATCAGGCTGCCCTTGTAATTGAGGCCGATGCAGTAGGAGCTCATCACGCCGGTGCTGACCAGCATCCGGCCCAGGCTGCCTCCGATGTCGTGCACGTCCTTATAAGCGGCGTAACCTTCCCTGGAGACCATCTCATAAAAATCCCTGTGAACGGTTAACGGTATCACGCCGGCGGGGGGCAGGGCCCTGTTTTCCCGGTTCCTGGCGGAATCCCAGCAATTCCTCAGGTTCAGCTCAAGGCCGCCCTCCACGTTCAGCTCATAGACCAGAAACCTGTCTATGTCCAGATATTCGCCGATGATGGAGAACGATTCCAGCAGGTTGCGCGAATAATCCTGGCCCAGCGAGAGCAGGACCGATACGTCCTTGAGTATCCTCTGCTTTTCAAATTCCCATTCGAGTTCCTTTTGGACCGACAACACCTTGGAGATATCGTGCAGCACGACTATCTTGCTCAGGATATCATGCTCTTTGTCCCTGGCCACGGTGATGACCGCGTTGCAGGCCCTGCCGGCGGCCACGACGGGGATCGTGTCGGACGTGTCGGGGATATCGCCTTCGGACAAAGGGCCTCGGTCGGACGAGATTATTTCATTGAGTTTTTTGCCGGTCAGCGCGTTTGAGCCGTCATCCGGGCCGGGGCTGTTTTTAAAGAAATCGGCCGCGTAGCTGTTTGTCAGCACCACCTCGTTGTCGCAATTCAGCACGATTATCGGCATGGCCGCCGATTTGAACACGGTTTCCGAGACGGTCTTGACCGATATGTTAAAAGAGAGGCTCACCCGCATGGTCTGGATGAATTGCAGCACCAGCGGCATCAGCAGGACATTGGAAAACGGGAAGGACGTGTAACCGATGAACATAGGGAAGGCGAAGCCCAAAAAGACGATGACCGGCATTATTATGAGCGCCAGCAGCAGGAAATTCCTTATCTGCCTGCGCTGCTGCCTGAACTCGGCGTTTTTCAGCCAGGTAAAACAGTAGGCGAAGCACGCCGCCAGCAATACGACCGCTAGCGCGAGGATCAGCGTCAGTTCCGGCGAGCTTTCACAGAACACCTTCATCCCGATGCCGCTCCACAGGAAATTGACCTTGGTCGTGCAGATGCAGACGGCGATCAGCGCGACGAAGACGGCGTGGGAAATCCTGCTGATCCATCTGATGCCCTTCGGCGGATTGCGCGGTATGCAGGAGAAAAAGAAATCGAACCAGAGCGTGACAAAACCGGCGCTGCCGATCAGGCCCACGGACCAGCAGACGCGCGCCGTCAACTGGTTCTGGGTGATGGTCATCAGGCCGGACCCGATGCCCCATAGCCCCAGGGCGCATATGGACGGCACCAGCTTTCTGGCTATATCGCGGCTGAAACCCTGAGAATAAGCCGAGATCGCGATAAAAAAATAGCTCGCCCCGACGAGGATCTGTATCATCGAGGACCATAAGTACAGCTCGGACCCGCCTATCATCGCGGCACCCCACAAAAGCGCAAGCGCAATTTTTGTAAATCAATGGAAAATTTTTAGTATATCATTTAATATAGCATTTTTTCCGACTGTTTTCAACAGTTTGTTTGCGATCACGGGCAAACGCGTGGGCTCTCCCGCATATTTGCGTAAATCGGTATTACCGGTAAAATTCTGCACCGAGAGAATCCTGGATTTCCGGCGTTTATATCAGGAGCTCAACACCAGTCAACCTATTTTTGCAAAAGAGCTAAAATATGTCAACCTCTATCAAGAAACAGTATAACGGCAAAAAGAAGCCCGCCAAGGATCACTGGCGGGCTTCTTGATTATTCATTAGGTCAAGGGCGATGCATTACGGGATTAGTTGCTCAGAAGCAGGCGTCCCCAGTTGTCGGAAGAACTGTATCCGCTGTCCGTCCCATCAACCCAGGCGAAACAGGTTCTGCTGGCGGAAGTTTGCATAGCGTTGATTTGGAAATCAAGCCCGAAAACCGTACCGGGTTGCTTGACTACCGCGGCGTTATGATATGGTATCTTAAAGGTTACAATATAACCCCATTGTCCGTCCGGCAAAGTGCCGCTGATATCCCTGCCGGAACCGCTCCAGCCCGTATCCTCGGTTTTTTGGCTCGTCGCGCCCGCATAGTTTACGCGGTATTGGTTTCCCTGCGTACTGCTATAGCCGCCCCTGAAGTTTTCCTCGCTGAGGAAAAGCTCCACAGAGTCCTGCATATGAGTTTGGCTCGAAGAATTGTCAAGGGCGTAGTTCTTTGTTACCTCTACACGAGCGTAAAGATAGTTGTCGTCCCAAAGGACCCTTGCTTTACCCGATGCCGTGAGAGTGGGCGCCTGATCCGTTGTGGAACGTTTATTGATGAGTATTTCATCAGCCAGAAGCCAGGCCGGGTCGTTCGGGTCAGCAGGGTCCGCCGGCGTGACCTTATGGGCTGTCGCCTGGGGTATCGCGCCGCGTGTAAAGTTGACCTTGTACAAGTTGGTCTCTGACCCCAACATGCTGGTCAGCGTAATAATGGCGGATCCCGGAACGCTTGAAGCCTGAACGGTGCTCGCCGCCGTCTGGGCGCTGTCGTAGGAAACGGCAATTGTCGGCGTGGTGTTTCCGAACGGTACGACATAGTCATATACCGTCTTTTTCGGGTCAAAGTCCGGCAGGCTGACACCGGCAACCCGAATGTCAGTTAATTCCGGAGACAAATCTATGACAACGGAGCTGTCGATGAGGACTAATGCGGCCAGCGCCGCCTTCAACGCGCCGGCGGCTGAATCAACCTGGGACTGATCCGCCCCGGATGAAAGGCTTTGGGCCGCGAGAAGGGCCGATTTCATTGCCGCCCAGCTACCCGGCGTATAATACGGCTCGTAACCCGACAAAATATTGGCGTACGCGATCCTATTATCAAGCAAAGATCTGTCAACGCCCGTCTTGGTATAGAACTCCACTTCGCTCATGTTACCCCAAGAATTGGGGCCGCTCTGGAACCAAATATACCTGAATTTATCAGTATTGTTTGACGGTATGACGGTGTACCATTGAGCTGCGTTTACGCCGCTTACCGTGTAGAGCAGGGTTCCCGTGTTCCCGCCGGCGTTGTCTGTCATGGAACCCCTGAAAGTACAGTCGTTGGCCCTGTCCACATAATCGGATCTCGGATAGAACCTGATCATATCGACGGTGACTTCGTTGCCCGCGCCCACGTCATAACCGCCGTACCCGTTGCCAACGGCGGCGGCGTCATAGAACGTGGTGATATTCCCGTCAAATAGCAGATTATATGTCCTGCCGCTGCCGTATGTGCCTGACTGCCCGTATAACGTGCCGGTAATCTTCGTGTACAGGTTCATTGGCACCGCAAGCCGGTTCAAGGCGGCGGTAAGCGCCGATTCGGCCGAGTTGACACTTCCCTGAGACGGGTTGTCTTCCCCATTCACCCCTTTCGCCGTTTCAAGGGCTGTTTGTACCGCGTCGGCGGTAAGGCGAGAGTATGAACTCAGATTAGTTGCCTCCGCCTTGGTTATCGCCGCCTGAAGGGGTGTTTTATCGGCCGGGGGCACATTTTGCGTCAGGCTTTCGGTCAGCGGCATATAGGTGTCCGCGTCCCACATAAACACCTTCAGGCACTCTTTTGCATCGGGAGGCTCGGCTGTCGTAATCGTCTCAAGTTTCGCGGCCGCGTCGGCCGGCACAACTTTGGACATTATTTTCAGCAACGACATATTGCTGTCATACTCGGCCAAGATCAGCAGCGCTTTTTCGCAAGAACCGCCCACTATCGCGTAAGAGGCGGTATAGTTGCCGTCGGTGTTCCTGTCCAGGAAAACCGTGTTGCCGGAGACGGGGGAAATCCTTATCGTATAGTTATCGGTGGCCGGCAGGTCTGTCACGGAGAAGGTTTTCCCGCTGATGAGCGCCTTTTTCGTCCAAAGGTCTTTGACAATATACAGCGGAGCGTTACTGAACGCGTCGGCGTTGACCATCTTGCGCCCGATGTACGAAATGATGCTGTTTACATCGACAGAGGCGGAACGCGCGCCGGAGGCGCCGACATTGATGAACGACAGCGCGACATCGCCGTTGGCCAGCGGTTTGGCGAGAACGTCGATGCGGAGGTTATCGTTAGCGCTGTTGAGGTATGTGGTGTCCGGTGTCGCGCCGGGGGCGCTGGCCGAGTCAATTTTGTAGTAGATCCTCTTTGCCTGGATGCCCAGCGGGTCCTGATTGAGATCAATGACATCCTTATTGGCGATTATATTCCACAAATCGTCGCCCTTGCTGACCTTTCTCAGGTCAAAGCCGAGCATGAGCGGGCTGTTCATCATACTCCACATTGTCATGTGGGTTTTGCTCTGAAGAGTGGATATGCCGCCCATCCCGATAACCATCATGTCTGGGTCGTTCCAGCCTTTGTCCAGGCCGGCGAATTCATCCATCACGACAGCCTTGTTGTACTGTCCCTGGATGCAGTTTGTGCCGGTTCCCGTCCAGGAAGCCGTCCCCGCACTGCCGCTGGCGTTGCCGACGCTGAAAGTTATGTCGTTAAGGATGCGCCATGAGTTACCGACTTTTTTACCCCAGTTCTGCGGCTGGGTTTTTCCCCATTCGCAGATTGACAGAACGACGTCGTTGTTGGGATTGGCCTTATAAAGCCCGTCAAGCAGAGCGGTGTAGGACACCAACGTGTTCTCCTGACGCCTGTGGTTCATAAGCCGGACTGTGTTCTGGCCGGCTTTAAGCTGAACTGAAATGCCGTCCGAATTGACGAACGTGGTATTGTTAGCGGTGGCGGGCAGAAGACCGTCAAAATACCGCGTCTCGGATTCCTTGGGGCCGACGGCGACCTGAAGCCATCTGCCGACGCTTCCGCTCGTGGCGGTGGCGTAACTGACGACCAGCGAATAAGTGCCGTCCGCCGGCGCGTTCACGTTGAAACTAAGTTCGCTCCAGAGATTGCCGACCGGCGTCTGCCCGGTATTCGTACCATCCAGGACCCCGATATTGGTTACATAACCCGTAGCGCCGGAACCGGACTTTGACGCGCCCGTGCCAAGAAGGGCGCCGTCGGTGGCGTAAAGCGTGGTGGGATCCATAGTGCCGCCGGACACCGTTATGCTTCTGATTCTGGGCGCAAAGGAATACTGGACGTTAGCGGCCGCCGAATTTGTGGCGTTGTCCCACAGATTATAGCAGTTGTCAACCTTAAGGAAGTCAACGCCCCAGTCCAGGTAAGTCTGGGCATCGACATCCTCATAGCCGACCGTGCCCACGGTGGCGCCCGCGCACAGTCTGGTGCCGATGTCGTTATACATGCCGAATTTTAAGCCCCGGGCATGCATGTAATCCGACAGCGCCTTGAACCCGCTTGGGAATTTTGTGGTCTCATTGGACAGCTTGCCGTTTACACGGGTGGATTGGTAACAGCCGTCGTCAAGAACTATGTATTTGTAACCGACTTTATCGAGCCCAAGGTTAATAAAACAGTCGGCCATAGCTTTGGCGAGCGCTTCGGTGTTGGCGCTTCCGAAAGCGTTCCAACTGTTAAAGCCCATAGCGGGCAGTCTGCCCTGCTTCTTATTGGCGAGAACTTCCCCGTTGTCGAAAGCCGGGAACATGAATTTCTCTCCCAGGGGCTCGCCCGGAATCATGGCGGTTTCCGGCGGCGTGTTATCCAGCCGCATCGGGCGGTCCATTGATGTCGTAAAGGCCATCGCCGTGGCGGGAATAAAGCTCAATACAATTAATACGGGAATAAACAATGATAATAGTTTCTTCATTAAATTTGCTCCATCCTTTCGTCTTCAATTTAATAGCGTCAAAAAGAACAATCACTGCTGAAGCTATCTTTTCCCTCCCCGCGCAGGTTTTATACTGTTTCTTGATAAAGGCAGACATAAATCAGCTATCATCCATTGGCGCGCGCAGACCTGCGAATAGAAGATTTCGCTGTGTCTGCGCGCATTCCGGATGTACGCTGATTTATGTCAATGATAAAAAAGAAACAGTATTAAAACCTGTTTATGATATGATTAAACCGGATTAACGTGGCGGGAAAAAGCCGTCCCCCCTGCGGACCGGGCGTTAAACCCCGGCCGCAAGCCGCATTTTTCCAAGCCGAAAAGCCGATCCAATTTTAATTGATTGAGTATATATCATAAGGCCAGTCATCAATACCGCCGACGCTGTATACATTCTCATATCCGGCTTCCTTAAGAATCTCTACCGCCTTTTGGCTGCGCGAGCCTTTTTGACAGTAAAAGATAATGATCGCGCTTTTGTCCGGCGGCAGCGCTGTTTGTGAGATATCGGCGATTATGTCGGGCAGGGGTACGCATATGCTCCCCTCAATAAACCCGGCGTTATGATCCTCCTGGGACCGCACGTCGACCAGAACGGCGTTTCTGTTTGTTTTAATCAGTTTAATGGCCTCGTCTGCCGATATTAACCCGTTTTCCATAGTTTTGGGAAGCTCCGGGCCTTTCGGGGTTCGCAATGACGGGTCGAGCATCTTCATAACAACGACCGCGGCCTCAGCCCTTGTTAAATAATCGTCGCCGTGGAACATGCTGTCCGACCGACCGACCATGATCCCCTTGACATAAAACTGCCCCGTACTCCAAACGCAGGCATTGCACAGGTACAGGTCAACCAGCCTGTCTTCAGCCGCTTTTATGTCGGGCTCGTCCGCCTCGTGAAAAAGCTTGTGAAGCGATTCAAGGCCGATTCTTGCCGCGGACCGCCGCATAATGGGATGACTCCATTCCCCGGCATCGTAGCTGTCAATCAATTCCAGCCTGTTTGCCTCCTCTAAATAGCCGGAATCCCAATGCCCGTCAGTTGCCGGGGCAGCGCCGGTCTTACTCTGCAATATCATGGCTACGAACTGAGCGGTGGTCACTAAATCATCCGGATGAAACAAGCCGTCGCCCATGCCTGATACAATGCCCTTTTCAGCCAAAGTCCCGATATATTCCTCCGCCCAGTGACCCGCGATATCCGGGAAGCTGGCCTTAGCCGCTGAAGCGCTGCTTATTCCCATGAATATAATAAAGATCATAACGAACATTGCGGTTTTTACCATGATACTTTTCATTTATTTAAATGATGCCCCCCATTTTTATTGTCAAAATCGAACAATGCCCCATTAGAAAGATGCCCTCAAAGAGCATCAGCTTGGCCCTTTGGCCGTTTGTGGTTTCTATCAATGTGAAAGCCTCATATTTTCGTAATATATTGACAAAAACATAAGAATAGTGTATGTCTAATGTGCATTATAAGATAATTTTATATTAAACCATTAGCTTTGTCAAGCATTATTGCGGGTCTTTGCACGTCAAAACGGGTCTTTGACAGTCACAAAAAACATAAGAGAAGGAAGCCTTGTAAAACGAGGCTTCTTTTCAATTTTTATTAAAATATTTCATTTTACTATTGAGTAATATGTTATAATAAGGCAATCGGAGGGGATACCATGCGATTGCCTATTTCAAAATCAAATAATTCCACTTCTTTATTTGTAATAAATGGAGTTGTCAATAATAGTTGACCAAAACAAGCGCAAGGAAATAATTCCAGTCATAGCCGTAGATAATATAGTTGCGGCATAAATAACGGCAACGCGGAGGCGCGACCGCGACGTTTGCCGAGGCTTTCGTATTCCGTAGGGGCGGACGCCCTGTCCGCCCGCTGAATTAAAGCACCCTATAATTATAAAACCTGTTCCGAAACCTGTAGGGGCAGAGCTTGTCTCTGCCCTGGATAAGGGCAAACACGAGGTTTGCCCCTACAATTTCGTGGTTTCAAGGTTTGCCCCCACAATAAATCGTGGTTACTCTAAATGAACAAATATAAAAAATGACGGAAGCATCAAAAAAATAGAGACAAACTGCACAAAATGGTATATTGTGGATTTAGTGGATTCACATATACCTATAACTGAAGGATGTCTCATGGATAATAATATACCAGGTAATTCAATGATTTGCAACTTCTTAAACGTGACAAACATTACCGAGAGTTTCGCCCTTTGTGCTTAGTTGTTTTGTGCAATGTTTCAAAAATTGCTCATATAGAGGTGGTTACATAACACATCTCTTATAACGCGAGTTCGACAAATCTTCCTTAGTGAAACTCAGCAAAGCCGAGCTTTCGTAATCCGTAGGGGCGGACGACCCTGTCCGCCCGCTGAATTAAAGCGTCCTGTAATTACAGATCTGCGGAC
>JGI20166J26741_11250004_pt1 | contig 14112 bp, 5 predicted proteins | sample TergutCu122P5_FD_26741 | JGI IMG/M metagenome (IMG submission 26741)
TTATTCTGTTATAAAACTCTACATGTTTCGGGCATCTTCTCTGCACATCATCAGGAGTTTTCTACTGTACATTCGGCACTGGTAAGTTTCATGCAGGTTTTTGATGACCTCTTCGAAGCAGAGTCGGGATGGAACTGCAATTCCATTTTGACTCTGGTTGGAAGCGGTCATCAAAACCCTGCATGAAACTTACCAGTGCCGAATGTACAGTAGAAAACTCCTGATTATGGACAGAGAAGATGCCCGAAACATGTAGAGTTTTACAACAGAATAAATTTGGATAATTAGTACGTCTTGTTGGTTAATTAAAAAGAAATTAGTGCATTTGTTGGTTTTATTGTGTGAATTGTTACACGGGGGTACCTAAATTGCTTGGACAAAAGTCAGGAGTGAGTTCTCCACACCAAAAGGGGAGGGGAGGGGAATCTTCATGTCAATATATGTCCGCAAACATTTTACGAGGCACAGCCCCCAAGTTCGCCTGACTGCAATCGTTTAGAATTTTATCTGTGGGCACACTTACTAACCCTAGCGTACTGAGCACCATTTCAAAATAAAGAAGAGCTTCATCAATGCATTTTTAATGACTTTGAAACCTTCGTAACTGCCCCGGGTCCTTTGAGAGGGTGCGACAGTCCGTGATCAGACGTGTCCATCCGTTCACTGATTTAGGCGGAGGACACTTTGAGCATTTGTGATGAACTGTGACTTGATGGACAATAAGGACTCAAAGCTATTAAATTGGAAACTTTTATTTTAGACGTATTATGTCAGTTGTAAGTAAATATTATTTATTAAATTTCTTGTTTTTAAATGTAATATTTCAATTAAATTCAGAAACCCCTCATTTCCGAATGTATTTATTTGACTTCCTCCCTTTGTTTTGACGAAAAAAAAAACTCACTCTTGAAATTTATCCCAGCATTTTAGATGCACCCTGCGTAAGGAAACATTTGTAGTTTACAAATATCCTTGATTTTTCAAATACCTCACAGTAAGATGTGCTATGATATGTAGTCGAATTCCTTACCTTCGAATTGTTGTTCGTGTTCTTCCTTCTTGCAGGAAATGAAACTGAACTGTTGGTAAAACTAAGCGAGTTTTTGATAAGAAACTGAACTATGAATTGTTTCAACCTGCGCCTTCTCGATCCATTTCTTAATATTGTACTTCAATCTTGCAGTTTCTGGAGATAACAGGGTTTAATCAACATTCGCACTTCAGCTGAGGCAGGTTAGTCCTGCAAATATATGTAAAAGACTCTTAGTAACAAAACATATTCCAGCAACCTTAAATTTTGTGCTTAGACACATATTAAACTGTTACGTAAAACAAGCCATCAACTCTGAAGGCAATCCGAGTATCCTGTAAAATTTTGTACTTTGAAGCTAGCGAAAAGGGTTCTTTTGTAAGGTAAGAAGGCGAAAGTTTAATGACTAAACAAAACACCCTGTGCTATGAACCGTCTCGATAATTGTGTACAGACTTTTATCAACAGTAAAATGACAGCAGATTCTGCTTAAAGAAAAGTTTAAAGCATGGAAGAAAAACACGACTCATTACTGCAGACATTAAAATATTGATAGAATTAGAAGTCAAGGCACTACTGACAACACAGCGACAGAGTCTGCTCGCAAAATTCTAATGTCTGGATTACTTTAGTCTACCCGTAAATGTTATTGGGAAATACCGTAAAAAACAGAATGGCTACTTCTTTCAGTATTTCTCCCATATCAGCCTTCGAAATCACCACGCGCTATCAAGTAGCCCAATACCAAAAAAATAGTTCCTTTCCTTTTTCCCTGTAGGCACGTTTGTTTATTGCCGAAGAAACCCCCTTTAGAGACTAAGGTTAATCTGAATGACTGAATGATATTTAAATATTCAGCTCATACTGCGCAGTAAACACACACTCTCTCGGTTATAAAAACCAAACACCTACCCACCTATGAAGATGGAACAGACAGAGTGTTCTGAAACGTTGGCATAGAAAATTCAGACGCCGGGGAATTACCCAGAAGGAAGCATACAACATTCAGAACATGGCGAAAGTTTGAAATCAAGAAAAAACCAAACAGTTATTGCTGTATAAGGAAATAATCTCAGTTTGTTCTGAGATCCATGCAAAACAAATAAATACAGTCTGTGGGCAGAACATGGTATATTTGAATGTTAAACCTGACGGTGCATGTAGTAACCACTGCGCCTTAAAAGGTTAAGGGATACCAAGGGCTGAGCTGGATAGAATAAAAAGAATAACCGAAATGTACAGAGAATAACATATTTGCGACAAGAGACGAAATTTTGCAGGCTGCAGTGCACGGTGTCTAAAACAGAATTCCAGAAGAATTATTATAAAAATATTACTATGAAATACCGTCCACTGGGAAGAAGAGGCATTGCTCGACCATGTACACGCTGAGTTAAATTGGAACAGAATTATCAGCACATACTGGGCAGCAGAAGGAAGGAGTAGAAGAAATCTCACAGAGCCCCTCACTTGGACTATACTAAGTTTCACGGAAGGGACTTTCCACACAGCTCTATACACGCTTTACACTTATTGTGAGCGAGTTTAATTAGCGGTACTAGAGATTTTAAGTTCTAAGTGATTAATTCTTACGTTGCCATTTTCAAAAGCAGAAGCTGCACAACTTGAAGTGAGGTGGGGAGATAAACGTGAAAGATGAGTACAAAAAACTTTGATTTAACAATGGTCTGTCTGTAGGTTCTGTGCCAACATTCATATGGAAATACTGAGGATATCACAAGAAGTATCAGGTAGGATAACTGGTACTAACTAACCAAAAAACAAACCAACTCCATGGAGAAGAGTCCGTCTTCATAAGCTATTATTTCCTCGGGTAGTCAAGATATTCCCATATTTAAAGAAAACCAAATTTAATTACCGTCTTCACAACAGCCGGCCACATGTATCCATCCTGTGTTTAGATCAATCCTATCCACGCCCTCCCAACAGATTTCTTAAAGATGCACTTTCATATTATTCTCCCTCCTACCCTTACATCTTCAAAGTGGTCTCTTTGCCTCGTGTTTACCCACCAAAACCATATACGTTCTTCTAATCTCCACCTTACCTGTTCTTTACCCCGTCCATCTCACTGTTCTTGATTTGATTATTCGAATATCTGGTGAAGTGTACAGATCATGAAGCGCCTCACTGTGCAAATTCCTCAGGTCCCTGATACCTTGTCCCCCTTAGGCACAAATATCTTCCTTAGCACCTAGTTCTCGAATTATCTCTGCTGATGTTCTTCCAATGTGAGTGAACACTTTTCGCACTCACATAAAGTAACAGGCAAAATCATGAGTAGATGGTACAGGGATGATCACTGGGCTTTCAAGTACAAGGCTAAGGCTGCCTTCTGACTTTCCAGTTTTAAGGTATCTAATCACTAACCAGTGCAATTAAAACTTTAAATAAAACTGCTTTACTGATACCCTCTCCATGTTATCGAAAAATGTGGCTACAATTTGGCCTATTTGACTGGTAAATTTTACAGTAAAACAGGGTTGCTGAGTTGACTTCCAACACATTATACGATTAAACTAAATAACGATTTTCGATTACGTTTTGAATATTAACATTTTTAGGAAAATGATTTTGAACATAAATTTCATAACAAAGATATTCCACCTCTTATCATTACAAGATACTGCTTAAAAACTGTATTACAAGTATGCATTATCTAAACACAATTTCAAACTTCGTGTCAATAATTCAACAAATAAGCTCATTGACGAAACGCTACTTTTTAAGTGTTACATTATTTACACTTATAATCTACATGAAACCTTATAAAGGGCACCTAACCATAGAGTTAGAAATGTTACCTTGAAGATAAAAAAATATCCTCGTTGCAATATGTGGTCGGTGTTCCTAGAGTTCATTTGTCGGCGTGCAAAGTTTCATTGAAGTTATACAAAAGACAGTGTGATTGTATTTAAAATAACGTATTGTACAAGTCTCCGAACACATCACATGTTGAACGAGAAAGCATGCAACTCACTTCACACTCGCAAGCCTGCAGGCGAGATACTGAACTACAAACCAGAATACGCTAGTCATACAGCGACATCTTCGGGGAGTTGGTGAATTAACTCGTCCATCTTGACAATGAACAGGAGATTGCCCACATAAATATTGATCTGATGGCTGACAAACTTCGATGTATTATACATTGTTTAAAAATGACAGTAAATTTTAATTGACAGTGACGTAACAGTAGCAGCCTCACCCTGCCAATTTGCGTACATTACATTTTTTAACATCTTAAAGCAGTGTACCCCAACCTGTCTTCGGTGAAGAAACCTCACACTTACGAAAAAAATTTATAGGCCAGGAGAAGCTGATAGCACGGAGCGCCAGTGGCGTACGTAGGGTTCTTGGCGTCCGGGGCAAGTAATCACAATGGTCACCCCTAACAGAATTATAAGCTTTAAAAATATCAAAATCATTTATTGAATTTCCTTGTAGTCGGCACAGTATTTTAATTTTGTAGAGTGTAGAAAATAATTTCTCTCATTTAAAATATTTGTTTTGTTACCCAATTTGTTGCTCTTTCCAATCTGCTATCCGGGGCAGCCTCATCACTAGACCTCCCCCCCCCCAAAAAAAAACACCCCTGGCAGCGCAATTCAGTTCCTACGAAATTACTGTCAAGACAATTTATTTGTAAAGAACTGCTACATATAATATACGTAAGTCAGTTTACATTGTGAGAAAAAATCAAGCATTTGTCCCAGTCTTTTGAGTGATAGTTTTTCGCGGTATTTAAAAGTGCTTATACATTTACTCCACGATTTCTCGCGAAACCCTAACGATCTTTTGCGGAACCCAGGTTCATAAAGAGTGGCTTTAAACATTTGCGATATACACAAGCTACTGCATTTAAAAATCAGCATCTTTGGATGAAAATAGTTCATGGGGAATACTGCAACGCTGTTCTATTATTGAGGTCATTTTTAGAATATTTCTGCTTTAATTTTAAAAAAAGGTCGTCTTTAGATCTAACAGTTTCAATACAATAATCATTTCGAAGTTATTATCAGAGACGACGCAACAGCAAAACAAAGCAAAGCTTGGGATAGCGAAACGTTTTAAAAACTCCTTTTCCTTTTCAGTTTTGGATTTGTTGCTTCTTCAAGATGTCCTGACCGACTCTGTGGCCAACCCAGCCCCCCTAGTCAATGAGTACAGTGGGCGCTTTCATGTTTATAACTGTGATGAAGTTTTTAAAATGTGCAGGTTTTTTAATTAGGCGAACATTGGAATTTCTCACCGCCTGGAGTAGCATTTTGGCTTCCGCCAGCGTTGCAACTTACTATCGTGGTTCCAACAGCGAGGAGCAGGGCGTTGGCAACACTTTATAGCCAATCGAATTAGCGATTGTTACCAACTGAACTTTTAAATATTTGTGGAACTGTCACATAATCAAACTGAATTTTGCACTTCTCTACCTGAGGCTACCATACTGCATTGTAAAGTATTTTTTTTACGTATGTTCTTCAGCAAAAAAATAAGCTGCACATAAATTCTTGACGAAGAAGAAATCTTGTTCCTTCACGCTTGATTCGCGTATACTAAAATATCCGGCTCTTTGAATCATCACTTGTTTCGGTATATTTAAACGAGACAGAACATAAATCTCGAAATCTTGAAGTGAATTTGGAGGCGGAGATGAGGCGTGCATTGATTTCCGGCATTGACCCAAATTCTCTCCAGTTGTTAAAAAAAATCCGAACTTCAAATTGATTTTTTTTTGCTTACTATAAATGCTTGATTCTTTTGTGTTTGAACATTAGCGTGTAGAATGACGTCCATTCAAAGAATTTCTGGGTTTGTTTCTTAATCAGGTAGTTCACCGTACTATAAGAACGCATTTTTGTTGATTGTGGCATATTTCGTGACACATTCGCCAAATTTGTAAAAAGTTCACCCTAGAACAGGCTATGAAGACCAAGAGGGGAAGCAAAGTATAACTCTACTCTATCTTTAACCTCGGCGCTAGATTGGGGTGGTTGGTCAACGCCACGGTCCGGCCGCTTAACCCCAGGGAAAGAGACCAACAAACCCCGTACCAATTGTACAGGAGACGGGGTGGGCTCCAAGGCCAGTCGGATTGGGTGAGAAAATGTCGCCCCCACCAGAACTCGACCCCTGGATCGTCCAGCCCATAGCGAGTCGGTATACCACCTGAGCTATCCCGGCCCGCCACATCTGTGGCAAGCCTAAAGTCTTGTTTTCCGCCCTGTGTGAAGGGAACTACACCATTTCACGTATTGAATATTCGATAGCCTCTTGACGCTTTCCATTCCGTGCATTCCGTGCATACACAAACAAAATGCACATACAATAAAATACATTTATTAATTATCACCTTCTCTCCTATGTTTCGCCGCTTACCGCGCCATCTTCAGATAGAACTTTTTTAAGTAATTGTATAAAAGTTGCAAACCTATGCAATCACAAAATATAAGAATATTTTTGAGCATGCAAAAAAAGTTCTCCCTGAAGATGGCGCAATAAGCGCCGAAACATGCAGGGGAAAAGGTAATAATTAGTACATGCATTTTATTGTATGTGCATTTCGTTGGTGTATTAAAGGCATAATTCACTAGCCTCCTTATTGAGGGATCAGTCCAAAGTCCAACACAGACCAGAGAAGACCACATATAGATTTTGGTGCCCAGAGCAGATTTGAAACGGAGTTGTTGGTGTTGGTGGTGGTAGCAGTAGTATTCTTTGTAGTAATCACAGTAGTAATAGTAGTAGTAGTAGTAGTAGTAGTAGTAGCAGTTACAGAAATAATAAATTAAAAAATAACACCAATTAAATCAATCAAGGACACATACATGAAACAATGCTTCCACACTGACAGCATCACACAGCTGCATCAAAACAAATTACATAAAAAGTAAAAACCGTAATACAGAGTCAAAGCATACCATGTATATACATAGAATGTGACACAACCTCTAAAAGTTATCAGTAAATTATTCAACAAAACCATAGAAAACAGCATTGTAATGGAATGCATCTGCAAAGAACTAAACCAAGGATCTGTTCATGCCTCATCACCAGAATGGGTTCATACACCATAATTTGTCAGTCATACATTTCCTGTCTGTTGTCATGATGGATAATTAACACAGCATTTGGTGCCTATGGAATGAGTGTGCTCTTTCCAAATAACTTTCCCACTTCTGCCACTAATGCCATATGCAGTTACAACACAGCTATTACATAAAAACTGTCATGACAACAAATGTGTTCAGTGTGCTAGACACAGCATGAATAGTATCATACATTTACCTACATAAAAGAAATGGAAGCAATATTGTACATACAATAAACAATATAAGTTACAATATAAGAGTACTAAAATAATTAAAATCAGAAACAACAAAATACATATTATTTATGCAGGTACACTAAAATTAATAATATAATAAAAATATAAATTTTAAGAACATGAATATAACATAACAGATTCTGACTAAATTAGGTGAATATATCTACATCAAAATTGACAATAATTATACATGTAGAAATACAAGAAGTAAGAACACGTATGGGAAAACAAAAACATACTTTGTAATTACTAAACAACATGTCATTCTTCCAAATCTTCCATCAGAACAGGAAAATCAAAGTGAGTGTACGAACCCAATTAATTATAATGTAGACATTGGAAACACAGATAATAATGAACACATGATGAAAATAAAATAAAACATTAAATAAAAAGCACTTTTAAAAGCACAGAAAAACAAAAATACAGAAACATAAAAACAGCACTCACACAAAATTGAAACAAAGAGTAAGTAACAAATTTAGTTAAAAAGTGACAATTAGGTATACCAAAAGAATGATAAGTTAATTAAATCTTGCTTAAGTACTTTAACAATTGTTAAATTTGTATTTATATTATAACAAAACATTGATTTCCTATTGTTTGAAAAGTATGTGGACTGAAAAAACGTTTGTACAGAATTGTTACAGACCATCGGTTTTGCATAAAAGTGGAGAAATTTGGGCAGGTAAGCAATTATTATTTTCTCAAGGACTATGCTCCATGGGGCTGGCTCACTACAATATGTGTCAATGGTCACTGGTGTCAAAATTTGGTATTATGTTTGACTTCAGGATACATTTGTTGTATGCCGGCCAAGATGGACTCCACATTTTATTAATTTCTGTGGACTGTACAGTAATTATGAGTATATCAAATTAACTGGTTTCTTAGGACGTCTCTTCACACTCAGCACACCCTTAACTCTGTAACATGCCAAAGTCTCTCTCCTTCCCCTCCAAACCCACAGAAGGCTTGTTCATCATCAATTTTGACAATACTCACAGAAGGTTAGGTTTAAAACTCTCTCACATCCATAATGGTGAAATAAAGTTATGCATAAAAGGTACTATGACATAAGCATTCTTCTCTTATACATTTGTAGCTTCATCAGTTGTGAAAAATAGCCTGAAACATGGCATGAAACAGACTATAATTGTTTCTCTAAATCTTGTCAACCTTAATTTAAAATAAATTATGGGAATGGAAATAAAAACAACATGGATAAAACAAAGTACCCCATTTATTTCTTATCCAATGTTCACACATAATTTCTGTAATACAACTGAACAATGCATGACTGCATCATATAAATAATGTAATAGTGCAACATAATTACGTATTTTAATGTCAACAATAAAAAAGCGAGGCACCTAGGAAAAAGACAGGAAACATTTCTTCCACTTTAGAAAAAAGACTACTACCCATTCTTTACATACAGCAACTTATTCTGGCAAAATTTTACACAATTATAAACAATTTAAATACACACTATTTATGAATGCATATTCATAACAAGTTTTCAGCATACCAACAATACAGTCAAATTTTAATCACATCTGTCACATATAAGTAATAAATAATGTTACTTTATTGTTACTTAACTGTAGAATGCAATACCATAAATACACAACTGGAAAAGAGAGGAATTTTAAGTTGTACTGTATATTATAAAAAGCTAACAATGGACCTTGACTACAGAACTTCCAAAGAAAAACTACAAGGTATGTATGTACCCAAAAGTTTTGTTTCAAAGTATGAAATTAAATAATAACAAGTAGGGGTACAGTTTGAAAGAAATGATTATGGACGCACTTTTACTTATTAACAATCTTGTTCAAAACATAATGTATGCAAAATTCTTAGTTCAAAATTCTCAAGTGCAAGAACTGGAGAAAACTGCTAACAATAGCACTAACATGTATGAAACCAATTCCCAGTCAAAGAAAAGAATTTCAATGTGAATATTACACCTAAGTACTTTGAACCAACCTGAATGTAATAATATATCCCTAGTTACTAGATTGGTTTGTACTCCATGTAACTCTATTCAAGTGCTATTCTTAAAAAATACATTATATGTTCATATATTTATATATTCATATTGTGCAACTGTGAAAAATACATTACAATTATATATAGCCCCATATACCCTGTATAAATTACAATTAAAGTATATTATACAATATTTTACTTTTAAAATGTGCCCAAAATGCATTTTACGCAGGTACTTGGGTACATTTTAAATAATGGTACTACACATTCACTTATCATTTGCTACACTTATCCAATAAAGACATAATCCTATCACCATAATGCATAATGTGTACCAAAATTGAGCATAACAAGTATGACTCACATGTTTCCTGGTCAAACTGCCATAAAGAGAGAATGACAGGCCTTGGGCTCCGAAATATATTGATAACTGATGAATCAACAGAAAACAGAAATGAACAGTGAGTTAAAAGAATATGACCTTCTCCATATTACAGCAGTCTATTCAACTGAAACCAGCAGACACTGAAGGTGAAAATATGCAATAAGCAGTCTTCACATCACACTGATCCCGCAGTATGGAAAACACGTTTCAAAATGTGTTGAATTTTACATCTGAATATTCTTGAGACAGGGTATAAAAAATTACTGGAATGGTAAAGAAGTATATAAACATTTTCAATAAACAGAATGCTGTATTTCTTTTCACACTAGCCTGTGCATATTAACACAACAGTCTTTTCTTAGATACATAATTAAGCAGATAATACATCTTAACTTCTTACAATCAACAGACATTTTCTATTTATACACATATTTAATGTAAGACCTTAATAATTATTGTCCATGTCTTACAAGTCCCCCCTTTCACACTTCTGCATTATGGTTATCAGTACTTTGTCGTAAATTCCCTTAAAAAAAACATTAATGCACAACAATCCTCTTGCAGACTGCCAAACAAAATGTTAAGTGAATAAATTTTTGGTACTTCATAATTAGTACAACTCCTGTAATAAATATGAGTTTTGAGTTAATGTAAAAGTCTTGGACATATTCTTTAAATAACAATGCTGTATCAACATGTACAGTATCTCTAAACTACCAGGGCAGTGTTCAACCAGCTCTACCTGTATTTTTACAATGTCTGTCCAGGCTGTAGACCATCATCCATACAGAATGAGAACTTCACAGTTTTAAACAGTACTTCATTTGATATCAGAACATTAATTGTATAAATTTAAATACAACAAAAGACAGCAGTGGGTATTCAAGCTGAAACTTCAGATGAACCTGCTAACTCCATCTTGATGGTAGAATGAGGTAGCAGGCTCCTCCAGAAATGGTAAATCTCAACCACAGTACATAGCATCACATCCCATAAGCTGGTACTATTTATGCTGCAGACTGCCCCCCTAAAGACAAAAGTTTACAATTTGTTTGGCTGGACAATTCTGTTTCATGTTGTCATTTCACCTTGCCAGGTCAGCTCTTTTTGTTGCACATTAATAAAAAACCAGTATGTCATACACTTTCACAGTTGTGAACCAACTACCTGCATCGTGGTATGGTGCTGTAAGAGGTTTAAGGTACAAATATCTGTCTTCCAAAATTTAAAATCCCTTGTAACTTTCACTGCAACCACAGTCTTAGTAATTTATTTGTAAATGCATATAAATATATAGCAATCATAAAATGACAAAGCAATATGATTTGACCAAAAAGTCAACAACACACAAGGGAGAAATAAAAAATTCTGCACAAGGAAAACATAAATGAAGTTAAATGGGACAAATTTGTGATCTTTCAAAATCTCTAAAATGTCTTTATTCTAACAAGAAAATGCTTAAACAACTAAATGGTAAGGACCATAATGACATGAAAAGAAATGGTAACTGTGTTACAGAGATGTTGATGCATGTGTTTCCTACAAACAAGAAGGACCTCGAGCAGAAACAATGGTAAAATCACAATATGCTTTCACAGTATTACTGAAATTTCATTCAGGGGGTGCAAAATGTTTCCATTACAAGGACACAACATATTCAGTTATGGTAGCCCACACACACACACACACACACACACACATACACACATACCTGCACATATAAATGAGAGTTGTATATACATATTTACAACACATCAAAAGACTACAAATATTAATTTTTGGTCCACAAGAGATACACTAATATATGGGGATAGCAGGATACATCTTCCCAGGTACCCGAGATCAAATAATGGTCACACTGGTGAAAATGTCCCTTAACCTACATTTTCAATACTTTTTGGTGGTTTTGCTAACCTAATATAAAGTCAATGATAAATATAATTTTGGAGACCTGCAATTTTTTCTTATTCATTTTAAAATGAACATAATATGAGAAGAGCCTTGATTTTACAGTGACTAGGCTATGAACTTTATACTCAAGCAATTGTGGTTTTATTCCCAGCACGGGGAAGAGACTTTTCACTTCTCCACTGTGAACAGACTAGCACAGCGCTCTTTCCCAGGGCGTAAAAAAGCAAGGTTCAAGTCTCCCCTACTTTCTGGTGTCCAGGTAATGAATGCATGAACCTCAACTTGCCCCTACACTTCATGGCACGCAGGACATTACCTTTACTTTACCTTAGTAATGTCAAATCCCTACCATTGTGTTTTAATATGATCCCGTCTTCTGCTGTTATGCAGTTACACACTGCATTCTTAAATATATACAAAAAAATTGTCAAAGTTTAATCTGCACTTGAACAAAACTTGCAATCCAGGATATGACATGATTCTAACACAAAGTTACAAGTGTTAAATAAAGGTGACAAGCAAGCGCCATACCATCAAGGCACATGAGGAAGATCAAGTACACCTCCATTCATTCTTAACCTCAGCACTGCATGAATATGAGAGGTCAGCCTCATGACACAGGGAAAGAGGCCCCACTAGCCACTGGGTACAAGATGGAGTAGGCACTGCAATGAGCACTGTTTGTGCAGAATAACCATTAAGATAAAACTGATTAACATATAACAAATATTTCCTCAGTCTGAAAATAAATATCCTGATAAATGTGCTTAAGGACAACTCCATAATGTTGCTGATCTGACAATGTAACACTTTCCAGCATTTATTCCCTTTCACAACTGTTAACATACTGAATCTGCAAGAAAACGAAATTTGATGTTTTATTAAAAGATGACACACTGAAAATGCTGTGTGTTAAAATTCACAATTTTAATTACTGTAAAAGTGAAGTGTGTTCTTTTTCTATTTTTTATGTCGTTAAAAAATGACGTGTTTATAGACTGTACTAATTACCAAGGTAACACAACAGTTGGAATTTTCACTGCCTCATCTTCAGTTAAAAACATGAAATGTTTCCGTATGAGGTAAGAACAAAAAACACGGAACCTACTCAGTAGGATCTACCCTATCCCACAGACCAAACAAATTGGACATCATATTTTCTGTCATTACACTGTAACAGAAGCACAGTCAGCCCCCAAATCATAATGCTTTTAATTAAAAACAAGGTAAGAGAAAAAGTCCACCATTTGACACACCTAAGTTAACACATCTTCCTCACAAATCTTTACTTATCCATCATCATAGATGTGTGTACAAGGTGTGCTGGGTGTACCCAGGCATACCCTATGTCTCAAAATTTGATTTTCTGTGCCTCATTTCAAAAGCCTGTGTTTTTTAAGTAAAATATTCTTGCTAATTTAAAAAAAAATTAATTACACTTTAGTTTGTCTGGTTAATAAAAATAATGACTGAGTGTCCAATATATGTTCACCTTTTAAAAACATAAAAAAAAAACTCCCCAGGTGCAAATGCTAATGAAATGTGATGCACACATTTATGCCTTACCAGCAGCCTTCACATCAACCAGCAACACCCCCACCACCCCTCCAACACAAAATGTAGAATATGTTAGGAAATTCTAAAAAACAAGAATTCAGAACATCAAAACATGTACCCTACTGCAGGCGTTTCATTTTGTATGACATTTCTGGCATTACTGTAAAGGTATACAATGAAGTGAGTCAAACTGAAGTCATACGCAACACAAAAGCTGTAGGTTTTGATTCAAAATAGCAATTAATTGTGCAAATTGTGACATCCATGTAGCACCAAAATGCACAGTTCTTTAAAATTGGTATACTGATATTTAGGATCAACAAAGCATTACAAACCATAAGTTTTCTTCCTGAAAGGACATAAACTTATGGTTTGGAATGAAATTATGCAAAGCAATGGCACAAAAAGGAAGCTGCTGTCATGTTTTTTCTAATTATAATTAAACACACAGCATTTTTTGGTACCAGTATGTAAACTGCTGTAATTTTCACCAAATCAAAACACTTTCCACTTCACTTACATTAATGCAGGAGTATGCTGCCAAGATTTAGTGTCAGTTTATTATGCTACACAGTTACTTTCCAGGTCTTTTACTATACTTGACTAAAAAATGGGCATCCAATTTATTTGTTATGTGAACCACTTGCTCTGTACTATGTGGCCAACAGAAGCTCATAGCCAGGGAATTTTTCTGCCTGTGTTCAAGGTACCTGTCTCACTCAATCAGTAGAATCTGACTCCAGAACACCACCTGCACCACTGTAAAATATCCAGCTGTGTACACATTAAAAATTACAAGGTGGTTCAAATATGACCGGGACTGATTTGTGTGTAAACAAGCCGCACTGCGCAGCAGCTGTGCGACCTTGACAGAGTGAAGCCACAACC
>JGI20166J26741_11251115_pt1 | contig 14112 bp, 9 predicted proteins | sample TergutCu122P5_FD_26741 | JGI IMG/M metagenome (IMG submission 26741)
GTTGTGGCGAATTCATTTTTATCCTGTATTTATCCTAGTTTGAACATTAAATAGACGTTTGTTTTGCCGTCTGGACAACATACGTATTGTGCCATGTGGGTGGTGATGAGGAGTTTCGAAATGCGCAGAAAATAATTCTAATTGTTTTAATTTACTGAGTATTCCTTTCTTTAAATAAATTATATACATTTTGTACTCCCTGTCTAGTAATAAAATTATTTGTATAATACAAGAAGCACTCAGTATAACGGACATAATGATAACAATTCTCAGCCTGTTTCGTAACCTCTAAATCACCTGACTACAGCACAAGCACATAAGACCACGGAACAGACTAAATACAGTGTTACATTTTGGTCAACCTTTAGTGTTCCTGTCTCCGTACCAAACTACAGTTAATTTGTTAGATACTGATGGAGGGGTATAGCTTTATCTCTGCGGAACTGCTGTCTGTAACCCGGTCATTGTTCATCCCCTGGGTGGCAGATGAGTGAACACTGTGTGTTGCTGGAAAGATAGGGGAAAACTAAATGCTGGGAGGTAAACCAGTCCCAGTGCCACTTTGCCTACCACAAATCCCACAAAAACTGGCCTGAAAACGAACTCACAGTTAGATATTCTTGGTCAGAATTGGACTATTAGCAGTCATTTGTGGCATGACAGGATAGTTCGCCGATTATGCCCATGGTTAAAATTGCGGTGAACCGTTGCGACCGATGTTGTGTCTGAATGAAAATTGTCTCAAATTGTGTCAATGAAGCGTCCCGCAATTAGACGTGACAGTGACTGAATGACAGATTAAAACATTTTATGCCTATAATTCTGATAAATTAGACAGATTTGTTTTTATCGGAAATGAATTTTCAAGAACTGACTGGTTCATACAATATCCCCCTTAAATAACACTATCAATTATTTAAATTTCCCTATGTCGAAGAAAAGTTGATTAAATTGGATATCGATTGTGACGTTCGGAATGCAGAGCTGAAATTTTGCTTCGAGCGTAGCTTTTGTTAAGAGCAAAATAAAGCTTGGTTTTATAGATTAATAAATGTTGACAATTTTCACGTATGCTGGATTATTGCCCACTGTAATATTAATGTTATACTGCACGCAACACACTTGTACACGCTTGGCGCCTAACAGGTGCTGCTGTATTCATTTAAAAACCATTTCTTCTTTAACGTTTTTAAAATGTACATTTTTTTGTTTACTAAATTTCCTGTTTTGCGTTTTTCTTTTTCTGCGTGTTACAGGATCGAAGAGAAATGATAGTGAATAGAATGTACTTGGATATTGCATGTTTCCTTTCCTAAAACTTGCCATATTAGGAACGCCGGTACAAGATATGATTTTAACGTAATCTTTTCTTAATTTCTTATAAATTATTTTTATAATTCCCGAAAAATCTAGCCCGCTTTTAATCAATTTTCTATTCTTCAGAACAGTATATTTCTTAATTGTCTTTAAACTTGCGAGTACTAATTGGATTCCTCACTGCGATTGGTTGTCATCAAATAAGAAACAAGAAGTTCTAAGACGGTAGAATCCCAGGTAATCCCAAACCCCAAAAAAGTCTACAGTCCAATCACGCTCGAATCTCTCAACTTATTTCACTAAGATCTGCCTTTATATTTTTCTAATCGGTTTTCGCAGTTGAATTTGCCAGACGCCTTATCCCTTAAAATTCTGTATAAATTCCTTGTATCTTCCGCTTTAACCATACAGCCAGCTCACATCGATCTATTTTTCACGCACATAAAGAAACATCCGCTATTTCGAGAACCTTCTCTTTGTGAAGGGCATGTCGTAAATTTAATGTTTGCTTAATTTCTCTTCGGTCCAAATCCGTTTCTGAACACTTAATTATGATAAAATGTTGAATCCGAAAGGGATATGTGCATGGCAATGTATTGCACTGTTGGAAAATAAATGACAACAAGGGCACATGTTGCCAGTTTTATAAATAAGACGGTGCATGGAAATTCATAGAATAGAAAACGAATTTCTTAATTATATTTTGCTTCGAGTAAGAGCGAACGTGTAGCGGTGCAGCGTAGCTTTAGAGGACGCTGAGTTTGTTTTATGTAAATGCTGCAAGTGAGGCGCTTAGCGCATTAGGATCTGAATAGCAGCGGAGGGGGTTGTGTGGCTCCTGATGTATTTGTCCCACTGTATAATGAACACCTCGATACAGAATAATTCTTACAGAACCCAGAAGGCTACTGCAGCGGCTGTATTGACCGTTGTCTTCTTCACTCCTCTTCAGTCGTTCTGGAAAAAGTCCGAGTTTATTTCATTGTCCTTCTTTCTTACAAAACAGTGTTACCAACATATAATAAAGACCAGTGATCATTTTGGATGTGTGAAACGTGGCTCTTTGTTTATAAAGTTTTATACGATTAGAGTTTAACAAAATCTGCGGGACGCTGTAGGCAATCGGATTTTCTGAAACACGCTTCGAAAATTCCTGCTGTTAAAAATTTGAAGTGTAGAAATTTTGTAGTTAGATTAACAGACACGGAGAAAAGCTTCAGGTACAATTTTCAGATAAGACATGACATTAGGTTTACTTCAGTTTAACCAGTGTATTACAGTCTGCAATTTCGTAACATGTTCAATAAAATCCAAAGCGACGGGAACAAATTTTGATCTCTTATTTTATATGTACGCATTTTTTAAAGGTTTAGAACTGTTATGGACATTTTGTGTTTTGAATAAAATTGTTGGGTTGTTTTTATAAAACATTATCAGCGAAAAGGTGGGAAAGGTGTATAAAGTGGTGTAACAGCCGGTCAGTAAGCCACGTACCCGACAAATGGCGCCAAAACACATGGCTTTCATCACACCCGTAACATAAATATACAGACTTTTGTACACGATAGTTCAGGTAAGAGAGTTGTCCAGCAGTTAAATTGACCTGGCGTATAATACACAATTCTTTATATTTCCTTGAATCTTAAGCCCTTGAAGACTTCAGTTTCTCCAAATCAGGAGTGCACACTTCTTAGGCGACAGGGCGCCCGGGCGACTAAATGTTTGACGGTGGCACCTAAAATGTTTGAGTTTTCCGTATGGAATTTACTAATTGGCGCCCTTCTGTCGCTTAGAATTTAGAGATAATAAATAGAAGTTCTTAAATTTTTTGGATCCCTGGAACTAAAATGTACCAAACTATTAGTTTCTACCTCTGAGAGCAGAAAACTCGTCTTCTTTACAAAGACCTTTCACTTAATGATGTTCAGGAATGTAATTGCTCTGTATTGTAATAAGCACACCAACAAACATATGCGTTTTGTTTGTTAGTGTGCCTGTTTGTTAGCTCTCTGTTTGCAACATATATATTGTGTTGGACATAGAGAGCTACCAGCTATTACTTTAGGCGGTACGTATAATTACAATTGAGCTTTGAAGGTTGGTGTTATAATAGAAGACATTTATATGACTGTCTTTTGTTGGCAACAGGAATAAATAATTTTATGAAACACGCTGGAACAACGTTACCACAGGACACGTGTAATTAACAATCTGGTGTCGTTATATGAAACCACAGCCACCAGTCATTCGTTCTGGATGCGGTTCTCGATCATGTCAGATATTGGATTTCACAGTCACTGCTCTCGCAGCGTGGAACATAGGCCTACGTCAATAAATTTTAGTGTCTCTAAGCATAAAGCAGGGGATGCGAGATTGAGCTTCTCACAGCAGTATCACTGAAGGTAAAAGTCTTTTGGGATTTTTGGATGTTACACCCTGTCTACTGGGAAATAGATACCGACGTTTCGTAGAAGAGTACTGCCTCCACCGTCAGGGTATAACAGTACAAATGTTCTTAGACTAATAAACCCTCACGATACAGGCAGCGCTGTCGAAACGTCGGTAATTATTTCCCAATCGAACTCTTACAGATAACTCTGAAAACGGAGGCAGTGTCCTCTTCCGAAACGTCGGTAACTCTTAACCATAAGATACGGCGTAACATCACAGGAAACTCGAATCATCATAACGTGCAGGAGTCTGCATTGTTCTCTGTGACATCACTAGATTACACAAATACGGACATTTTGAGTTGAAGCCTTCGTCCTAGTGAAGATACTCAATGTGTGTGAAAATTTTGAAGACAACAGGAAAGTTTTTAATTGGTTTCTTGCATTTTCATATTCTCGTGTCCTTATGGCTGTGCCCCGCCAAAACATTTTGATTCACGACAGATTTTCATGAAAAAATAGTACGAAAGTTTTGCCGCTAAAAGCTGTTCCAGCATTTCAGTTTCTGATGTATTACCGGCGCACTGAAATAGTGCACTGCTGGTAGGGGTGGTACTAGAGCTACCGTTCAAAAACCGACAAAGTGTCCTGACGATATTTTTGGTAATATGCTTTAAACAGCTTTGGAGAAGCTGTACTCCGTAAAGTAATTCTAAAGTATTCCATTTTTTTGCAGTGGACCTATACCGCCATTCCTTCTTAACCTCGACACCATACGGAGGTGAGAGGTCAGTCTCTGGCCCTAGCCGCTTTAATCCCTGCAAAACAGCTTCCAGTATGGCCTGAATAGCAGGTTTGTTGTACCTTGAGAGCCGGCCTGAACCTTTTGGAAAAGAGAAAAGTCCCTTGGAAGTACTAGGAATCGAACTACGATTGCTCGGCTGTGCAGCCAGTAGTGTACTGACTGTACGGTCTGGGCTGTCCAGGCTCCCAGACACGAAAGGGTTGAAAGCAAAATGCGCACGCACACACACACACACACACACACACACACACACACACACATATATATATATATATATATGCAGCCGAAAATATGAAATAATAATACACATTCGGAACAGGCGTAGATGGAAGGGACTAGGGAATAAGAGTGCGAAACTGGTTCATATAGTCGTAGCTCAGGATTGGGTCCAGTGATTGGTTCTTGTGAACTAAGTAAAGAAGTTCTGGGTGTCATAAAAGACCAAGAATTTTTAACTCTCAGGTGTCTATTGTATTATGAATTGAGATTCCGTTCTGTGGACCTATGGCGTTTTCAACGATATGCCTATTCTTATGTACATATTTTATTTGCCAAGTACGATTTGTGTTTTGAGGTTTGAGATCCTCGTTAAGATTTGACCCTCTTTTTGATGCACCTCGTTGTAACATTTGTTGGTAAACTGACACAGCCAAATCAACTGCGTAATTCGTTTATTGTTTAGATTTTTACAGCCGCATCCGGCGGCATATAACGCCGTCTTCATGGCAGCAGTTCAGGTAGCAAGAAAGACATTGTTGGTCAAGGGAGTAGAGGTGTGATGATTGTGTCAAAATTACTGTTTGAATTACATATTAGATTTGAGGTTTTTGGGATGGCACCTTAACTTTTAAAGTCTCTAAGTCTTCACGATTTATTTCTTCGGTTTTCGAGCACACTTTAATTAAACTCGGATTTGGCCGCCATTGAGACAGCTTACTGTCGTGATTTCATGCCTGAGCACTGCAAACATCATTCAAGGCTCTAATTTGATGAGGTATTTCGAGAAACTATTATAGCCTTGCGTTAGCGCGGTGATACAATTTGCATACGATCAAGCAGACCCGTGTGTTATGTAATGTTTATGTCCGTACCTCAGCGTTTACAGAACTCCGTAGGACTCAGTTCTGTCCCAGTGAATTGTATTAACGCAAGCCGGTTCTATGCTGAAGGCTTGAACTCCAGTAACAACGTGGCCTGACTAAAAGCGATGGATTTTGATGAACAGATGTAGCATTTGATGATGTAAATATAATAAGGGGCGGGTTTTCAACAAGTAGACCTGTAAATGTTAATCTTGTGGTTGCATTAATCTGATCAAAGTCTTGAACGGGCTCAGAATTAATCAACGGATGCAAAAGTTACACAATGTGGTTGTACATAATTATTGTTTAACTTTACACGAGTGCCAATTTCATGGTCATCCTGTAACTGAAACTTGTCACGGCCGTCGTGTTTTATCTCAGTTTACACCATACGTTTAGAGACATATCTGCTGATCATCCTTTAAACCAACAGCCAATCATAAGCGCATTCGAAAGAATATATGCAGAAAAATATCAGTTGTTTTTTATGTTCAACTTTAAATTTCACTCGAATATAAGACAGAAGACGTGTTCCCTGGAGGGAAAGCTACCACCGAGAAGAGATGACAGAATTCTGTCTCACTTCTACTAGAAACTCCAGCTGCAGCTGCTGTAAGGTTACGAAGGCCTTCTATTTCCCACTCTTCTTACATGAAGACAGAGTTGATCCTCGACGTCATTTTCCAAAGCTGCAAACATCTCTTCTCTGTCTTCTATATCGAAGTTTCTCTTTTCCTCTGCGTTTTCATTCTTTTCTCCTTTCAGCCTCTTTCCTCAATCCGTATTTTCACGTAGGTATGAAATGTGTGTTGGGAGAACATCGAGATCGGATTTCCTCAGAATACCCTGACTTATGGTTTCTCCTCCAGAGTACGCAGTGTGCATAACGTTATTGAAGCCGCCCTTTGTGGCAGGATTCGAACCCTGGCATGACTGGTCCATCTCTCTTCACAGTTGATTTTTTCTGTGTTTTGTTACGCTGATCGTAGCTCACGTAGTCACGACATCCGCTGTTTTATGAACTACCAAAAATCATTATCGTGTGTAATGGAGCCTGCAACTGCTTGGTCCAGGTCAGTTAATTTTATTTCCGTAATTGTTTTTTAGATCAAAGGAAGCAGGCTGGCTAAAATGCAGTGGTTACAGGATCCGAACCAAAGCAATGTAGATAATCTAAACAATGTAAGACGTGAAGCTAGCAGATATTTCATGAAAAAAAGACGGAATATCTGAAAACTAAAATTGACGAACTTGAAATTAACAGGAAGATCAACATTATCAGAGTCTTGTGCTGCGGCATCAATGACCTAGTGAACTGTTACCAGCCTCGTAGTAAAAGAGGAGAAGGGTGATTTGGTTACAGTCTATCACACTATTGTGGTCAGGTGGAGGAACCATTTCTCTCAGATATTAAATATATATTAGGTTAATGACGTTAGGCAAACAGAAATACACACAACAGAGTCACTAGTGCCTGAGCCAAGTGCTTTTGAGGTTGAGTTGAAAGGCTAAAAAGTCGCAAATCACCAGGTATTGATCAAATCCCAGCAGAAATCATTAAGGCAGGTGGGTAGAGTAATTCGCTATGAGATCCATACACGTGTTATTTCTATTTGGAATAAGGAGGAATTGTGTGAGGAGCGGTAGGAGTCCATCATTGTACCTGTCTATATGAAGGGCGATCAAACAAACTGTTGTAATTGTGGAAGCACATCACTTTTGCCAACTACGTACACAATTTTATCCAACATCCTGCTGTCAAGGTTAATTCCATATGCAGAGGAAATTATTGGGGGCCATCAACGTGGATTTCGAAGCAACAGGTCAACTACTGATCATGTATTCTGCATTCGTCAAATAATTGAGAAAAAAATTGGAAAGCAACGAAGCAGTGAATCAGCTCTGTATACTTCAAGAAAGCTTTTGAGTCAGTTAGGAGGGAGGTCTTGTATAATATTTTTATTGAGTTTGGTATCTCCTTGAAACCGGTAAGGCTAATAAAAACGTGTCTGAAACGTATAGCAGAGTCCGGGTAGGCAAGAATTTGTCTGACAATTTTCCTATTAGGAATGGTTTGAAAGAAGGAGATGCTCTTTCACCATTGCTTTTCAACTTTGCTTTAGATTACGCCATTAGGAGGGTTCAGGAAAACCAGGATGACTTGAGATTAAATGGTACACGCTGGTTAATACTGATGATGTTAATACCTATATTGGGAGGAAGCTTACGTAGTGTAAAGAGTGTCGCTGTTGTCTTCAGTTGTTCAAGGTCCCTGAAAACTCATAAATAATTAACTGTTTTTATTTATTAATGTAACTTAATGATAAAACAATATCCATTTGAAGTTTTCATGGTGATACAGCGCCGATATCCATCCTGTTGTCGTGTTGGTTCCGAACCTATTGGCCTGCATTCTATTGGCTCGTATTTGGCTCTAGTCGCTACCGTCTTCCATGTGAGTGACTAACGGTCTTTTTGAACCAACCTATTTCTTCACCTTGATTATTTAGATCCTGAATATGGCGAAACGTCGGCAGAACAACTTATAACGCCAATACAAAGATACAGAATCAACATTAAATGCAATACAAACACAAAACAGTCCGAATATTTTAATGTTTAATGCAATTTCTGTATTTTTTATACCGTACATGTATGAGGAATATTAGTCGGAAGATTCAAACCTTCAGAGTTGTTAGAAGGCGGAGACTGGGAAATAGTTTCCGACGTTTCGAAGAACGGTAGGGAATTTGGTGCCTTCGAAACGTCGACATCTTCACCATTTTACACAGCGCATTTCCCAGAAAACATCAGTGACAGCGGTGTGGGCACTTTACGTCTCGGGAATGTTATGTGTTTGTTGTGCATTTAAAAATGGGACAGCCGTTGAAAATCAACGGAAGAATTTCACAAATCCAATCTCCAGCTGTGTTTTCACAGATGGCACATTCGTTTACAATGTAACCTAGAGAAACACTCCGGTATCACAATTTCACTAATTGCGGACGCTTAGAAATCGAAAGGTAATTGTAAGACAGCTTATTACGTAAATAATTAGACTACTCTTGGTCAATTTCTGCCATACATTTTTCCACGATCCAAGAGTGTAAATCACATTGGCTTTGCAACACATAAAGTATGCCAGCACCTATTCCGTACCCCATTCAAGCCATCATGTTAGATTGATTGAATTCACTAACTCTCAAAGAACTACACTGACCCAGTTTCCTGGGTTTGCAGATCCAGAGTTCGTGTACCCTTTTCCGACGAAGAAACGCTGACTGTATTTTCATAAATATTTTGCTTGAATTTTTTTGTCCTCTAAGAAAACACTAAGTCTTGCAAAGCTCCTTCAAATAGTGTGAAGAAAGTTTGATGAATTTAACAAAGTTGCTGTAAAATCTAGACATCTTTTCCTGAAATATCGATGTAGAAGTAACAGTATCCACTGATGCACGTATTCTAGTGCCAATTTAAAGCTGTCATCTGTTGCTGCTGTCACAACTGAGTCGTGAATTTGGTGTCCATAGCAACGAACGACAGCACGAAGTTAAGGTGTCCAGATGGACAAAAAATAATGCATTGATTAAACGAATTACTTCGTGGTGTTGCATTGTTAAGGATTAGTAAAACCTCAGGCCCAGATATGGAAATTACATAATCGAGATTTAACTGAAAGAAAAAAGGAATCCTAAGAAACGCAAGAGAAATCCTTTCCACCATATTTCTGTGTCTGTGATAATGAGCAAATTTTCTGAATTTAGAAACAAGGCAGCCGATTTTAACTTACTTTGGACGTTTCCTGTGAGTATAAGGAAACGAAAATAATCTGCATCAATGCCTCCCAAAATAACGGTACGAGCTCATTACCAGATATCCTCCGAACTTTATAATAGTTCTAACAACAAAACTTTTGCATCATTAATCAATATCTTGCCATCCTTTGCCTTGTAAACGTTCTTCCTTCCTCCCTTTCTTCCTTTCTTCCTTCTTGTACCACAACACGTCATTAAAAGGAAGAGACTTAGATGAACATTTGGTAGGAAAAGAGAGAGAAAGAGAGAAGGCAGGTTTCAGAAGCGCAACTCCGTTATTTTCTCCTCCATCAAAATATGTTGTTTCAGGTTTACAAAGGTCATCAGGAGTTGCGATTTGCTCCTCAGTTCTATGTCTCTGAACCACTACCAATACGTACAGTGAAGAAGACATTACCACCTAAATTTCTTTTCCTTATCTTAATGAAAAACCTTGTACAATTATTGGGATTTTTCTGTTCATCAGAGCTGCCGTCTGAAGTGAACGTACTTAAACTCTATATGCAGCCGGTACTGGGGCTCTGTCAGAGCTGATCGTTCACTGACATTCAGCACCAGGTCTAGGAATACGAGGAGCTAAACCTCCTGTCTGTTAGTGGTTTTCAACTTAATTAAAAATAGAGCTAATCTTACCTTTAACATTCGCTACTTGTAGCAGTCAACGATGGCAAATGTATAAAACAGCTCGGCTTTTTTTTTAACTACGTCATAGAATGGAAGTAATTAGTGTCAACTTCTAAGCAGTTTTGTCCCCAGGAAAATTCTGAACAGGCTGTGTATGTGAGTATAAAAGCTGTCTGCCGTACGTGTCAAATAGTTGACTGAATGGACCCCAGACATGAAATGACCAGTTTGGAAAAGACAAATCTCTTGATATTCTCTGGAATCGTGCACTATTTCTGATCTACGAGCACGTATTCTATTCACTACACCTATTACACTGTCCCAGTTCCGTTTATGTAGGAAAGCGAATGTTAAATTTTCCATTTAGACAACCAAAGTCTACGGTCTCAGTAACTGCTGTTCCATAAACCTAATTACAATGGCGGGAGGCCTGCTGTCTTTCATCAAATACCATTACGGTAATTGAATCAAGGAGTATGGGATGTCCAGTACACGTAGCGAACACAGGAAGAACGAGAAATATATAAAAATATTAGTCGGTTTGTCCCAAGAAAGAGACAGCTTGGAAGGATTAGGCGATTATGGGAACATAGCTTTAATTCAGTTAGCTTACTGGACAGTTTTAAGTGGCGGATTGATTGAAATATGTTTATATGAAGCATCCCCGTTTTGTATCAATCACGAATACATATTAATATTTTTAACCACACATAACACGTTGCCAGTTTTAAATTTTCTTTTTAGGGTTCACGTAATGGTGGATAAGTGCTTGATGAGCGCAGATAATCTTTATGTAGATCGTCCCCGTTTGTTTATCAATCACAAGTACATAGTAATATTTTCAATCACACAGAACACGTAGCCTCTTGAAAAAGAAGTATATACCTGTAACTGATAACACAACAGGATGGATTGCCTTACCACAGTGTCATCTGACGATCTATCCTCATATATCGCGCGACGACGGCGGTCAGCACTGTAGTGCCACTTCCTGACAGACCCACAACACATCTGTGTGCACCCAACGTATCTGCTGGAAAGCAATCGTAATTCGACCATTGTCTCTCTCGTCTTTCATCGTTTGTTTACTGTGTGGAAAGCAGTTCTGTAGACGTGGCGAAGTTTATTCAGATCCTACATGCGAATGATTACGATATGTAGCACCATGTGATAATGGTTTCCTTTCTTACTTCATACATCGTAACACGTCATGTGAAGTAAATTAGCAATGGTCACTATTAGGGTCGCGCAACAGAATGTGTGCAGATGTTAGTTACAGTGTTTGTCCTCCACCCTCACAATGTACGTCGCCCGTCTTGTCTCATACCCTTCAAAGAAGCGAGTAACAAGTGTGCCTATCCATGTGTTGACGACATAGAGTCGGATTGAAGTTACAGCTCCACTTGTTCTTAACCTCGGCACTGGGTTGAAATGATTGGTCAGCCTCAGGTTCCGGTCGATTTACCACTACGGAAAAATCATCCGTTTCCCTCTGCACTGAAGGCTGGGTAGGTACAGAACCGGTCTGGGTGTTTTCGAGGAGATAAGACTCTTCGTCCGCCTGGGTTCAACACCGGATCTTCCAGTTCGTGACCCAGTCTGTGTACTGACTACGCTGCTCCGACACCCGTATGTCTCAAACATGTGACATTAATTTACAAGAAGACGGAAGAAAATCTCCAGATGACATACACATTAACTGTGCAGTATAATAATTCCCATATACAAGCAAAAATTAAGTTCGGCAGATAGCAAACTTAAAACAAACGCGTTAAACTAATAGAAACATTTGCAACAACACAGGTCTGTAGCCCTGCAAAACTGTGCTTTTCATTTTGTGTGTTAGCTAATGCAGTTTTGTAAGCCAACATCGCAATTTTGCTAGGAGTCAGGAGTTAAGTGTTGTACTCCTGCCGAAGTGGTCAGCACAGAATTCAATTCAAGTCGGAACATGTTTTCGATTTGTAATTGTAAATATACTGCACAGTATAATTCTGATCACAACAGTAAACTGAGTTATTGTGTTATCATAATAATCGTGCTGTGTTTGTATCTGGAAGGACCGGTTTCAGATTGGTGTAGATCCAGCCTAATTGTCTGTCAGAATTAAATTCAACGATTCGCATGCGACTGTTTGTGTTTGTTGATTTGTATAAATTACATTCCTTACACAGTGGCTCGTAGTGACGATCGGACCGTAGGCCTCTCTTATATTAATTTGCAACTGCGACAATGAAAGCTAAATAAAGAACTCAGAAAATGTCAAAAAAAGATCTTAATAAAATTCAGCATTGTGATTTTCTACGGAATATCGAGCGCCGAAGAAAAAACAAAAACGCATAACAGAGAACGGATAAATGCGTCTCCTCATAGCGGGTGCAGGATACGGAATGTCGGACCGGAAAGCAATGAAGCTGTTAGACAACAATTGGTAATAACTGATACCATTACATAAATAACGAAATATAAAAATAAGTGGCTGGAAGAATTTCTTAGTTTCCGAAGATCAGAAAATGCCTGAGACTTTTTATATATTACAAAGAAGGAAGGAAGGAAGGTTTAGTTTACCTTAAACGATGTTGGTTAAGAGCTGATTTCGTTATGCTGGTGGTTTTGGTGGTGGTTTTGCTGCTACTGATGATTATGATGGTTATGACTGCTGACGACGACGACGCGACCACGGAATTTTAAAAAAGCTCGTTTTTTCTTCGCATTAAGCATGTTTTATTACGTATGATCTACGATTTCGTACGAATTCAGGACAAACTGTTGTAAGTGAACTCCTATGGTAAGTTTTATTGATCCAAACATTTCCGAAGGCCAGATTAGTACCTCCAGCCTTTTGAGTTCATAATTCTTTTGAATAAATCATGTTCAAGAAGACAGGCAATATGCGTATAAGGCAATATTGTGGGACTATTGTTGCAGCGGAATAGCAATACGTATTGCACGTCTGGAGTGAGTGCCCGTCAGGCTCAAAATATTTTTTCCGCCATATCTCATAAATGACACGATTTTCGGAAAAAAGTTATGGAACATAAAATGTGTGTTTTGACTTTCTCTACAACATTTTTCCTGAAAAATTTCTCATTTTAAGAAGATTGTGTAAATAAACAGATGTTCATGTAAAGTGTCCATTATTATTTTCGGGTTTTAAGTTTGAATTTTCGCGACAGATTTAAGAGAAATCCTCAAATTTCATGAAAATCTTTTAAGTAGGAGCCAGAATTTTGCAAGTGTAAGGACAGTTGAACGTACATGAGGAGCTAATAGTCAATTTTCGCAGTTCTGCGAAGGCGCCTGAAAAGGAAATTATTTGGAGAAATGGTTATAGTTTTTCACTGAAAATTTCCTTTGTTCTGTTTCAGTGTTTCTGTGTTACCGTTTCGTGTTAGCGCTGTTGAATTTAGGATGCAGAATAAAATAGCGCTGGAAGCCAACAGTACAAGAGGATGTTTATAGATAGTAACATAGTTAATTAAGATCTGTCATACCTAAAGAATGCAGCGTAGATACCTTGATGAGGAACTGAGAGATACTGGACACCCGGTAGTGCAGTTGGTTGAGGCAATGCGCTTCAAGCCTGAAGGTCGCGGTTTCGATTCCCTTTGGTGTCATTGGAATTTTCCACTGAAACAATTCTTCCGGCCGCACTATGGCCCTGGTGTCGAATCAGCCTCTAACAGAAATGAGTACCAAAGGAGGTAAAGGCGGCCGGTGCCTAGGGCTGACAACCTGACCACCTTCATGTTCCGATTGTCTTGAAATCTGAAAGCCTCATCATCCTGGAACCCTCAGGACCTGTCGAGACCCCTACAGGGATTGCATTATCTTTAGCTCTACCAAGTAGGAATATTTGTTCACGATACGTGGAAATTAAAAGGCCAACTAGATGCAACAGATTGGTTTTTTATTGCAAAACTTACTGTTCGCTCAACATGTTTCGGGCACCACTATGCCCATCATCAGGAGCTCAAGAGTTATACAGATGGTTGCTGCCTGTGATACTTGGCGCTTTGGTTTTCAGGTCGTTGATCTGGTGTGGATCTGTGGGTTATGTGTCCGAGAAACATCCCGCA
>JGI20166J26741_11252226_pt1 | contig 14111 bp, 12 predicted proteins | sample TergutCu122P5_FD_26741 | JGI IMG/M metagenome (IMG submission 26741)
TTGGGGGGCAGGTTACAGGAACAGGTTAAAGCTTTGTTGCTTACTATAACTGGGTTGGGGGTTGTGTTTTCCACCGCGCCAGCGGTTTAGTTCAAAATCTTTTGATCCGCCGGGAGAGGGATTAAAATAATAGCACAAGAGGGGAATGAGAGCAGATCGCGTTATAGACAAATAATGATTTAATTGTTATGATTAATAGTAACAAAATTCAGAATTAACTACCTTGATTGCTTCCAAAAACATAAGCATTTTTTGTCCTGGTGCGTAAACTCGCTTGTAAGAAAAGTTTTTTGGGGGGGTAGATAGAATGAGCGGTACCGTATCTTTAGAACAGGAACTGTTAGACAAGCTGAAAGAAGCGGTGGTTTTTTTTGATGAAAAGCAAATGGAGGATGCCATTAAACAATGGCTGAAAAACGGCTACGACCCCGCCGTAGCTATTTTTAACGGGCTCTTGCCAGGCATGGAGGGAGTGGGCAAGCTTTACGAAGACCAGGTGTATTTTATCCCGGAAATGTTATTATGCTCCGAGGTGCTCTATAGAGGCCTGGAAATACTGTGGGCAATGGTGGATAAAAAGAAAGTTGTCTCTAAGGGTACGGTTGTGATCGGCGTGGTTAACGGTGATATTCACGATATTGGCAAAAATATTGTTAAGATTATGCTGGATATATCAGGCTTCCATATTTACGATCTGGGCCGGGACGTGCCTTTCGAAAAATTTATTCGCACCGCGGAAATGGTAAAGCCGGACATTGTTTGTTTGTCCGCCATGATGACCACTACCATGTTTGAGATGAGAAAGATCATTCGCATGTTTAACGAGCGCAACCCGGGCATCAGAATACTGGTCGGCGGCGCCCCGGTGTCTGAAAAATTCGCCCGCCAGTGGGGAGCCAGCGGTTATGGCGAGGATGTCAATCATGCCTTGCAGATGGCGGTCAGTCTGATGAACCAGATCAAGGCCGGCTAGGGTGATGCTTAATATTTGGCATTGGTTTCGATGAAAAGCGCCGATGAAAAATAAAAGCAAAGTGGGTTAAAATTAAAATGGACGTTACTGAGGGCAAGTTGATTATTATTACCGGCGCCGGTAAAGGAAAAACGACTACAGCCCTAGGCGAGGCTTTAAGATTCTGCTTGAATGGCAAGAAGGTTTTGATTCTCCAATTCATTAAAGGAGCCAGAGTTTCCGGTGAATTTAAGGCTGCTAAAAAATTGGGTCCTAATTTTGTCATTAAGCCAATGGGCCTGGGGTTTGTCAGATTTGCATCCGGAGAAAAAAAGGCGGAACACCAAGCAGCGGCGCACAAGGCTGTTCAAGCGGCTCAAGAAAGCATCTTATCCGGAGCATACGACTTAATTGTTTTGGATGAACTGCTGTACAGCATTGGCTTTGGACTGATTCAAATGGAAGATGTAATTGCCGATTTGCTCAAACCCAAACCGAAACATTTGACTTTAATACTAACCGGGCGCAATGCTCCGCCGGAATTGGTGGACTTAGCGGATTACGTGATTGAGGCGCAAGGGCTGAAACATCCTTTTAAACAAGGGATACCGGCGCAAGTGGGCATAGAATTTTAATATCCGTCGCGCGACATACGGAACAGCTTGTTTATGACCGTGGTTAAAAATAGTTAATTGAGTTAAGGTGATAATTGTTGAATTTGGGACAAAAAATTAGGGATTTAAGAAAAGAGCGTGGCCTGACCCTGGTTGATATCGCGTCCAAAATACAAGTTTCGCCCTCTTATTTGAGTGCGGTGGAACGCGGTTTAAGAAAACCGTCTATCCCAATGTTGAAAAAAATAAGTGATTCTTTGAATGTTTCCGCAGCTTACCTGGTAGGTATAATGAACGATGCCGTTACGGCTGAAAAGATTCGGATGATGCGCGAAAGCAGGAATTTGAGCCTGAAGGATATCTCTGAAATTAGTGAGATCCCTTTATCTACGCTGAGAAAATTTGAATCCGGGATGGCCAAACCTGATGCGGATGAGTTAGTAAAGTTGTCGGAGGCGTTAAATATTCCGATGCGCTATTTTCTGGATCAGGACGATAACAATAATGCTATTGGCTCCCGATTAAAAAAATTGCGCACCAACCAAGGCATGACTGCTACAGCTTTAGCGGATAAAGCAGGGGTGTCGCCCGGTTTGATCAGTCAGATTGAAAATGGCCAGACTACCCCTTTACTGCAAACCCTGGAGTCTTTAGCTGAAGCCTTGAATAGCTCGTTAAGCTATTTTTTGATGGAACAAGATGATGTTAAGGATCTCATTGCCACATTAAACCCCGATCTTTTGGATTTGCTGAGTGATCCTAAGGTTCAGGCAGTATTAAGGGTGGTCAAAGAATGCAACACAAATGAATTGAAATATATCATAAATTATATTCATTTTTTTAAACGCAGCCGTAATCTTCTATGACTTAGCCTGTTAATGATGACATTAACCATCAATAGCGGTGAAGCAGGATGGTTTGGCAACCGGTGATTTTGCTTTACCGCTATTGATGGCACTGCTATAAATGTAATAATCGGCGCGCGTTGTCCTCATAGATTTTCTTTTTCGTCGAATCGGAGATGGCCATTTTCTCTATCCCGTTAATGGCCTCGCGAATCGAAACGTCTCCGTTTTCCACATCATACGGCATATCGGTACCAAAAAGCACGTGGTCTTCACCAAAAAATGCCAGTCCGCATTCCAGGGAATAATTGCTGTTGCCGTCCAAGGCGGTATCGGCATAGAACATCTTCAGATATTCTATGGGCTGTTTGGTCAGGCCTGGGAAAAACTCGCCTTTAAGACGTTCAAGTCCATTATTGTAATGAGCAATGATGCGATCGGAGAAATAAGGGACCATGCCCCCCAAATGATGGGTTATAAACTTAATGGTTGGAAACTTTTCAAAGATGCCTGCGAAGACAAGCCTAATCATCGCTGCGGTGGTGTCGTAAGGCCAGCCGAATATTGAGAACAATTGGTTATAGGAAACAGTCTCGGCAGCGAAATCAGGTTCGCCGGAACTGCGCATCGGATGAATCCAGATCGGTAAATCGAATTTGCTCATCATTTCATAAAGGGGCGTCATCTCATCACAACTCATTGGCTTGCCGTTGACCCGGGTATAGACCTGAATACCCTTAAAACCAAGTTTTGTAATCGCCCGTTCAGTTTCCTGCAAAGCATAATCAATATTGTTTAATGGTACATTGGCAATGGCGGCAATATGTTGAGGATATTTTGCCACTGCATCAGCCATCTCGTCGTTGCATAAACGAGTCAATTCCAATGCCTCTTCAGGGCTGACAATTTCCTCAATGGGCGGCATGGTGGTGGATATTACCTGCACCAAGTCTTCGTACGGCTCTAATTTTCGCATGCGCTCTTCGCAGTTGGTTAAAACCGGCCGTTTGTCCTGCACAGCCCTTTCAGTGGGAAATTTATCGGCGTATTTGTAGAGAGCTTCCTTATATTTGGGGAGCATTACATGGTTAAAAATATCAATTTTCATGTTTATAAAACCTCCATTTAAAATGTAATTAATTGTTTATAACATCCTTGATGAACCAAAGTACGGTTCTAACCTTTACTTAACCAGCGGTTTTAAAAAGCTGTCCCAAGCCTCCCGCAGTGCGGGCCCGATGGATGACGACGGCTAATAATACAAGCAGTAAACCAATGATATCGGTTGTAATGCCGGGCTTGATCAGCAGCAGACCGCCGGAAAGGATAATTAATCTTTCCCATATCGTTGATTTTTTGAATATCCATCCCTGGATAGCCGAGGCAAATGCCCAAACGCCAACCGCAGCGGCGGCTACTGTGACAAGGATCACCCATAGCGGACCGATACCCAGCAAAGACGGATCGAAGACGAACATATAAGGAACAATATATATTGGCATAGCCAGCAAAAAAGCCGTTACTCCGGTGGAAAACATCTCGCCGCCGGCTACCGAGGCGGACACATAAGCTGAAATTGCCACCGGAGGTGTAATCATGCCGATAATACCAAATACAAAAACGAAGAAGTGAGCGGCAAGAGGACTGATGCCCATTTGAATAAGGGTTGGCGCTACCAAAACAGCCAGCGTAAGATAACAGGCTGTCGGAGTTAAGCCCAGTCCCAAAATGAAACTGGCTATCATGGTTAGGAACAGCAATAGCAATAAAGAACCGCCGGACAGCGAAATTAACGTTTGTGACAATTTAACGCCCAGCCCGGTAACTTCAATAATGCCTACCACAATACCAACTGCGGCGCAGGTTATTGAAACTTCCAAAGAAGATCTGGCGCCAACATGCAATGCTTTGAGCAAACCGCGCCAATTTTCCCTGGTACTGGGAGCCAGCAAACTGCATATAATGACAGCGGCAATGCCAAACAAGGCCGCTCTGGATGGTGAGTAATGCTTGACTACCAGCAGATAGATCAGTAAAAACAATGGGGTAAATAAATGCCAACCGCGTTTAATAACAGATAAAACATTAGGCAGCTGGTCTTTGGCTATTCCTCCTAAGCCAAGCTTTTGCGCCTCAAAGTCAATAGCAAAAATTAGAGCCAGATAATATAAAATAGCAGGGATTACAGCCGCCGAAATTATTACACTGTAGGGGACCTGTAAATAGTCGGCCATAACAAAGGCCGCGGCGCCTAAAAAAGGCGGCATCAACATGCCGCCGGTGGAGGCAACTGCTTCAATGGCCCCGGCCATCCTCGGCGAGTATCCTATTTGTTTCATCATGGGAATAGTGACTGAACCGATGGTAAGAATATTGGCCACAGAGCTGCCGGAAATGGTTCCAAAGCAGGCGCTGCCTATAACGCTCACTTTGGCGGGGCCGCCCCGGAAGCTGCCAAATAACCCGCTAGCCAAGTTAATAAATACTTGGCCGATGCCAGACAAGTTAAAAAACGAAGCAAACAGAACAAACATGAAAACGTCTGTGGATGATATGCCTAAAATGGTACCCCACATGCCATTACCGGAAATGTAAATCAGGTTTGTAACTCTTTCCAGAGAAAACCCGCCGGTCCTTAAAACGCCGGGTAAATATACCGATACAAAGGGATAAGCAATAAACGCCATTATAATGATGGGCAGAACCACCCCCATTAAACGACGCGTTGCTTCCAGAAGAAGTATTACCGCGACTATACCCAAGATTATTTCATAGGTTGTAGTTGCCCCGACTCTCATGGCCAGAGCTTCTTCGTTAAACTGCTGTTGATAAAATATATAACCGCAAAAACAGATAACCCCCAAAATAAATAACATGTCCAACAACGGTAATTTATTATTATCTGATTTATTCTTTCTCACGGGGTAAAGGAAAAAAGCCAAGACAAGCGCAAAGCTAAGGTGTATTGCACGGTGGGCATAAGGATTTAAATAAATGATCCCCAGGCTGATGGCAATCTGATAACAGCTCATGGCTACGGCAATCCCGATTACCAGTTTTGCCAGCCAGCCTTGAAAACTACGGTTACGTTCGCCGGTTTTTTCCGTAACCTTTATCTCAGAAGTTTCTATTTTTTCTTTTTCCATGTTGGTTCCACCCACATTCTATTTTTATGCCCTTGTTTGATTACGAAATAGATGCTCTTAAACTGGCGTTTTCAAGCGAGTATAAATTGTTCGCCGCTTGAAAACGCCGGATTCAAGCTACTCTTTCCAAACCCCTTTTTCTTTAAAGTATTTAATAGCGCCCGGATGATATGGCAGCACCTTGGCGGTAATGACCGCATTTTCCACTGTATAATCCGCGCCCGCCGGAACGGCGGCTTTTAAAGCGTCAGTGTTGTCCATAATCGCCTTGGTGATTTGGTAAGCCATATCATCAGGCATATCAGCTCTGACTACGATGTGACTGTAATCTCCGGCTGATGTAATATCTTTGTCCTGTCCTTTATTGTTGCCGGCTTTGATGGTAATGGCACTTAAAAATGGGTATTTATCTATGATATATTTAATCCCCTCTGCATCAACGCCAATCCAGTTGACGTCGGTTGAAGTGGCCAACTCGGTCAGCGCAGGCACGCCGCCCGTAGATATCGGCCAACAAACCCCGTCAAGGTGACCGTCTTTAATTTGCTGCACGGCGTCATCCAAATTTTGAATTCTGCTTACCCCGGCCAGATCTGATTCCTTTATTTTGTAATACTCCAAAATAGCTAACCAAATATCATAGCCCATACCTGAACCTGGCGGATTGGATCCAATGCGCTTCCCTTTCAGGTCAGTCCAGTTTGCTATGCCGGAATCTTTAGGGGCAATGAGTATCCAAGTTGAAGGGTGGCCGGCAAAGAGTACTTTTATGTCATGAGGCTCTGTAAAAAACTTTTCACCCTTTAAAGCATAGTAAATATTTCCGCCATATGCGTAACCCATTTGCAGTTCGTTGGCGCTCATCCGTTTGATATTTTCCACTGACGCGCCGGTAGGCTGGGCGGTAGCAGTGTAACCGGGGATGTTGTTGGTAATCAGTTCAGCCATTTTGATCCCTAAAGCATAAAATAAACTGCCGCTCGGGGCGGTGCCAATATTAATTTGCACCTTGGGAACAGTTTTGCTGTCGGCGCCTTGGTCCGGTTTAGCGGTGGTCTGGCTGGCGTTGCTGCCGCAAGCCGTAACGGTAAGAACTAGCAATAATAACAAAGTGACGGTAAAAACCAGTTTTTTAAGATTCTTCATACAATGACCTCCTTATTTAACATAATATTTAGATTATTTAATATTATAAGCCGGGACATATAGACAAGCAATTCAAAGTTGTCATATAATCATTCTCAAAAGGAATAGTTGCGTAGTGAGGCATATAGCTATGGATATAAAACAATTGAAATATATTCTTGTTTTGGCCAGGCATAAAAGCTTGTCCGAAGCGGCTTATGAAATTTCGCTGTCCCAATCTTCTTTGTCTAAAAATTTGGTGCAAATTGAAAGCGAATTAGGAGGCGTTCTGCTATTTGACCGGTCTACCAGACCGGTAAAGCTGACTGACGCCGGCAAAGAATTTATCTGCTATGCCCAGCGGATGGTAGATGATTTTGAAGCGTTGAAACTGGCCATGGGGAAATACCAGATCATGCATCAAGCTCATTTGGTAATTGGCAGCATCCCTGTAATCGCCCGTTTGGGGCTGACAACATTAATAGTATCTTTTCAAAAAAAACACCCGCAAATCAGTGTTGAAATTAAAGAGCGGCCAAGCGCGGAACTTTTACATCTCCTCAAACGCAAAGAGATAGATGTTGCCTTTATTACTGTTCCTGACGACGACTTCTATAATAAGCACCCCCTGTTTACTTATTACACTTTATTAGAGGATGAGATTTTTTTGGTTGTCAATCAATCACATAAGTTTGCACAACGAGTATCGATTGATTTGGCGGAAGCAAAAAAAGAAGTTTTTATTTTGTTGGATTCTTACACGGGAATCTATAACATTTGCATGGATGCATTTCAGACAGCTGGCTTTACGCCCCAAATATATGAAATAAGAAATGTCGAAACGATTATGGAGTTGGTGTCCGAAGGTTTGGGCGTCACCTTATTGACAGGAAGATTGGCCCGCTCCTTTGAACGACCTAATATAACTATGGTTCACTTAAACCAGCCGTTCAAACGTGCTACCGCAATAGTTGTATGGAACCAACCACAGCTTGCGTTTCCGGTAAAAATGTTTGTGGAACAGTCTTTGGAATGGGCTGCTCTAAACAATTAAACAATGTTTAACTTTGGGAAAAACCACTTAAAAAAAACAGTCAACCATTCAGCGGAGAATTCAACCGTTTACCAATTAAAGGTTCTATTTTATTCAGGACCAGTTATTATTAAATTAAGAATATTCCCAACATCAGGCTCCGGCTGAGCATAAAGCCTTCTCTTTTTTGCACTGATTTTAGTTATAGTTCATTTTATATGAACATATGCACAATAATATGGTCAATGGTGTCATCTGGACCATAGTCAATCATAAAACCTTTGTTTGCTTAGCTGCCCTAGGAAGGGAGGTAATCTATGGGGAGGCCTGAATATCGCTTGTTGAGAGAGAAAAATGGTAAAAAAGCACAAAGGAGGTTTTAAAATGGCAAGATTTACATCCATGGCCTACGGCAGTGCGGATGAAATGGTTTTTGGAACCGCTAAAAACCCTGTCAAATACGGACGGGATTTTGAAGTCGGCGGTGGCTATGTTTTTCCGGAGTTAGTTGTCCACCCCAGGCCAGGTAGTGAAGAAACAAAGAAAAGCTTACTCAGAGAATATGAAAAGGCGGTTTCCGATGCGCTGGAGCGTTGCGTAACCCTTGGATTCCCGGGGATTCAAATCGAGCTGGAGCATGTTTACCAGATGACCAGATACCCGGATTGGGGTGGCGACATTGCTGCCCAGACCAAAAAACTGATGGAAGACTGCTATAAGAAATATGGTTTAAAGAGCGCTATTCGCTCTACTATTGCCGACTATCGCAAACCCGATGAGGAAGATATGCGGCAAAGCGACGCCATGAAGACAACCCTGGAAGCTTTTGAAGCTTGCGGCGCCGGTGGAACGGACAACCTGTCTATTGAGTCAGTGGGCGGTAAAGAGATCAGCGACTATACCATAGTGCGTCAGGATATCAGAGGAGTTCTTTTTGGTATTGGTGTTTTAGGCAGTATTGATGTGGAAAATCTGTGGAAACAAGTGGTTGCTATTGCCGCCAAGCACGGAGCAACCCCCGGCGGTGAAACCGACTGCGCCCAGGCTAACGTAGCTATGTTTATGGCCGGCGGTTATCTGGATAAGTCAGTGCCGCACACCTTTGCCGCCATTTGCCGGGCCATTGCCGCCGCCCGTAGTTTAGTGGCCTACGAACAAGGCGCCAAAGGGCCGACCAAGGACTGTGCTTATGAGGACCCGATTATTAAAGCTATTACCGGCGTCCCCATTGCTATGGAAGGTAAAACCTGCGCCTGCGCCCACGCTGATATGCTGGGTAACCTGGTTGCCTCCTGCTGCGACCTCTGGAGTAATGAGGCCGTTGAATACCATGATATGTTTGGCGGTACCAGCGCGGCTGTGTTTACTGAGATACTGGGCTACGATGTGGCTTTGATGAATACGGCTATTCAAATGGGCAAAGCCAAGGACCTGCGGGACATGCTGGTTAATTCCGATAAATATCGGGATACCCACGGCTTCATTTTGGCGCCGGTGAACGCATACGAAATTGGCAAAGCTATTGTGAGCAAAAGCGACTCCTACTATGCCAGAGCCAGAGCGGGCGGAATTAAAGCCGCCGAATTAATGCGGGCAGATGCAAACCTGCAACTGTCGGCATTTGAAAGACAAGTTCTGGACTCCACTTATGATGCCTTATTATCCTTACCGGATAATGAGCAGAACTTTATTGATGAGTGCATCAATATCTATAAAAAAGTGGTTCCCGGCTTCAAACCGTCCAATTACGGACTGTAATTTAGTAATAAACTGTAGGTTAGGGTTAGTAATAAATTGACCGAGTAAAGGAGGTAAAAGCATGTCTGCCGCTTTAGATTATTCCAAAATCTTTGTGCGCTATGATTTAAAACTGGAAAGAGGAACAAAGGAACACGGCGCTCAATCTGACGACATACTTAAAAAAGTAGTCAATTGTGTGGTTGACGGGGATGTGGATAACATTAACGCCCTGGTGACGGAAGCCTTGCAAACCATTGATCCTTTGAAGGTGATCTCCGCCCTGGTGGATGGCATGAATGAAGTCAGCCGGCTTTGGGATGAAGGCATTTATTATCTGCCGCAGGCCATTATATCTTCCGACGTCATGTTGGAAGGGGTTGATCTTTGCGAGCAAAAGATGGGTAAAGCGATGGAGAAAAAAGGTGTCGTAGTGACCCATACTGCCGAAGGTGATATCCATGACCTGGGACAGAAAATTGCTAACGCGTTATTGCGGGCCAATGGCTATGAAGTTATTGACCTGGGTAAAGACGTTCCGGTTGATGAGGTTATTAGTGCGGTTAAACAGTACAAGCCGATTATGGTTACCGGTACTGCGCTGATGACTACGACCATGACCGCCTTTGAAAAGATTGCCAGCCGCTTAGAGCGGGAAGGTGTCGATTTGCCGTTTGTTTGCGGCGGCGGCGCTGTTTCTGAAGAGTATGTAACCGGTTACAATCTTGGCGTTTGGGGCAAAGATGCTTCGCAGGCTCCGCCGATGGCCTCTGATGCCGCGTCAGGTAAAAACTGGCGTCAGCTGAGAGAAAAATATAACGGGTAAAGGAGCAGCCGGCAATGATTGTTAACATTGTTAATGGCTTTTTAGGCAGTGGTAAGACAACCTTTATTAAAAATCTTATTTCCCGGCCCACTGATCGAGGCAAGTTAGTGGTTTTGGTTAATGAGTTTGGTGAAATAGGATTGGACGGTTTGTTTTTGGCCGAATCGGGACTGGAAGTGGTCGAAATGGCCAGCGGTTGTGTGTGCTGCACTTTAAGCGCTGATTTGAAAAAGCAGGTGGAGCGCATCGCTGTTCAATATCAACCTGACCGATTGGTTATTGAGCCTTCAGGGGTCGCTACCATTGACAGTGTGATCAAGGTTTTAAACAATCTGTCTCTGGAGCGGTATGTCGAGGCCATTAAGGTGATCCTGATCATTGACGCCTCCGGCTTTGAGAGCTTGTATGAAGTGGCGCACCTCTTTGTTGTGGCGCAAATTAAAGCCGCCCAGGTAGTCTTTATTAATAAATGTGATCAGGTGACCGCCCGGGAAGCCGCAGAGATTAAAAATACAGTGTTAACAATTAACAACCAAGCCAGGGTGTTCATGGGCAGCTACGGCAAAATTACCAACCAGGAATCCCGGTTGGATGCGTTAGATATGTTGGATGTGGTATCTGATTCAATTGATGATGGTGAGGGCATAAACGGCCCTCACCATCATGTTCACGCTGCCGAGCAAGACTATGAATCCTATTCCGCTGAGCTGGCTGGTACGTTTGATTTATCGCTGCTGGAAGACTTTTTTCAACGGCTGGATACGGCTTACCGGGGTAAAATTGTTAGGGCCAAGGGCATTTTTAACTGCCAACAGGGTTGGCAGAGAGTGGAGTATGCTTCGCGGCGGGTGGAAACGGCAGATTTTAACGGCCAGATTGACGTCAGTAAGTTTGTGTTTATTGGTAATGATTTAAACAGCATGGAGCTGCAAAACGAGATTAATAATTGTATGGCGAAAAGTGGTGACCGTTAATGTTTGGAGTAGCCATTGATCTTGGCACCAGCGGATTTCGCGGGCAGGCGATTGATTTAGACAGCGGCCGGGTCTTAAGCGCGGCCATTACCGCCCGGCACCCGTTGCCCGGGGCCAACGTGATGGATCATTTAAACTTTACCATTGATATGGGGTTGGATACGGCTCACCAAGTGATCATAACGGCGGTCAATCAGTTGATCGGCGCCTTGGGCGTCGCTCCTGCCGACATTGTTAGATTGGCCGTATGCGGTAATCCCATTCAATTATCTTTGTTTGAAGAAATTGACATCCGGGATTTGGCTTATGCCGGTGAAAATAAAAAGCGGGCGCTGGGCGTAGTACCCCCTAACCGGGACGGTAAAAAGGCCACAGCCGCCGACATTGCCGGTCTGGCTTTGTCCCCGGCGGCAGAAATATACATTCCGCCGGCGGTAAAACACGAAATTGGCGCCGATGCCTTGGCTATGATGGTTTTATCCGGTTTGCTTGAGACGGATGAAATAAGTTTGGTTACCGATTACGGTACCAACGCGGAAATGGCCTTAAAAGTGGGGGAGCAAATTATTACCGGGTCCTGTGCGGCCGGTCCGGCTCTGGAAGGTCAGCATATTCGCAACGGCATGCTGGCGGCCCCGGGGGCGATTGCCGATTTGTCACCCGAAGAGAGCGGTTACCGGCAATATGTTTTAAACGACCGGCTGGGTAAAGACCAGGGCGACCTGGTGGATCCGGCTACGGGGCAGGTGCTGCAGCAAGGCCGGTACCCTTCTGCGGGCATTACCGGTACCGGGGTCATTGCCTTGATTCATGAAGGGATGGAAGCCGGTTTAATCCAATTACCGGCGGTTAATATTCCCGGCGGATCATTTAAATTGGGCCGGGACATGTCCTTTAGTAAGACTGACTTGGGTGAGGCAGGCAAAGCCATTGGAGCACTTAGGGCCGGCTATTTAACTTTGGCCAAGGAAGCGGGAATCAAGCTGGAAGACATTACCTGCGCTTATATGGCCGGCGCTTCGGGAACTTATGTCGATGCTTATAAGGCTTTCCGCATCGGTATGGTACCGCCGGGAGCGAAAAAGATTTATCAAATCGGTAATACTTCTTTAACGATGGCTAAGGAACTGGTGATCAATCCGGAAAAATTGACCGAGCTGCAGGAACTGGCTTTGCGGCTGAGGGCCAAACATTGTATGTTTGGCATGTCCAAGGACTTTGCCAACGCTTATCTGTTGGAGTTGTCCTACTGGGATGAAGGGATGCCTAAAAGTACGTATAATCAGTTGGCGCGTACTTTTAAGCTGCTGTATCTACCGGAACCGGAAGGAACGCCTCAGGTGATCAGGGTCGCCGAAAAGGATATTGCCGATGTGGGAACCGGTCTTAAATTAATTGAACAGGTAGGCAACGAAGTTATTGCCGATTTGGCGGGATGTGTGGGCTGCGGAGAGTGCGTTGCCGAGTGTCCCGAGAGCGCGTTGGAGTTGTTGCCGGACAATGAAAACTGGAGTTTGAAGCTGCGGCCTGATCGTTGTAACGGTACTGCTTGCATGCGTTGCGAAAGAAAGTGCCCGGAACGGGTTTGCAGTATCAAAGGACTTTTTGCCGGGGTTAAAGGTGCTGTTTAAGCTTTTTTTGTATTATTTAGTAGCAGTGCAAATCAATAAAACAACTACACAAAAGGAGGGGGCATTAATGGGTGCTAACCTTACGGGGAAACAAAGAGTGCTCAATGCTTTGCAAGGCAAAGAAGTGGATCGGGTGCCGGTGCTGTGTGTAAACCAAACCGCTACTTATGAACAAATGGAAAAATTGCAGGTTTTCTGGCCGGAGGCTAATTACAAAGCAGAACAAATGGCTAATTTAGCTTTTGGCGCCGCCTCCGTTTTAGGCTTTGACGCTGTGCGGGTACCTTTCTGCCAAACCATTGAAGCCGAGGCGCTGGGATGTACTGTTAAGGACGGGGGAAAAGAAGGTTTACCAAGTATTAGAGATCACCTATACAAAATTGGTGAGCCGCCGGTAATGCCGGATGATTTTTTACAAAGAGGACGGATACAGGAATTAATCAAAGCGGTTAAAATCCTTAAGGAATTGGCGGGAGATAATATTTTTGTTATTGGCGGAATCATTGGACCTTTTAGTATTGCCGCCAGTCTGATTGGGGTAACAGAAATATTAAAAAGCAGTTATAGAAAAGCCGACACACTTGAACCTTATCTTGAAATTGGCGAGCGGGCGGGGACGCTGCTGGCCAAGGAATTGATTAAAGCCGGGGCCGATGCCATTTGCATTGAGGATATGATGGCCTCCCTGGATATGATTAGCCCCAAAATTTATCGTGAAGTAGTAGCCCCTTGGGAAAAGAAACAAATTGACCAAATCAATTCGCTGCCGTTAATTAGTCACATTTGCGGCAAACTGGATGCCGTGATGGACGATATCGCCGCCATGGGTGTGGCAGGGATCAGTGTGGAGCCAAAAGTAAATGCGGTAGAAGCGTTAGCCAAGCTTAAGCAATACAATCACCCCATTGCTTTGATCGGTGGCGTCGATGCGGTGCAAACACTGTTTTCCGGTACCGCGGAAGCGGTTAAAGCTGCAACGATTAAAGCTATTGAGGAAGGCTATGCAATGATTGCGCCGGGATGTTCAATACCTCCGGCAACACCTTTGGAAAGATTAAAAGCAATGGTGGAAGGATCAATAGCCTGCCAAAAGTAAAGAGAAGTTGTGGAAGAAATAATATTTAGCCAAAAAACATAAATAGTGAGGGGATAGAAAAATGCTGACAGAAGAAAAAGAAAAAGAGTTACTAAAAAGACTGGCAGAAGGCGTAGTTGAGTATGACGAAGA
>JGI20166J26741_11255560_pt1 | contig 14100 bp, 3 predicted proteins | sample TergutCu122P5_FD_26741 | JGI IMG/M metagenome (IMG submission 26741)
GCGATGTGGAAGTCGTAGGATACCTTTAGCAGCGCCTGTTGTGTTGATAGTTCTAATGGAGCGGTCTACCGCCTGAAGAATCTCTGGAACAGTTCTGAAGGCCTTGTGACTTCGACTTGATTCCTAAGATGAAAGAACCACTTCGTGACATTCGCTTCAGAACTGTTCCAAAGATTCTTCAGGCGGTAGACCGCTCCATTCGAACTATCAACACAACAGGCGCTGCTAGAGGTATCCTACAACTTCCACATCGCTGGTAACGGGTTGTATACAATGCTGGTGACTACAGTGAAGGACAGTAAAACTTCGAAAAATGTATCTATTTTGTATCAGTTGTAAATAAATAGTTGCCACTATTAAAGTTCCAGCCCTCGTATGTAGGATGTGAAAGTATGCACATACGTTATCGAAAGTTACGTCACAGCCGGCTGAAGTCTATGGATATCTATCAGATATTAGAAATGAAAGACACGAATGTATGTATACCTATATCATCCTTACTTCTGTACTCGTATAGGCCTCGAAGATTAGAGGCACGCTTCGACAAAAATTAAGTTTTACAATAAACATTATATTTGAAAATACGTCGTTCCAAGTATCTGAAGTCCCTTCACATTAGTGAACCAAAGAACGTAACCCAGATATTCTGCTAGTGATATTGGCACGTCCAGTTTATTTCCTAATTTATATATTACCTATGTCTGTGTACGTAACGTACGTCGCACTTCTATCCTGATGTTCTTGAATTTCACCATTATTTTTACTTCCTTACTGATTGCAACTGTGTCTGAAATTACGCCACTGGCACACTAGAAGGCACGCAGAGTTTCAGATGTGATCTTCCGACTTGATACTCCGTTGTATTCTTGTAGGTACACAAGCGCCATTGTATCGGGAGAACACACTGCCTCCATTTTCAGAGTTTGAGTCATAATACAGAATGCTGTAATATGAACACTCACAGCCCACAGGGCCTCAAATGTTATTTATATTTCAGGCATCTTTCATATCTTGGCTCCAATTTATGTCAGAATTACTGTGTTTCAGGGTCTGATCCCCGGGAGAAGGCTGCACCCTTTCTCCCCGATGAGTGGTGCTGTGGACACCTCTCTTGCGTGGTACTGTTACTACCCGCGGATAGCGTCCCTACCTCATGTGAGGACCAGCCCCAGCAAGATGCGTGAGAAAGACTCGAGCCCTCGCAAGATGCTGTTGTCTTCCAGCGGACACAGTTCTCCCAAACAGGCAGCAGTGTACCCCCTGTCCATCCGAGTGCCTGAAAATGAGCCGCAACACAACGCAGCCGATGAGATGCCTTTCGATCTATCCCGCAATACGCGGTCAGCAGGCCCACACATGTCTCCGGCAGGAAGACCACCTCCCGGACCGATAGACGAGAAGCTGGATGAACAACCGCTGGATCTGAGGGTGGAGCACAAAAAGTTTTCTCTTGTAATGGTGCGCAGGAGGGTGGAGGACGAGAACCAGAATCTAATCCTTCGTTCGCCGTCTCCTTACTCTCCACCTCTAGATAAGGAAGCGCAACAAAATCAGAGAAGGGAACACGACAAAGAGGACGGAGCAAGTCAACCAACACCTCCGAACTCCAACATTAAGCCCTCGTCTCCTAGTATAAACCCGTACCCAGTTCTGTTTTCACACCAACCTCTCCACCCCATCATGCTGGAAGCAATGTACAGGGCAGGTAAGGACGGCCCAAGATTACCAATGTCATACCCAGTCAGCCCCCCAGGTTACCCTCAACCCTCAAGGCCCTACCCTTTTCTCAATCATAACTTGCTCAACGGTCATCAGAACTCACCCTCCGGCGTTCCTCCTCCACCGCCACAATTCGACGTGTTAAGAGCGCACCACCAACACCCGGCTCTTCAGAAACAATACCACCAAGATCCCCAGTCCAACGGCATTACGCCTAGCTCTGGAGGTGGTAAAATCAAGGATCGATATGCCTGCAAGTTCTGTGGCAAAGTGTTCCCCAGGTCTGCCAATCTGACCCGCCATCTCCGTACACATACTGGTGAACAACCATACAAGTGCAAATACTGTGAGCGGTCATTCAGTATTTCGTCGAACCTGCAGCGTCACGTGCGTAATATCCACAACAAGGAAAAGCCTTTCAAGTGTCCTCTATGCGAGCGGTGCTTTGGTCAGCAGACGAACCTGGACCGCCACCTCAAGAAGCATGAGGCCGACGGCCCCACTATTCTGGACGACCGCAGAAGCCCGTCCGTGCATCGAGTCCGCTCAACACTCTCCTTGACTCAGAACGTCATTGGGGACGAGTCCTACTTTGAAGAAATACGTTCCTTCATGGGGAAAGTAACGACAGATGGAAGAATTATCAAACCCCTGAATCAAAACCATCGAACATCCATCCCTGCACCTGTTTATCATCTAAATCACCTGCCACATCGGAGTATGAGTACAGAAACCTTAGCAAGACGGTGCAACTCTCCTCAACTCATAGACACTAACAGCAGGGAAATCCAAGAAGATAGGAAGAGGGGACGGTCTTTTTCTAGTGATAAAGATAATTCTTCGTCTCACTCATCTTCCTCTTCTTTAGCAGGATCCTCATTGTCTCCTCCACGAACTGCCTCCCCTCCTGCTACACTCGCACCTCACCAGCTGTCGCCAACGCCCGAAGCCCCTAACAGCCCTGAAGAGGAACTATCCTCGCCTACTAACAACACCTGAGGTATACTTTCCATTTTAACTTTCGCAAGTATAAGCGTTGTCTCTCTCTCTGATTCCGTCTTGGTTAGCACTTTGAAGAAATCGAGAGCAAGGCCTGAGGCGATGTGGTAAAACTGGCAGGGCGTGGCGAAAGTGTAACGAGGAGCTTCTGGTGGCACCACGCGACCCGGGACGAGGTCAGCCCGCTCTCCTACGTATCAGAGCTACACAATAAACTAAAAGAGCAAAACTTCTGTTACAATTATTCGGCATATTTCCACTTAAGGTAAAAGTGGAAGAATAAGTACAAACAAGAAACGTTCTGTTACTGATGGCAAAGTAAATGACAAAGTGAAAAATATCGCTAAAACTGAACATTCCATCCGTTAATTTGAATAAAATTGTGATCCTACGTTACAAGTCACGAAAACCGATCGTATTGTAATGAATTTGAAATATTACATCTTTTATCACGTAGACTCATTAAAATCACTATAAAAAAGGACAAGTGTACTCTCTTTGCCCGGGATACGGTTACTTTCTTTTCAGCAATAAAATACATGTTTGCTAAAAACTGAAAGAATTTAAAATTTAAAAAAATTAAACATAGCAGTTTAGTTAATAGAGTAAAATGCTGGTAACGAAGATTGGAGTATCACTGAAAAAAATTTAAGGCCATATTTTAACTTCGCCGTAACATCTATGGCTACCGCACGCAGTAACAAGAGTGAGGACCACATATCATAACGTGTTTGAAGCCCCCCCCCCTCCTTTCAAACCGGCAGCGGGAGCCTAAAATGTAAAAAAGTAAAATGACGATGTTATGTGTGAAAGCCAAGACGGCGTATGGCGGAAGACAGATAGAGCTCCCAATTTTGGCACTAGACAGGGACGAGTTATCATCATCATGTTCCAGTCGTTTTAATGCCGGAGATAAAGGCACCAGCACTAACTAGCCTTGACGTTCTATGTGACACACAGCCGGCCTGGACTTTTGGGGATGAAAATAATACATTGTTCCTGCCAAAAATTGAATAACTGTATACGTACAAGAATTTCTATTTAAGGGTACTGGATTCATATTTAATTTTTGTTTTGAATCAACATTTTCTTAATTCAATATACCTAAAATTTTCTGATCTTCGTATTAGTAACAAAGGGTACACGATGTAACTGCTCCATAAATGGTAAGATGTGATGCAAGTGATCGGAAAGAGGGCTCATGTAATTCAGAAAGTCGGGTGCAAGTTAAAATCGAACATGTTAGTGTCTTCAGTCACAACAACACTTGCATTGTCTAAAATGTGAAGCCGTGTAGCATGGTAAAAAGGCAATGCTTCCTCATCTTTACAGTTAGTGGAGACAAAACGTTCCTCCAAAACACTCATAGCTCTCACTCAGAGTTCACGCCTTCACCTCCCTGTAGACGGTTTCTTCATGTTCCCCGCCGTGACAATCTGACATCTCAAAAGGATTCATATCAGATAGAGAGACTTTCCTTATTGATCTTCTGGTGTCTACTTCGTTCTTTATTTCTTTCTTTTTATTTGTACTTCGAGGAGAGATTTATTGTTATATTTATTATATTCTTTATGCCCCCTCCTTCCTTTTAACCAATAAATTATAATAATTGTGTGAATTAAAATAAACCCTCGTTTAGTGAGATTTTTCCCTGTCACACCTTTTAAGGAAAAGCTAACAGGTCTTGTAGTCCAGACTTGGGTGTAGTGAAAATTCAGAGAAAATCTGAACCATTCCGCTGAAATTAGTGGAATTGGTTGTCATGTTTCACCCTTCAGAGCTTCCTTTACATCTAAATAATGTCAAAATCCACCTCCCACGTCGCGGAACCCACGTTCAGTCTTCATCACCATAACGAACAAATTAATGGGTTGTATGATTACAATTTCGGTCCTTTCTGGTTTATACGAAATCTATAATTATACTCTGTGGGCACAATACAAAAACATCTGGTTCGTCTAGTTACCGTCCTATTCAAAAAGGACACTTTGGAATAGGCATAAACAACCAATGGCTCCTTGCTTGCTTGTTAGATGGAGAGCCTTCTGTAAAGTAGCTCTGGAATTCACGAGAACGACTGAAGCAGAACAAACGCGCAAGACAACCCAGTTGTCTTCAAAGAACAAGGGTCTGCTGTTAAGAAGTTTAATAAGTTAACTTACTGCAGGAGACAATTATGTCTTAAACAGTTCAATGAGCTAATCACGTTTTCACTTTCGAAAGGAACCAGATTTCAAATATAAGTAAAACAAAAGAAGGAATATGAATAGTGTTAATTGTTTATGCACAAGAAAGAACTGGATAACTTGAAGAGGAAATAAGCCGAATGGTGTACAGTTTATCTTCTTTAAGCATCACTTTCAATATATCTCTTTCTCTGTCGTAAACGGGAGAGCTTTCGTCAATGATCATGTCGCTTTAAATAACAAATCAAAACGATGGAGAAAGTTTTGCCTGAATAGAGGCTTGCTGCAACACGACAAGTGTGCGGTGTTACAGAAAGTGAAAAACTGGATTAGGATTACACCCTTCTGTCCTTCTCCCCCTCTTTCTCTTCAACATGGACAGAGTATAAGACTCCAAACACCCAACGACCTAGTACAACACGTGTTATCATGAGAAAATCGTAATTTAGCTGAAGAAATATTGAATATTACTCCTGTGGCCGACCACATCTCCTCAGGCAATTTATCTAGATACGTAAAGAAGTCACGTTAGTAATAATCAAGAAAAAGCCTCCATGAACGACGAAAACATAATTTCGAAACACAAATCAAAAGAAATACATTTTTTGAATATTAAAACACAAATTCAATTTCAACCAAATTAATATTTTAAAGGGAATATAAATATTATCTTGGTTTATCAAGTGATCTCTTGTCTTGTAGGTGGCAGGTTCTTTTATACCAGACTACACGGTGTCATAACCTATAAATTCAAATATGAATATTCTCCTCCGTGGAACCTCATGTATAGAATCGGCTCATCTGGTGTATTCAGAATTTCAAACGTATTTGTTTTCCGTACATATTAAAAATACAAACCCCCTTGAAAAGTTTCATTCTGTATAGCGACATAAAAGTCGGTGGTTTTCAAGGCTGAGAGCGGCATAAAACACATTTTTCTGTCTAATGCTTATCGTCAAACTTGGTTGCCGCAATTTGAATTGTAATACGAGGGGGCTGAGTGGCAAAAAATTTCTTAACACTTTCAAGCCTGAAATTCATCAAAGTAATACTTCAAAATCCAGTAATATGATATTTGTTTCATAGAAAACACTACTTCAGCATGACAAACAAAAGAAATTACTGGTCTTTGAGGAAAAGATGTCTCTGTATTCTGAAAATAATACAAATTATAGAGCTGAGTAGCTCTGTGAGAAATATTAAGTGATGTCAATATTAAACTAATTTGTATAGATATTTACAACTCTTCTTTAAGGGTTATCGCTTTGGCATGTATGAAATTAGAATGCAAGAAACCGCACATGTTTTTTAAAAGTGTAGTTACAGGAGTTAAATTTTGGGTGGGACAGAGCCTAATACGCAGCTCTGTCCTATAGCATACCGGCCTGCGCCCGGATTCTGGATGCAATAACAGGAAAACACCTCTGTGACTGGTTGGGTGGATCCGTTAGCTAAAAAGCCTTTCTATCGTGATGCGAAGGATTATATTTTAAATTAAATTACTTGGTTAAGTTTCTTAGAACGAAAGAAAAAACACTTTCGAAGAAATTCCGGATTCCTGAACTAATAAATCTGATAAGATTAGGTCTAAGCAGGATAAACGTTTACTTGTTTATTAACAAACGAGTTTTACATCAGGAAACGATCTAAATTTAAAGGCGACATAACGATATATCTCGCACTTTGTACTCGTACTATAGAAGTGCCGCTTTAGAATTCTGGTACGTCAACCAGTTGTCTAGAATGAGGCTCTTCTAGAGTTTTCCCAAACAAATTCTAAGATAGAAGACACATATTAGTGTAAAGAAAACATTATCCAATGGAATGTAACAAACAAATATGATGTCAGATTCTGCCGGATTCCAGTCTTAGTCTCACTTTGCCGTACATGTTTAAGTGTACTAAATATCCATTGATTAGTTATGCTTATTTATTAGAAAATTACTGAATAACTCTTTAAAGAATTCAATTCGTCTGAATGATATTTAAGAGTTTAGTTCCTACATCTCATGAAACAAGGCCACAACATCAAAAGACCATTTCTTGTATGATGTTTAGAGAAATAGTAGCTGTTCAGCCTACTTTGAACATAAGAGAGATATATATATAATTTTTTATGATAATATAGACTTTCTTCAAGTTAAAACAAGTAGTATATATCGTCACTACTATTCCTTAAAGGGTTAAAGTAGCTTCTTTTAAGTAACGTACTGATATATTAAAAAACTCGAGCACGATACTTAAAATGGGTTCTATTTATTAATAAAATCAAATGTTCATCTCTTTGATGTGTTCCTGGGTGAAAGTTTTGCACTAAACTCTATTTAAAACCGATATAATATTTCGAAATTACAACTTATTTCTTTTCTTGCTCTTTATAAAGTCATTTTTAACTCTGAAATGTATTATTTATAAGCATGTTGCTTATTGCTTACCCACACATTCACGCCTGTTTTCACGCACCTACAGACACTGGGGTCACCGCCGAATGCTCTGTCTTTTCTATATAATTATCACGTTCTATTTCCTTGCCACTTCAACTTATCCACATTTTGAAACGAAGTGGATTCATATTTTCATGCAGCTGTGTAAAATAACTGAAGAAATGTGAGTTGGTATGAAAAGAACATAATTACATAAGTTCCAAAAATTGATAGGAATGACAGAGTGAAAGAGAGTCATAAGAACCAAGTAAAGATAAAAGGAAATTAAAGTAGTCCAAAACAAAAAGAGAGAGGTTAATAAGAAACGCGATGAAAATGGAAAGCGGTAAGAAAATAATTAACAATACAGTGAAAAAGTTGAGAAAAATACATAACAGTCATAAACATGGATGGAAGATAAATAGCATTATAAAACGGGAAAGGAAAAAAGATAAGAGAGAAGACAAACTGGGAAGGAAAAGAAAAGGAAAATCGGAAAGTGGAACAGAGAGGTGGAAAATAGTAAAAAGTACAGCAATCCCATTACAGGCCTGGACAGGCCCTGAAGGTTCCAGAAGGCTGAGGTTCCCATATTTCTGGAAAATAATAATAATAAGACGAAATTAAAAGGGAAGAGACAGACAATACATCATGGTGGAACGGCCTAAAACCCATCACACACTTCCTGTCACAGTAGCAGCGGGACGAATGGGACAAAGATTGAGACAAGTAAGAGACATCTCTCTTAAGTGTGAAAGTAGTCTGAACTCAGGCACAACATTTGTTCAGGCAAACCACCTCGCACTCGCGGAGTGCTTCAGCAACTCAACAGTTTGTGACAGGCTGTCTTGAAATAGCCTAACTTATTGAAGAGAACTAGCTGCTAGGAATGTGACAAAATTCCTGATAAAACTCTTATTAATGCAATTATAAATAGCGATAAATTTCATGGAACATCTTCTCAAATATTAATGTTCAATATTCTGAAGGCTGCAATTCGTCTAAAAATATTTCAAGTAATTCAGTTCCTGCCCAACACTGCGCTCATTTAGGTACACCACTCAGTTAATGATTAGGTAAATAATGGTTTTTCATTCGGGGGGTTATAGAAGTCAGTAGGCAAAATATGATGTTTCCGAATGCTAAAGCAGATGGTGTGTCTAGTTACATCTAGTTACTATATGGCTTTAAATTGCTAATAATGTAGAGGAACTGAAGTGTCTAATGACCAGGAGAAGATTCACAGGTTGCTAGGAAAGGTGGAGTTAACCGGAAGCAGAAACCAGCCACAAGTACGATCAGACCTCTCAGAAGATGCATTTGTGTTAGTGTCACGCACAGTTCAAAGATGTTACAAATTGTTCTTTTGTCACAAAAACTTCGGCACTTTACACTTTTATAATTGTGTCACAAATAATTCAATCACTTCATATTTTGAATTTGTGTCACATATAATTCAATTTCCTTAAACTTTACATTCGTGTCACACATAATTCAATCACTTTACACTGTATGTTTGTATCACGCACATTACAAGCACGTTAGGATTTGTTTTTGTAACACGTATTTCCTTAAGTTCTCAAGCAATTACATGTATCATCTTTATCAAATTTAATGGCAGTGTATGCGGGCTAATATAAGGCCGTAATTTTTCCGGGAAGTGACGCCGTAAAATCTGGTTCATATTTACAGTGTTTCGTAAGAACTAGCTGCCTCCATCTTCAGTCCACTTCAATTTTCTAGCCTGAAGATGGAAGCAGAAGATACTTCCGAATCGTTGCTAACTATCTACATAAGTAGGGTATTATACCCCACATGACAGCCTACAGATTTACTGCCGACAGCATCTCACATCTCACCCAGTATACAATGAAGCTACGTCGAGTCGCTTTGTCAGAAGTTCTGCCTTGTTTGGAGAGGTCCTGATTTCAAATCTCGGGCTGAATACTTACTATTCAGAGAGGGTGTCATCTTCTTCCTCAGATTTCCCAAGAAAAATCCAGCATACCCTCTGCAATTATTGTAAGATCGCTACCTTCCAACCAGTTACCAACATCTAGTTATTCGAAGTATTATATTTGTTTATGAAGAGTCCTTAAGCTATGAATAAATAAATAGAATAGAATTATGGCACTGTTCGTTAAGAATCAATATGCCTCGGTTATTAGTTTAAGTGAAACAGATTTTCATATCACTAAAGCAGAGTTATAAAGAAAAGGGACCTTAATTTATAATGTCAGTTAGAAACTTTTTGGTCCTTAAGTCAGTTAGCACAATACTAAGACAGCGTTGGCTCTCAAAATAATTTCCCGCTAAGTGTAAAAAGGTCAGAGGGTAAAATGACATTCAACAAAAAATGTGACTTGCGTGGGGCCCAAAGAAGAAGCCCAAAACGTATTTATGACAGAAAAATCCCCACTCAATACTACCTCTGCTACTAAGTTTAAAAAAAAAGTGTGTTAAATCATACAGTTTTGAACAAATCTCATTTAAAATTCCGCCTTTTTGCAATTTGTCAATCAGGTAAAATCGGTCATGACATTCGTATCCAGATACTACGCTTAAACATCATAAATAATATTTAAAAGATTAAAAACTACGAACAAAATACAGGGCCTGATAATGTCAAAAATGATGTTATATTCATTTATCACTGTGGTTTAAAGGGTTAAGTGATCTGAAATGTGAAATTTGACGTGGTGTTCACTGGGCACATTTATTTTGTAAACTTCCTCCAACGAAAATATCAGTAATTTTGTTGGATCTCTTAATGTTTTCCTTCACTCTCCTCACCAGTAATTCCTAGAACCATTAACCCGAAAACCACTCCGCCCAGCAAATATTTTCTTAGGAGTAAAGTAGAAAATTGTTTATGGCAAGTAATCTTTTTTTCAGAATTATGCAATTCATCCTTAAACCGTTTTAATAAAAAAAGGACGCTTTATACGTTTGTAAAAAATTTAAGGAAGAGAGACAACGAGAAAGATGGCACTAATATAAATTATGGCAAAGATGGTAAATGGGGGAACGGAAATGAGGGGATTATTATTATTATTATTATACATAAACATTATAAAAAATTCTCTTAAAATTTTTGTCTACAAACCATTCTGTACCACCAGGCATAATTGTGAGAATTACATCTAAATACTTCCACGTACGTATGTCTTCTTCACTGAACTGTTCCTATGTTTTGGAGTGGAAAGAGGAAATTAATATAATATTTCTAAATGGGTCTTAAAGAGAGATTTATTTAAACTTGCAACCTATTAGAACGCAACTTATTTCATATCCCAGATTACACGATCTCGAAATATGATCTACAGAACTGCGTCATGTGTACAGAACAATGGAGAACATTTCCGGCATATTTTATGCACGTTCATATATATTTAAAGTTGAGTGAGTTATAAAGTACAATGTTTTCCATTTATGTGCGTTTGCGCATGGATAGATCTGTAAAATTAAATGGACGAGATATCACACAAGTGGGGTACCTGCTTCTTCAATGTTTTCAATTAGTTATAAGTTTTAAAATAATTATTATGTGTTCCTATTATATATGCATCAGTGCAATTTCATAAAGTTACCTTTGTCTACAAAACAGATGAGAAGCAACGTGCATAGTCTGGAATTTAATGGACATTTTGTTTAAAATTGCCAATAAAAATGTTAACTAAATAGTTTTATTTCGAGTGTTGGAGGGTTACTCATGTAATTAAGAATTTCAATAAAATAATTTTGCCTATGTCAGGATCTGAAGGCAGGACTGTCATGAACATTCTGCTTATGTGGCAGTTTGATAAAGAAATAAGTTTACATCGAATAAAAGACATAAATCTAGTTCTAGCAATATATTCTTTACATGTACACCTGACATACGAATGCTTGTTTGATGAACGCTTGGTACATCGTTCTAATGGCTAATATTTTCCTATAGCCGAGAACGGTGCCTTATGAATGTTGGTAAGTGTATGTAGAAATGCTTTTAATTTTCAGCCTTTGGCCCTTTGAAGCCTAAAAGTAATTTAAATAATATTTAAAAATCCAATTCCTACCTCACATAGACCATAGGGTGTCTCAATTACGAAGACCATCGGTTAATACTATTTAGAGAAAAGAATAATCTTTACATTTTTCTGATAATAATTTGAAACGCGTAAGTAAATTCTTTTGGAAAAGTAGCAGAGAATTTTTTTCCAATATTAAAGCAAGACCTACATACTAACAAACGAACTTTAAAGGGCAAAGGCAAATATGTTAAAGTGGTATACTTATCGTGCTACTTATATAATTAGTTTCTGCTACATTATTTTCAATAATCTGTCACCGGATACTTCGTACATTTGGTAAAGGATAAATGAAATCATAGTTGTACACAGCACATTTTGCAGCATCACCGGTAAACGCTAGCCGTCATTTACAAAAACAGTGCAGAGGATAACAATTTTGAAATGACTGCGTCATTTCCAGCTTAAGATTTATTTTAAAATCATCTCTTGATAATTGTGATTTTAGGGTCCTAAAATCAGACGTCGTTAATACCGTGCCCGGTTGCGTCAGCTTACAACACTCATTGTCCCTTCCTTCTTAAGAAACGAACCTGACAGTCATAATATTTATAAGTGTTTCCGTTATGTTAGCATAATTCCTCTGCGCAAAAAATATATTTAATGACAGATTGGAATGCTTGCAGTATCATATTTGCTCTGTAGCTTAATGTGTCCAGGGTTACCTTAAGTTACCAAATTCGATTAAGTCTTGGCTTGGGAGACGTGATTCTTACAAAATATGTATATGTCATTTTCACATCCACGTGCATTCTTGTAATCCTGATGGCAAGGTAGCTTAGAGTGTTCAATTCGTTAACCTAAATGTCTGTAATTCTTAAAATAACGTTGCCGTAGCAACGTTTTCTGCAAGTTCCCAACATATATTTTATTTAAAACATTTTGTTTCTAAACACTGATATAGATTGATGTTCATTCCTCTTATTTTTAAAGAATAAGTAGTATCTGAAGGATAATAATAATACTAATAACAATAATGGTTACCACAATATGGCACCTGTAGTTTGCAAAAGCAAGGAAGTGCTAATAACATTGCACTAGTCATAAGAGAAAGTGAATCTGTGTAAAAATAAAGCAGAAATGCCTGAGATTAGATTGGTTATTGAATGCTACTCTATGTACATAACAAAAAGTTTTGAATATTTAATTTATCCATAGTATTTTATAAATGTATATTTTTTGGTGATTATTAGATATGTAATAATTTGTAGATAATGTAATTTTTGGTGAAATGAGTGTTATACAAAACCGAAGATACAAGTAGGATACTTATGTAAATTGATAAATTGTAATAAAAGACAAACACGAAACTGCCTGAGCGAAAAATATTTGATTTGTTGTTTTATTTCTAACATATATGCTAGAACTAAGAAACGTGTGGGAGGAAATTAAAACTTGACTTGTGTTTTTGAGTCATATACTTATGTCTTGTGTTTAGAAGGTTGAGGAACTTGTAGCAGAACGTGAGAAAAACGAGGCAAGAACACATTTTCTTTGCAAAGACCTAAGGAAAAGAAACACCTGCTAGATCTTAACACATATGGAGATAACAAAACCTATCGACGAGAAGTGGAATGTAATCATATGTAGACCCCAACGGGACCAGAACTGGGCCAGAATAGGGCGTAGTGGCGGACTCCTGTGGGCACAATGTAGAATATTCGGGATCGAAAACAGAATTTTTTTAAATAGCTGAAAGAAAATTGGGTCCTAAAAGGAAATTTCGTGTCAAGCACTTAACTAAGTAACTAACTAACCAACCAACCAACTAACTGGTCAATCTTGACCTTACTTTTCCATTCTTTTCTTATGTGTTTCTTTTTTTATTTTCCGCACTGTGCCAAAGTGCAGGTGTAAATTTCAGATTTAAAATAACAATTTTTTACATTCTAAACATGCAGTTCCTACGTGATTTAAAATTTGGTGTATGTGTTCCAGAATGGTTGCTAATTCAAATTAACCCACGGAATAAACAACTTAACAGTATGTCACCTGTGTAAAAATTCCTTCTCTTATGAGGAATTCGGCCTCTGCTTCAAGTGTAAAACTGTACCTGCTCCCTGTCCTGAATAACCAAAAGAACGTTTAAAATTGCACAGCCTAATACAGTAATTACTGAGATATCGTGAATGATATGTATCAGGACCAGTGTGATAATATATATGCATGGTTCTCATTCCTGTCGAAATGTTCTGATTCAGAATTTTCCTCCTTACTTTTAGTTTCTTAAATATATGCCAGTAATTTTACTCCAAAAAAGACATAAACGTTGTAGCAGTAGCATTTTGATTTATTAAATACACTATGAATGGGATGTGTTAGGTTCCAGAGAAGAGGTTTCCCAAATTCCCTCTTTACTAATACACTGCATTTTGTCCAGTCGCTCTCCCACCTAATATGAATCGTCGTGTTAGTGCTACCATGTGGACAAACTGTATTAATAAAGAAGATTCTATGTGCAGTTATTTTATTTATATCCACTTGTTTCGATGTTGTGTGATAAATTTATCACACCCACAAAAGTGTAGGCTATTAATACGAGGGTCGTAGCGAAAGTCATGAGCAACTTTTTTTGCGTGCGAACTGGGAACAGCAGACGAAGTAGAGTACGGTGGTAGATGGAACCAGCTGTTATGTTATCCTTGAGTGTCTTGTGACGTCAATAGCTTGCATCACGTGACCAGTATCACTCCTAACAAAATG
>JGI20166J26741_11256671_pt1 | contig 14100 bp, 7 predicted proteins | sample TergutCu122P5_FD_26741 | JGI IMG/M metagenome (IMG submission 26741)
AAAGTTCCAACCCTCGTAGAAACTAGGGTCTTTGGTGAGTATTTCCTGAAACTTTCAGTTCACAAAAGTAGTTAGCGAATTTGTTATAAATATTTAAAAACACATTATAGAAGTTGATTTAAATTGTTTAGACCCCGGGAACGTGAATTTAAACAATTTAAATGCCCCCGTCCTCAATGTGTTAACAACAAATGAGTAGCAGGGGGGTAAATGCGGTCGGTGCGCAGGGCTGACAACTTCACCACCTTTATGTGCCCAATGCCTTGAAATTATGGGAGCTTCGATCTACTGGAACCCTCAGGGACTGTTCTGGCCTGTAATGGGACAGCTTACACCGCTGAACGACAGGCGACAGACAACAGCTCTACAGGGCTAACTGACGCTCGTTTATCGTTTCCAGAACGAACAGCCCACTTCCAAGCGTGGTCGGATATTAGACGCCCAGGCGAATGATGGTATCGTTCTGCTAATGCCAACCAAAGGCTTTCCGTTGGTACAGCAGCCGAAGCGTGATGATGATCCAGCTCTCGTCTTTTTCGCTTCTGCATGCCTTCAGGGCAGACACGGCACTTCACCCATGCCTAACGTTAACGATCAGCCCGTACTGGCCAGGTGGAAACTGTCGTCGGTGTGAACACATGTTGCTGGGACAAATCATATAACCAGTTGAATAAAACTATCCGGGTTAACTCCGACCTGCTGGAGTGACATGATCCATGAAATGGCAACTAATTACACCCCGGTTAAGCTTCACTTCAATCTATGTAACGTCTACGCAGATACGCCATACCCACACCTCACGATGTCGGTTTCCTTATTATTTTAAGATTAAATACGGAGGTTTTGGATTAAAACAAGGCAACGGCGACTGAAACAGCACTGACCATGGCGGCAAACACTTGTCTTTATTCGATCTGCGGGCTAACTGTAAAAAATAAACACAAATACCGACGGAATATTACAAATGACGCAATTAGGTTCTGCCAATACTTCTTTATCTCGTGCATTCCAATGTCATGACCTTGGGCAGTGAAGTACATAAACAGACATGCGAAACAAACAACTTTGTCACATATCAGTTACACTTATCAGTCCAACAATAACCTATTCACGACCCTCAAAGAACGACTGGTATCTTGTTTTAAATCGCTGAACGCTCCACATGGGTGCCATAAATCATAAAAGATAATATTATTGGTATATCACACATTTCGTTGTCATGCTTTTTAAGATAAATCCAGATTAAACTGAAATCTGAAACTCAAAACATACATCAAATGCTGTGAAATAAGCATCAAACATCGCGAAAGTTAGAGGGCTGATTCCCAGCAAAACTGTCTCTAAATTGTCACTTGTATCGACATCACAAATGATAATCCAGTGAGATATATTGACGAAAACAAGTCATTATTTTAAGCACTCAAACCAGAAAAGTATAGCAAAATTACTGAATCTGTGATATACAATCCAGCATATGGTGAAGTTATCTTAAAAAGAATACTGAACAAGACTGCCTTCCTCAACTCGCATTCTTTACAAACTGAAAGGACACCAAGACTTAGGATGACAAAAACTATCTACAGATTCACAGAGATGGGCTTAACAACTTCGTCCAATAAGAATATTGTGATTACAACATAGAGCAAAAAGCATTAGAGGCACAATAAAAATAAACACCTCAAGAAATGCAACACTGCTCTATTTCCAGAAACTGATTACTTTCCCATCTTTTAACAAGCCTAAAACATGACGTGTCATTACGCTTTAAAAAAAACAGCTGCCACACATGGACAATGCACAACTTGTTGCTCCCGTCTGCTCTGAAATCCACCTAAAATTCTTCAGATTTCCTAAACTCATACACTTCAGTGTAGCAACAAAACAAAGAACAGAATTATTATGGTATGTATAAATATCACCACTACAGGCAGCATAAACACAGATGTCAAGTGCAAACACACACCATGGTAAAAATAAGTACAAAATAATGCAACTCTGTTGACACTATCTGCTTGCTACTGTGTCTCTCAGCCAATCAGTTATTCTACTGGCCAGAAATATCCCTTTACAGAAACTTAATGTTCTACACAAAATACCACCACTGGATCCTAACACAGGAAATAAGTTTAAAACACACCGTTTGTGCCATAAGAATACACATCATTGATACAATGCTAGCAACAGAACATAAAATGAGCCAGGCCTGTCCACTGGAATTAAAAACTCAATTCTTAGGTCTGTGTTTATCAAATACCACAGAGAAATTTAAGCATCAACACAGTAATAACTGTAGGAATAACTACATAGCACTTCCAATAGTAAGCATCATTTGGGAAGAATGGGTGGGGGAGGGGGGGAAATATGTCAAGGCTAGAGTAAGTGAAAGTAATTGTGAAGCGAGAACAATGACCTCAGGCAGGCAAAAATCAACTGTCACTTGATATGACACTACTGAAAGTCCTGCCAATGTTAAAACTAATGCATCAACATGTCTAAATTACATGTGACACTGTTCATGACACCTCCTCCGAATATATGGGACACAACTCTCAAAAGGAGTCCACAAATTTTCCAAAAATGCAGAAGCCACCTCCAAGTTCTACATGCTAGAAGAGTAACATGAAGCAAGTTCAATACAAAGAACCCTCAACCCTGGAGTGACCTGTGAACTTCACGGTTATCTGGCGGTTTCTGCTCCATGCATGTGAAACTGTACTTTTTTATGTAAGGAAAAAAATGCAATGATCATGCTGCAGGTATCTGACACCAACCTACAAAAAGAAGTTCCCTGGGTATTCAGCTGCCTAGGCTTTCTGCACCCTTGTTGATACACATTTCTGTATGTAAGGGAAAAACTACAACAATTATGCTACACATGTCATGACCCACAGTACAAAATTCATCTTCCTGGGCAACCTGGTGCCTAGGACTTCAACAATGCTGACTCTGTAAAGTCTGGTGCTTTAAGAAGGACCTGAATCCCTTTAAACAAAAAAACTATTCAAAATTCATAACCATTAAATAGCCAGGCAGTAACAATACTGAACCACTATCAACAGCATCTGCCATTTTTAAATACTACAAGCAAATACTTCAACTATGTTATGCCAAACACTGCAAGGGTTTCACAGTAATTACAGAAACAATTGTGTCTGCAGTGGAAATTCAACACAAAATAGTGTACTCTTGACTATCCACGTGTGACCATGCATGAAGTATCCAATCAGAAAAGTCAAAATGTACGCTGAAACCTACAAAGTTAAATACATTACAGTATTCAGCAACAGCATTATGTTTCTCAAACAGTTCTCCACAGCTACATTTTAGCAGGCTCTAAAGACGTATTGCTAAATAATACAAGGTATACAATTCAGTTTAATGTACAGCACATCTGACACATGAATGTGATTAAACTGGGGCATGAGAGCAGCCAGTGGCAGGCTCCAATGAACAAGAACTTTCTGGATTCCATAAAAAGTAGGGAATCTAGAGATTATCTGAGCAACCATTAGCTTTTCAAGGTGTCCATCCATTGCATTACAAGGTTCACAGTCAGCTAACTTTGATTTAATATACATTCCTGCATTAATCACATAATACCAATGCAATCACTCAGTACTTACACAGACTACTAATTTCTTCTTTTCCAACTACAATACACACACATTACATCACGAGGTGTTACTTCTGCCACTGCCGAATACTCCATCTACACTTAGTATCAGCAAAAGAACTAATTACAGCTGATTCATCAAGGACTGGAGAGTCAGTATTTCTCCAGAACATCTCACAACTTCTGGGGAATTCTCAGCCTCCTAAACACTGGGAAATGTAAATGCTTTCCTCAATCTTAACAGACTGTTTATCTAACCACTTACTGACAAGCAGAGCCATGCAATACAGGAAACTTCATTTTCACTGTGACTTCTCACCCAAGTGTTTACATTCATTAGTATATAAAGTGGTATTCACTCTCTTTTATTTCTGAAGTGCTAACATACTTGCCATCCAATGAAAAAACATATTGTAGAACAAAGCTCTCTTCAAACAAATCAATATACTCTACATGCAGCTACTACACCTGGAATATGAGAATATCAGCAGTTCAATGGCACCTTTACTATGTTAGAGATTATCTAATATCCTGTCAGATGTAAAATGTCAGGAAGTATCACACAACAAAGTGAGCGAGTGAGCTGAAATCCTGCTATGTATTCAGGACAGTCAGATTCAAATTTCAGGCCAGAGGCTAAATATCCAGAGGGTTTTCATGGTTTTCCTTAGCTGCCTCAGGAAAAATACTGGGATAATATGGTCCTCAAATCAGGGCATAACATTTCCTTCCACATACTTTCCAGTTCATTGTTCACTAATCTCCCCATCATTCATTAATACGCAACATCAGGTACTGAAAACATCTTTAAATAAATAGATGTGTCAACTGTCAAAAGCAGATAATTACACTGCTGTGAGAGAAGGCATGCTCAAGTGTGATTTTATAAAAACAGTATAGATTTCTTAGTACAACATTAACAGATAGGCAGTATAGAAGAAACACTCTGACCATCACTAGGAAAGGAATGGAAACGAATGCTACGGATGTCATCCTAGATATGCATGTCTTACTACTTAATCGGTGTAAATATTATTGGTCTCCATCAGCATTAATATTTTACTTTTGTATTCAGTCACATAATATTTCATGCAGATCCTCCATGTGACACAGCTAGTAACACAAAAATACAAAGACAACAACCACATCTCTAAAAAAAGTATTCATTTAATCATACATCATGTATGAAGATAAATAATACATTGGCTACACAAATATTTCAGATACTGATTGCTTGACCTACAAAGACTTAAAACGCAGTTCTGTTATTAATTTTGGAACTCAAATGTAACCACATATTCTGCACACACTGATAAAACGCACAAACTACATTCCCCTGACCATAAAACAAAGAAAAGAACTAGTATATAAAATCCATTAAACTAAAATTCCGGGATGCTGCTAAAACATTAACAAGCTGCAACTTCGTTATATTAGCATTTGTGGTCCATACTACTGGACGAGTCTGTCGATGCTCAAACCGGCTGCCCCGGGCAGCTACAGTACCTGTCTTTCCTTTGACCAATCGGTGTATTACTTACGAGAAAATGGCACGTAAAGAAATTGGTCGGTTCAATGCGTTCATCAAAACAAGTCCTATCCTTATTAAAACGTATACCGATAAATTATTACAATGATGTATACAAACACCCATAACAGTTCCAGCACAGCACAATTTCACACCTACTTGAATATCCTACAACAATGTAACCGCATGATTTCACTGCAAATCCCCAAAATTCTGGCTCACACGGCTTACTGTCGGTGGAGATTCCTAAGGAAATATGTACCACAGCACTTAAACTTCTGTAAAAGCTCGCAATGACGGATTTTAAACTATTTCAACAACCTACGACTCTTCTCCATAATCTCTCCATTCCACCGTATACGCCCTACGGTGCAACGTAGTATACCAAAATTCAATCAGTCGTGAAATCAGTAAACTTTGCCTCCTACGATACGTGTACCATCTACAGCATAAACTACACACAAAACCCACACTCAGCATAAACAGATGTGCTGTAACCTTGCTTACATTTGAATAATGATCGTATTTTTATTTAACCCTATCTGCCCTCACCTTTCTTTGGTAGGCCCCTACCATATCCATTCCGTGGACGTCGGCTGTTCTTTAAAAGCCTTGTTCCCTGCAATACAGTAGCACCATTCGTAACAACCTCCTTACTTAACTGCTTTATCAGTCTCTTGGCTTTCCGTTTAACTCTGTGTTCAACAGATGCAGTGTCCACACTATTTGTACCTTCGACACCGGCAATTACGGAAACTTCATTCACGACGCCATTTTGGTCGTCTGGCACGATATCTGAATCGTGGCCATTCAGAACCTCATGCTCCATCATTTTGAAGAAACGTCAGTCTTTAACGTCAGTCAAACACGTGAATCAGGTACACAAAAATACTGATGAAATACAGACAAAACCTGCACAAAATTGCCTACCGGCAAAATATACGCGCTTTCGGTCGCGTCAAACACATCCACTTCCTACAACGTCATCCACATCTCTGCGTGTTTGTTTAGATTTTGGACTAGAACACGTGATAACTACGCATGCGCAATACAGCCACAAACTCTGCTTGTAAACAATTCCATCCTTGGAGCGCTCCTAAAGTGGGTGGTACGGGAGGAGGAGGAGGAGGAGGAGGGGGGGAATCAGTTCTGCCTCGCAGGTGTTTTATAGCACTGTATAATCTCTGCAGTTGGATAGCACATAAATAGGTGAAATTATGCTGGTACACATTATCTAACAAGTAAATAAAATGTCAACAGAGCAACATTTCAAAATATAATGAACGCTTTCGAAACTGACATCCATTGTCCCTAAGCAAAACAAAGAAGGAATGAAATTATTTAACGTTTGGAATGCGTACCACAAACCGACTTTTGTATTTCATTGCCAAGTCAAATACTTTCCTATGAAGTTTTCAGTACATCTAGGTAATTCGTACACAATAGTCAATTACTTTAACACCAATCACTGTGTCTAAACAAACGACAATATACCGTCCAGGACAACACTGTAATGTCATATCACGCACCGCTACACGTTTCGGTTTGCATGAACCATCATCAGGCACTACTTTGTACAATTTAAAAACATGGGTATATCTGAGCATGCAATTATCCGGTTTGTGAGATCTCACTAAATTCGGCTATTTATTAAAATAATAAATACGTCGTATTTATAGGCTAAAATATTCAAATTGTGATGTAAATACATATCAAATAAAAATAAAAACTCTTCATATTCGTCTCGGCCTAAACGGACACGCTGGTTCAAATAAGGCCAATACTACCCGTTCTGTCTTGTTTTGTGTATTTTTGCCCAGCTCCTGTTCGTACTTTTTGACTTAAAACTACAAAATGTACTTCTTTTTCGGGGCCTGTAACGAACAGATATAATAAGAAAGTTTAGTCAAGCTATAAAGCTTATTTAACAATTCGGTAAAATTAAAGGATCTTTTACTTGCAGTTTTTACACTCAACAATGCGAATTTTGCAAAACTGCTTTTTTACTTTTGTTAAACTGAATGTCGTTTATTTTTGTTCTTGTACGCATTAAATAAGACTGCTGAAAACAAGAGGTATTTTTTAGTAAACAGTGCCAACGTAGAGGCAGGGTGCTGTAATCAATTAACCGCTGAGCCCAGTGGCCATGGGGTCTATTGCTTGGGTCTATGGCCGCTCGCTTGTTGGGACTGCGGTTTCGAATCCCGTCAGGGGGATGTATGTCTGTCTCTGATAAGTGATCTGTGTTGCCAGAAGTATCTGCAACGGGCCGATCACTCGTCCAAAAAAGTCCTACCGAGTCCAAAAAAGTCCTACCTCACAGAGGAGGCCTAGGCCCACTAGATCTGGCGTGCCATGAGAAAAAATAAGTCCATTAACGAAAGACATCAATATGTCTTCCTAATTTAAAGATAACCACCGTCTAAGTTAATAAATTCATCCATATTCATTCACACAAACACAGACAATGCACCAGACCAGTACTTACTGGAGACCAAATAGGCCTATGTTAGTTTCAGACTTTCTGCCGATATTATACTCCCACAACTACTAATTTAAACAGTGCAGCTGTATTATTGAACCATATATTACAAAAATGTGTGTTGAAATGGTTAGTTCTTGAAGTGCAAATATAACAGGTATGCTGTTTTTCTGACCGCTCATTTGTTGGCATTCTGATTTAAGAAAGTCTGTGTTCACATGCAACTGTTGACACACAACTTCATTTGAAAAACATTCACACCTCAAAACCATTCTGTTTCTTCAAGCATATCACTTACTTACACACAATATAAATTTGTACATTAGTCCTTAAGAGGGATATTATCAAGGCCTGCCATATTTAATATAATGTCCAGCAGGCAGTATTCCTCATTCAAGCCAATTCATTCCCCCTAGTATTACAGTCCCCAGCAGGCCAGGGCCTCCTTGTTATCAAGGCTTCATGATCACACTCAGACACATCACATTCGGTAGGACTCCTCTGGACGAGTGACAAGCCTGATGCAAAGACCTCCAACTGACAACACACAATGCTCACAAGAGAAAGACAGCCATGCCCCCAGCAGGATTCGAACCCGCAATCCCAGTAAGCAAGCAGCCGAAGACCCACGTCACTTAGACTGTGTGGTCACTGGAATCAAATCGTTCGTCCTATAGGAGCCTGAAATGTTAGACAAATACCAGTCCAGATCACATGCACACCTTTTCAGTTCAATACTTTTTCGCAGACTCCTTCCACCCTCCTTTATCTTTTGTTTCAGGGAAGTAGACATGAGAGTGGTAGATGGGTATGGGGCCTCACAGCTCCCATTGCACCTAGGCCTTATTGATAGGCCCTTTGTGCCCCAAGTCTATTTCAAGGGAGCCCCGTGGCCTTACTGAAGTTCCAAATGGCCCCCAAACTTACACTCTGAATATCCTCCGGCTCCAGAAAAAAGGAGCACAGATGCACGTGTCTGAAAGAGGCCAAAGCCTCACATTCACAAAGGATCAACAATGGTAAGTTACAATAAAACACGGGTATTCTGTGTTTCTTTTATTATAACGTACATTTCTATCAACATTTTCACAAACGTACTTAATCCTTGGCAACAACAAGAAATTTCTATTAATTATTTACATGCCTATAATAGTTACCAAGTTTGACAGAATGGTCTTCAACAAGGTTTCAGATTCTTTGGCACATTATAAAAATAAATGGTTACAAAGATTTGGTGCCTTCAACCCCAACCACAACCATAACAAAATAAAATTATTTAAGGTACATATGATGAGGACAAAACAGGCACAAGTATCGCAAATGAAATAATGCCACACTGAGGTACGATTTTTACAGTCCTGGCCAAGACTTGCATGACAGATTGTAATTTTCTTAATTACCTGTCATCTTGGAAATTATGAACACAGGTTTTACTGAATTATATAAATGTGTGACTAAAGACTGCTCCTGTATGACACGTTAGCCTTGCAGAAGTTGACATAATACTTTTCATTACAATGTAGAGTAGCTGACAATAATGATATGTCTACATCAGTAACTGTTTTGTGAAAACATAATGGACAGTGTTCTGAAGCTGCAGAGTGTCAATTTAAACATCTGTAAACATAACGCTTTACTCTTTGGTATAACCAAAATGACATGAACATAAAAAGTGATTTAATGTACTTATTCCACTGTCATGGTCATTTTAATTGATGTCTCTTTAGTAACTAGTTTTACTGCATTTAATTTGTAACAATGCTGGCTACAGAATGGTCTTTGTAGCGCATATGAAAGTAAGTCAAGATGGACAACACTTGTCTTCTCATTCACAAGTTCACAAATAATCTGCCCGAACAGCAAACTGACTGGACGGAGTCAAAAAAACGCAGCAAAAATAAATCTTATCAGAATTGGGGCAATTATTTATAATATAAAATACACATAACATGGCAAGCCGGATTAGCATAGTTAGTATAGCGTATGGACTATGGGCTGGAAGGTTCAGGGTCTGAATCCTGGTAGGGACAAGAGACCTTTTTTTTCTCCAAAATGTCCAAATTGACTCTGAAGATAACCACACACTGAGGTGTACAGGGGTTCTATCCCAGACATATGACATGTGGGACATGAAATTAACCACTCACCTCCATCTACAGCTGAAGTTTAGCATGAGTGGTGCTATTCCTCTACTCCCCCTATATGCCTTCTGGTGTGAACAAGAAAGTTTTACATTTTTTATGCATAACAGTAAGAGACTTGATGACTGACTGACTGTGTGCATTGTTCACTAAGAAAGGATGTAATTACTCAGTCTCTGACATATGACATTAACTGTTAGATGGCCTCAACATATACAATACACAGTGCAATTTCATCTACAAGAAATGGCAAAGTTCTCTCCCTGTCCACACACTGAACACATACAGGAAAATCAGCACTATAGCTCCAACTGTCCTTAACCTCAGTATGAGGTGTGAGTGAGTGGATACTTAATGCCACAGCCACATTACCTCCAGAAAAGAAACCCTGTATCCATTAAATAATAGGGTAGGTGGGTCCCAGAGCCAATAAAGACATTTTGGGGAAGAAAAAATCTCAAGAATCAAACCCTGGACTGTCCAGTTTCACCTACGAGAAAATTCATCAGTCGGCAATGAATTTTCTCCAAGAGTATCTGATCACTTATTTATTTATTTACTAACATACTAAACTCCAACCTCCCCACCTCCACACCACAAGTGTGTCCCTAGAATAATAGCTGACCAGTTTGACCTCTGTGTAAAAACATACAAGAATTTATTAAGCAGCTAAAATTACAAATTTAACAAACAGGGTTCATTTGTGATGGAGGTTCAAATATGTTACCAGTGATCGTGATACAGAATATTACATTCATGCCAGGGCTGACACATTACAGTACAATAGTACGGAACAGAGTTAATATAAATGACCGCGTCTGATTAGTTCATAGACCAAGCCCTGCTGAAAAGGTATGTTCAACAGCGTCAATATGTCACAAACATTTGGCATTCAGGTTTGTAGTGGATAAAGTATGCCATTAATACCACTACTTCTACTACTACTACTATTACTACTACTACTACTACTACTACTACTACTGTTGCTGCTGATGATTTTTTCCATAACACCAACTATTTGTTTTCCAAACATGCTGTATTGAAATGTTTCTGCAACAGGTACTTGCAGCTACAACCAGCATGAGCACAGATGCCAAGTGTTATATTACAAGATATACATAAATAAATAAATAAATAAATATATATATACATATATACACATATATATAGAAAGCGAGAGAGATATCACATCGTACACAAAATTATAATGATTAGAAGTAAGACCACGACAAAATACAGAATTCATCAAGAGGCCCTTTACAGTGCTAATACTTCCAGAACTTTTAACTTCATTCAACACTGCATCAGTGGAAGAGATAAAAAGAAGCACATATACTTATCATTGCAAAGGACAAGGTATTAGACACAGCAAAACTTTATAGCAACCAGAAAAAGTTATCACTAGCCTCACTTGATGTCTGCCAGTATTTCTTTACCTATGCCTACTATCAAGAAGAAATCTCCAGCACTCTTATTGCTTTCTGTCCTGATGATATCTGCATTAATCCGAAAACTTACTCACAATGCTGGTAGATTCTCGCAGACCACTTCAATCCAAAATCCTTTAATTTCAGAGGAAGACTGGTGATCACAGAAAATATTACTTAACATAATGACATCAGTCCAGCTAGAAATAACTGAAACAGATGCAAGCATGAAATCAACTGCAATTATACGCCAGTGGCAGCCTGTGGGACTTTCTTATGGTCGGGATGGGGTTAGAATTATTATATGAGTAATGAAAAGGCCTTATGGATCATTTTTTTCAGCACATCCACTCAACCATTGATGTTTAGCATATACAGCAAGGTTAAATGTCTCACATATGTTTGCATTAGGCTTGATAATAACTGAGAAATAAATAAATCAGGTGTTATATAGCCTAAATTCTTAATCTCAGTCTTCTTGGTAAGAGGTAACTAAAAAACTGATGCCCCGTTAAATACTTGACATTGTTCTCGTTCATGTTTATCTTAAAATTGCAAATACTAAAACTAAAACATTCAAAAATAGCTTTGAAAATATCTAGGTAAAGAACGGTTATGAAAAATCCAGCATTTTAGACATTAGACAAGGTAAACAGACATAAAAGTGCTCCTTTAAACCCTCTCTGGGCTGCAAATGCAGCCAAGCCCACAACATGGTTGCAAATGTGTTCCCACCACTCAGCCTAGATGTGCTGACCCAAGGTGCAAGGTGCAAGGTGCACGGCCCACTCAATGACCATAGCACTTATTAGGCCATCACTGACTATTGGAATTTAAAATGACTTCATTCATATTCTTTTAAAGAATGAATGTATATCCTAACATATACTTTTTTCAGACATTAATTTTAATTTTTCTCAAGATTTCTGGAAAGGCTGTAAACCTGCAACCCTTACTGACAAGCCGTCCCTGTTAAGGACTTATGGCGTTTCCCAGTAACATAGCTGGGACATGTCATTTCCTAGAGAATAGTGACTAATAAAGCATACTACAGCACTGTTCTTTCTCATTCAGTGCTCCAGTAAAAGTTTTAGTATTAGTTGCAATGTAGTACATTCCATGCTTTACTCACATTGTGAGTTTGTGTTTCTTCATGAGTTTGAATTTTTCTTCTATATACCCGAATGGGAAAGAGGAGATTGCTTTATGTTAAGCGCCACCCTTTATTCAGACTAATACTGTATATTACACATATTTATAATATATTACAGGAGGATAATATTAAAATGGCTGTTAAAGAAATAGGATAGGAGAGTGTGGACACTGTCTCAGGGTAGTGACAGCAGTGGGCTCTCATAAACATTGTAATGAACTGTTTGGTTTTTTGATTAGCTGAACTACTACACTCTCAAGGACTCCTGTCTATGAAATTACTTATTAGACTATATTAATACTTAGTCAACTTCTGGTCATGTGAGTTTCTCTGAATTAAAGGATTATGGTGCATCTACTTCTTGCTGAAACCTACACAGTACCCAAGTCAGTCAGAACTCCTTCAATACTGTTGCTTTTTGGAACAGCCCCATGTTGTCTTCCTGAAGAATATTTGAGCTGCAATACTTTTGCCAGCAGGTCTGAATTAGCATTCTCCAACAGTGTTATCTTCTTTCCAAGTATAGACAATTCTCTATCTTTCTCACGCACTGAAGCCTCCAAACGCATGACACTGGGAAGAAATGTGTTCATACAAAATCCTTACTCATTTTTACTTCTTATAGTAGAAAACTAAAAAGACACTGAAAACACACACACACACTATGTGCATGAAAAAGAGACAGGACTCAAATTAAAGGTTCAATGTAAGACCAAAAACCTTCCAGAAATTGATATAATTATTAATTATACCTGTAACTACTAGCAGGAAAAGTGAAAATGGGATCTAAAAACAAACCCAATATCTGAAATTTCCCTCAGAGTTTGGTAATTACAAATATTTCAAAACCAGTCATTCTTGTGATATTTGGTTTACGCAGAATTCCGTGTAACATGCATCTATGTCCATGTTTTGAAAATGAGAATGCACAATGCCAAAACCTTTCAGAAGTCACTCTGTTTGCCTTTGGGAAGCTGCAATGACGACAACACTGACAGGCAAGGGTACCTGTACATAATTTGGCAACTATAGTGTCCTGGAGGAACCAACCTGATTTCTGAATAACTAAAGAAAACTTAGAACATATTCAAGATTATTCTCTTCTGCAATGGCATGCCACATAGACCAGTAGCTAGCTACCAGTATTTTGGAGGAACTTGTTGCCTCCATCTTGGTATGGTGTATGGACAAACAGGGTACAGATACAGGGAAAGGAGCAAAGAAAATGACTCCGTATGCAACCTTCTGGGAGGGAAGGGGCCAAAATATCTTTGGGGAAAGAAAACGAAGAAAAATGTTTCAAGGAGCCAGAGACATAAAAAATGTTTTTCTGGGGGCAATAGGGTGATACACAGTTTCTGTGTTAAGGCCCTGTAATGCTCTTATTATCTTCACACACCTCAAACTTTACACCTATTTATTTTTATGACAGTGACTACCAGAAAGGAGTGTGACAAGATTTCTTCATTATTCTAGGCCAGCTTGCAGTCACCCAGCAAACCAAAACTGCAATACATGACATATCACTGATTTTCCACTTGCAGGGGATGAGGTTTCCAACCACTGAAGACCAATAGAGTGGAAGGCTCTTTATGTATACTTTCAATACACCTCCCAGAATAAGGGATAAAATTTCTCCCCAACTGACCATACAAGAATTACCAACGTGATGCACTGAATATTATTTATTCATAAAATACTATTACTCTCCTCTACATGTTTCGAGTATCAAGTACTCATCTTCAGGAGGACATAG
>JGI20166J26741_11257782_pt1 | contig 14100 bp, 12 predicted proteins | sample TergutCu122P5_FD_26741 | JGI IMG/M metagenome (IMG submission 26741)
TTTTTTTTAATTATTTAAAAAGCGGTGTTAAAGGACGATTGGGAAGGAAACATTCAGGTTGTAGTGTCTGTAGTTTCACCAGCAGAAATAATACATACAGTGAGCTGCGAGTGTGTTAGATGTGATGTGTGTATGTGAGCCAAAGGAAACCATTTCCAGCACCTTTAAATGTGGCACAAACCTAATACGTATTAACTGCATTACACTGAACTAAAACTTTCCAGTACCTTCTTTAAACATGATGAATAAAAACCTAGTATTAACTGTAATACAATGAACCACAATGCATGGTCTCTGAGTCATGGCAAATTGGAATAGCAGTGGGAAATGACCAGTGATAAGTGTCAGATAAAAAACGACCTTGTAGTAGAGCATAAAGATCATGCTTTAGTTGAGTGTGTTGTGTGTGTGTGTGTGTGTGTGTGTGTGTGTGTGTGTGATGGAGGGAAACAAATTAGGAGGAAGGCCATGGTAATTTTGATGAAAATCCTACCAGACATTACCTGGACACACTTTAAACAAACCATCCATGCTGCTGGTACCACCAAGATTTTATACTGGTTACTTCTTAACCTTGGGCCACAGCTTTGAAATTGGTAATAATTGTGAGAAAGTTATAACAACTTTTTCATCTGCCTGTCTTTCATGTAAACATGTACTAAAGTTTAGGTCAGAAGCTGTCCTGAGTTGTGATATTGCATAGTCTAATAAAAGTACTACTGACATTTGATAGAAACATGCCTCCATCTGCATGATAGAAACAAGACTATGAGTCTGCGCGGCCTGCAGGACACCAATCTTCATAACCATTGCCATGAAGACCTCAGATGTCACATACATACAAATTATTTATGATAATTGTGTGTTTTTCAGATTGTTGCACTTGTTTTAAACATACGATCTTAATATTTTGATTGGCATAGCAATTGTTCTTATGGCTTTGGCATACTCATTCTTCTGCATTCAGTTCAGTTGGACTAATTGACATTTTGTTTGTTTTGCATTTTATTCACATATACTAATTTTTCTATCAACAGATGGGAGCGTGATTGTCGCTGGGACATGCAAGAGGGCAGCACTATGGTGACCCCAGGCTACGAGCAGACAGAGGCTGGAGGTGGAGTGGCAATGACTACAGGATCAAATGACCAGGGCACAGGTTTTGGTCCACCAGACCAGGCACAGTTTGAGGCTGACAAGAGATCCGTATACAAGTACGAATGAGTATTACTTAAAAAGTTCACTTTATCTTAATGGCAACTGTTTCTTTGTAGACATTTTATATGTTTCTTGGTCATGTCATTCCATTCCATTAACATGCTGTTGATTAATGCATACAATGTTTTCATGCCAGATCTTCATGTTACTGTGTTCACATTCTTCTGGGCTGTGATACCATGTAGTCTTGGAGGTGGATACCAACCTTCCAGGTTTTCATGCTTCCACAGGGATAGTGTAGTTGGTATAGGAACTAGGCTATGGACTAGAGTGTCCAGGGTTGGAATCTAATTAGGAGCAAGAGAATTTTCTTTTCTCTAAAACATCTGGACTGGGTCTGGGGCCCATTCTGCTTCCTGTTCAATGGGTACTGGAAATGTTTCTAGGGGTAAAGTGACTGGGTCATAATGGTGACCACTCACCTCCATCTAGCATGGAGGTTAAGAATTAGTAGAACTGTATCTCTTCTCTGCCTTTTTGCCTTCGTGGCACCAAAAGGGACAGCTTTACTTTTACCATGCTTCCACATCTAGAGGGGCAAAATTACTGGTCAAGGATGTAACCAGGTTTTGGACAAAGCATAACAGGTAATGTAGTGACAGCTGAGCTGTCGAGACCAATAGGAAAAGTGCAGTGGCATGGTGAGCAGCTGCCCTTTTGCAGTAACGTTTAGGTGACCAGGTAGATGGAAGTATTGTGTTGCTTGGAAATGTTGCTGTCCACCCCCAGGATTATATGTTGCTGCAACCTGCCAGATCATACTGTGCACATGTTCTGACATGAAAACCTGATCTTATGACTCTCTTTGCTGTTTGATGCAGACATCCATTATTCCCATTGCTGGCACTGTTATTTGAAAGATGTGAGCAGGCAACCCAGTCAGCTGAGTGTCCAAACTCTGAGAGCTTTAATATGGATATCCAAGCATTTGTGCAGCATCAAGAGCGGGACAGGAAACCATTCCTTATGAATGATCCAGAAGTTGATGGCTTGGTATGTACAGAGAGAAAATGAAGAAAATGTAATTGTGGCCTACTTCAGTGTACAGTTCAAGACTTTTCTCTGTAACCCTAGAATCCATGGAAATAAATAAGAAACAGAGCTTCAGAGCTCAGTCCTGAACTGTACTATCCAGTGTTTGCTTGAAAAGTGTGAGAAGGTTGTTGGTCAGTGTAGCATAGTTGCTGGTGTAGTCTTAAGTGCTAATCAAACATGCTTGATGTTGAGAAGATTAAGTTATATATACCTCAACTGAAATTCAGGTGTATTTTTTTAAGTATGTAACACACTGAAACAAAACGAAGTGTTTGGAAAGAATGAATTATGTTTTTGAGGGTTTGATATTCATGAAGGTATCCAATCACAAGAACAGATCAGGAAGAATGATGTTGCTACATTGGAGTGTTTCTTCATTGTTTCATAATTTACAAGTTCTTTTTATATTGGAAAACATAGAATGATGCATGCGCAGACTTCATGCATTGCAGACAGATTGTTAAATATTAATTCTTCGTAGCCAGAATTAAATTCCCGTTGTTTTTTTGCGAAAGACTCAGGATTCAAATGGTCACCCATTAATCTGCATATCCATGGCTGATGACTGTAGTGCATATTCAGTTTTCTAGCATCACACTATTCCTTGAGTGTAGGCAACTTTTGGCACCAAACGGTTAACCAAATGAGTGAACTTACTTATTTACTCCATGTAGCAGAGCCCTTCTTGAGAAGCTAACCAGTTTTCAGCTAGTCAAGAAATTCCCCACATTGTATGGAACCTGAAGGTTCATTACTGCATTCACAAGTGCCCGCCACCTGTCTCTATCCTGAGCCACATCCATCCAATCCATGCCCTCACATCCCATTTCCTGAAGATCCATCTTAATATTATCCTCCCATCTATGCCTGGGTCTTCCAAGTGATCTCTTTCCCTCAGGTTTCCCCACCAAAACCCTGTATACATTTCCACTCTCCCCCATACATGCTACCTGTCCCACTCACCCCATTCTTCTTGATTTGATCACCCAAACAATATTGGGTGAGGATTACAGATCATAAAGCTCCTTACTATGTAGTCTCCTCAACACCCTATTCTCAAATACCCTTAGCCTACATTCCTCCCTCCATGTGAGCAACCAAGTTTCACACCCATACAAAACCACAGGCAAAATTATAGTTCTATACATTATCTTTAAATTTTTGGTTAGCAAACTGGAAGACAAACGATTCTGCACTGAATGATAGCAAGCATTCCCTGACTTCATTATGCTCTTAATTTCTTCCTGAATGGAATTTTGATTTGTTAAGTTTGTTCCCAAATGTTTGAACTCTTCTACCCATTCAAAGGGACTATTATCAGTCTTTATATTGTGCACACATATGTCAAATTTAAGAATGTAAAGGTAAATTTTTGTTGTGCTAATTTTAAGATTTCATGAAGCAAGATTTAACATAAAATTAAATTGCACTTGCCTGTGTTGCAGATGATAAAAGCAATTCAAGTCCTGCGGATTCACCTACTGGAACTGGAGAAGGTGCAGGAGCTGTGCAAGGACTTTTGCAATCGATACATCACCTGCCTCAAGGGCAAGATGCAGAGTGAGAATTTACTTCGGTCTGACTATACAAGCTATGAGAACAACAATAACAATAACAATAATAATAACAATAACAACAACAGCAGCAGCAGTAACAGCCACTCGAGTAACAGCAACAGCCCATCTGGAAACACAAACTATGCCACCTCACCTCACACACTGCAGGTTAGTGTGTATAATATTCATGATTTGCATCCCTCTCAGTTCCTTTGTTACGGAAAACATGAAGCACATTCAGAATTTCATTCTTCATGTACAGCATTTTCTTTGTACTTGGCTGACAAAAACAGAGCAAAGAGAATAATCTTAAATGGATCTTAACACACTCACTCTCAGTAACACCACTGCTTGCTCAATGCCAGCCCAGCCATTTTTCACAGTGGTCTTCTCTTAAACTACTGTAGTTGGATGAATGATATTTTTACAAGGGACAGATTGAAATTTCTAGTAGTGTTTTAGGGTGTGATATTTCATGCCACACATCCTTGGCTAGAAGGAAAAACTGCATTTTTGTGTACGCTACACAACAAAACATTAAACCTTCTCCATTGTTGTTTATCGGAGCCCTCCGAAAACCAACTGGATTGCTCATATACAAAGAAAATAATGTCAGAAGGACACTTCATACACCAAGTAGTGACTGAAGTGGAAACTACATGGTCAAACTATGTTTGTATTGCCCCAAGCTCATAATCTGACAAAGGTCTGATATGGGAGCAAACTTGTTAAAAGTTAGCTGGCGAAGTGCAGTATGAGTCACATCCCTCATTCTCTGCCAGTTTTTAAGTATGCTGGCCTGCTTCCCCACCCCCACCCCCCACCCCATGATGTGAAGAGTAGTAAGGGTTTCCAAAGTTAGATTTCACAATTTATTTGCAGTATATGACGTCTTATGTGTGTTAGGATTATGAGAATGAAGTAAACATTTATCATACTTGCTTGTGTAATTAATGCTGATATCTGAGTACTAAGACCACCATTTATGTGTGTTTAAACATGCACAATGCCTACCAAGGTGCTCTGTTTACAGTGTTGCTTTTCACCTTGAGGGCTGGAAGCAGATTTCTGCTATGAAGAAATATGTGTCATTTGCATGTGTTTTACTGAAATAATTCATCACAATCTTCAAACAAGGTCCTTTGTTTTTCCTTGAAATAGTGTTGTAATATAACCTTGTCAGCTGTCAATCTGGCTGAGGGTCTTCTGGAGACTGAGCAGACACAGATTCATTTAATCATTCAATTGGGGTGTGCAGTATGTGACGATTCCTTGCCATTCTCAGGAGCTTCCTCCATTCCTACCTGTTATATACCCTTTCCTTCCATCCTTTTCCACCAACTAGTGTTCCATCTTCCCTCACTTCATCTTGCCATCTATTTTGTTGGTCTGTCTGTCAGCCTTGTTGCTTCCAAATTCATATATACTACTTTTTTTGGAATTCTATTTTCTTCAATTCTCTGTACATGCCCAAACCAACATAATCTCTTTAATCTTACTGCCTCTGTTATATTGGGTTGTTTAACCATTGCATAAATTTCTTTATTGGTTAATATTCTCCAATTATCTACATGGACCTTTGTCTTCCAGAAATAAGAGATTGTTGCTATCCTGATACTGCATGGATACAGCCAGATTTTAACTTTGGCATTAACCCTTTCGCACTGAAGATCGACTGCAGTCGACATGCAGTCTGTGTTTACAAATCGAAAGTCACCTACAGATCTCACCAAGAACATGCTAAGGAATGGCAGGCGTTTAAATTCTCGTCTTTCTAACCTTTAAACGACCAGTTGTTATTTAAGTTTTTGCACATTGTTTATTAAAATCTTGACTATTACTTGCACAAAAAAGATAAAATTATGAAGTACAAGGTGTTTTTTGGAAATTAAAACAGACATTATGCAGTTTATCTTAACCCTTTCACTGCCATAGATGACCTTATTTGATTTAACAATTCCTGCTTAAAATTGCCAGCGATGACTTTATTCGATCTATTTTTTCAATGGCGCTCTTTCATCTTAAATCAGCTACGTGACCTGTAATTATAGACGGGAAACCTATACAGCAGCTGCGCTGACGTTATCATTATCTCTGTTATAGTTTATTATGCTCATATTGCGTAAAATGAACCTGTGTTTATCCTTATGCTCAGAGGAAGAGTGGGTTTGTCTGTGGCTGCAGTCTATAAAGAATCTTTCGTGTGTGAAGTCATGTATGTGTGATAGCTTATACTTCTCAGTGCAACATGGCATCAAGGAAAAGAAAAACAACTTGATTTAGAGCTGAAGAAGAATTTTCTGGCCGGTGAATGCTCAGTGTGGTATTCCTCTGCATCCAGAAGGCTGCCACACACGATATCACATGCTGGCTGCTACACACGATTTCACACGCTGAAACATTACTGAATATTCTAAATTTCAAGTCTTTATCTCATATAATTTTCGTGTAATTATTTTTTTACTATAATCATGAAAGAAGGGGCTCTGGACCCTTTAAATGGCCGACATTTTTACGCTGGTGGATATTTAAATAGCTGGCAGCAAATGTGTTAAAAATTCAGTAAATTTCCTTGTTGCATAAGTATATAAAATCAATTTCTAAGTGTGTTTTCTCTGTATGCTAACATATGTGCATGTAAGTCATTTAAAGGTTAAAATTACCACAGACATTTAATTCTTGCACATAAAGGTTGGTGATGTTAGTGCTGAACATGGAATCCTGGATATAACTCATAAAACCTACCTACCTCATAGAATTCTAATCCTACATATCAGTTACTCTTATTATTGCTCTTTCAGTGTATAAGTATGGTTTCTGTTTATGGAACAGTTGTAGGATATAACCTCAAAATTTCACATCATCACCACATTTGTAAATGTTGACTTACAAACAGTATTTGTTGCATACTGTGTAGATATGTTGAAGACTGATCACTGTACAAAATGTTTGCATTATCATTGTGGTGTTATTTATCAGTTTGTCAGATATAACTTAAATATGTCACAAAATCACTGCTTTTGTACTTGTTGACTTTCAAACAGTATTTATTACATACTGTGTATGTGTGTGTATAATCTTTTTCAGTACCCAGTTTCATTAGTTCATTAGTTAGCATTACACTGGAAGTTAAAGAAACATTTGTCGTGATTATCATGGTGGTACAGTGAAACTTGCCTCTAACAGAACTGCAAGGGACCTTTTTTCTGTTCTACTTCCAAAACTTGTTTGGCAGTTGAAAAAACCAAGTGATTGTGCTTTTGTTTTGGAACTTGTTGTACAATTTGTACTAGCTGGTTCTCTCACTGAAACTTATTTGACGGTTTGAACCAGATGGTTCTAGCTGGTGCCATAACATGTTTGACAGGTGGTGTCCTCTGCAGGCAGTGTTCCACCTTCACACCACCAGGGAGGGGCAGGGGGGGGAGCTCTGCTAATGTCAACACAACCACATGCTGTGCCCCCCTCCAGCAGTCAGATTGCATATCAGATGGTGCAGACTGCTCAGGGGCTGGTGGCAGCTCCTGTCCATCTCCCTGCACAGGCACCCTCACCAGGCATCGTGCATGGGAGCACGCCTCTCTCTCAGATTGGGGCCAACCCCTGTCCTCCGCCCAGTGACACCAGTCTTATACACAGTGAGTAGAACACCTGTTCATATGACTGACAACACAAGGGTGAGATCTGTTTGCCATTGTTGACTTTATTTGTAATTACACAAGGGAGTGTCAAATGTCTGAAACTGATTACCCCCTGACATTGTATGGTATCCCATAAGAATGGAGTCCTCAACCACACTGCTGTGAATTACAAGTAGTGCCTTAATAATCACTGCATATTTTTTCTAAGATATACGATCATACATAATTCAGGATTTGAGAGCAAGAGACGCTGATGTTGCTCCTGCTTCCTAGGTTCTTTCTTCCATGTTGTTGTTACAGATTGCAGGAAGTTAAAGCTTTGCAGCATCCTCCAGTGGCATAATGTTCATACCAAGTTTCATGAAAATCTGTTTGCTGGTTCAAAAGTTGACATAGGGAGACAGTCATCTGTCAAGGATGATTCTCTTCCATGAAGTTCATGTGTTGGGTAACTTTTTGTCAAATACTGTCTTTCTCTGCCACTGAACTGTCAAGTCAGAAATGTTTCTGCCATAATTTATTATCAGGCACAGATATTTCACACTGTTCCCATACTATTCATGCAGCCAGCTACTTTTCAAACAATCCTGTTTGGAACAACTCTTTTATTTCTGTGTAAGTAGTTTGTCTGTCTTCACAGACAGCAGCAAGTGCTGAAGATATTATGGTTGTACAGTATGAGGAAGTGCGTTATGAGAAACTTGTTTGTTGCTGTGTGAAGTATGCATTGGCAATTTTTATTTCATGATCCATGATATATAATTAAAAAAAATTCTAATCTGTCTGTATTGTGGCACTATATCTATTACCGACACCCTTGCGCTACACAGTGGTAGAAAATGGTCTATAATCATGTCACAGCAAACAGCCTTGAAACACTTAGTCACTTTCATTAATCAACAGGTGCATTTATCATGTAACACAGTTAATCTGTAAATCTGACTGCAGTGTTTGAAGACTGTTTCTTATGTGATGATTAACATAATTATGTTAATGCAGATCATAATACATATCTGGTACTGAGAAAACTAGTGTTATTGAAATACTGTTCTCTTTTCCTGAGCCCTTAGTAGCAGCCGGATAGCACTACTGCGGTTTCATTATATGCCAGTTTTTTCTTGTTGGTTGCAGGTCAGCTGTCACCAGCCCCCACAACCCCTGGTTCAATGGATGATGATGATGATTTCCTCAACAACAAAAAGAAACAGAAGCGTGGTGTTCTGCCTAAACATGCTACCAGTGTCATGCGATCCTGGCTGTTCCAGCACCTGGTGGTGAGTCTTGTACCAGGTTTCTGCATGAATAATGATGCCCTAAACACTGATTCAGATTGCAGTGAAGTTTGGATGGAGTAGTCACATGTGGACATGTAGTATCCAGATACTTCAGTTACATCTTGTGTTGCAGCACCCATACCCCACAGAAGACGAAAAGCGCCAGATTGCTGCGCAGACGAACCTGACATTACTGCAGGTGAACAACTGGTTCATCAATGCTCGGCGGCGCATCCTACAACCAATGTTGGATGCCTCAAACCCTTCATCGACTGATCAGCCTGGCTCAGGCAACAGTCTGCATGGCAAGAGCTCAAGCACCAAAAAGACAAAAAACTCTGGCAGTGGCAACAGCAAGCAGGCAGCACAACGGTTTTGGCCAGAGACAATTGCATCTCTGCAGCCACAGCTGCATCTGTCCACTGAGTCAAATGGGGGAACACACACTGGTTGGTATTCCATACTTGCACTAGTTCTGTTAGTTTTTGTATTATATTCTCATTTTCTTCTTTTTCACTTGTGTAATAACATGTTTTTCTACAGACTCATCACTTATAAGCTCAACTGTTCTCTCAAGTGAGGAAAGTGAAGGTAGCAGTCAGGATGAGGATGAGGAGGAGGAAGAAGAGTTTGAGGAAGAGGGAGAGGAGCAGTCACAAATTACCAAGTTAGAGGGGGATGCCAGCTCGGACTCAGAGCACCCACAATGACACAGCTTGGACTGAACACTGTGCTCTGTGTGTCCACATGATTTGAACAAAGTGACAGTGCTCAGTGACATAAATGCCAAATGCGGTGTAATAATGCCGTAGTTACTGTATACGTAATGAATGCCAGCCTCGAGGCAGAGGATGGGCATTAAGCTGCCTGGTTCCTCTCCATTCTAATAATACTGTGTATACGCCACATTGAGAAGTGTAGCAGACTTTGTAAAGTATTTCATATTTTATTGATATAGATATAAATATATAATTAGATTTGCTCCCTTCAAAGTACTTGCAATGCTCATTTCAAAAACTGACGAGAAAGATCCGTCTCAGTTTTTTGTTGTCTCTGTCAGTACTATTATTACCATGCATGTTAATAGATGCATTGTGAGACATTCGACCCGGCCATTTTGCTCATGATAAGTATTACATAGAATGTAGCATTTCTTTATCTTGACATCCTAGTCTTGTGAAGCTGCTTGTAAAGAATACTCGTTGCTTTCTTATGTAAGGCAAGAGCCTCAGTAATTTACCTCATCTGTGACATATAAATTATTGTCACTCATTTTAGCACCTAATTTTCACAATGAATATTTCTGACTTTTGTATTTCCACCAGTATTGAATGATTTGCTCCTGAGAAGTTTATCAACTCCCTCCATTTTCGTATAAAATTAAGAAGAATATTGAATGTTTGAAAACAGGGAATGGACAGTCTGTTATTGGAAGAGTACTGGACTGTCCATTCGATTTAACTGATGTTAAGTGACAAGAAATGATATCATGCCTGATATAATTAGCTTTAAATTAATGTACAATAGTTTTCTTTTTCCATGTTTCCATTACAAAAAAAAAGTACAGGTGTGCCATTCGTGATATGCCATATAACTGTATTTCACATGTGTGCAATCTTTATGCTGTATTGGATGTGTGTACAAGTAAATGTAGTTGTAATTCTTGCTCATAATCAGGACGTAAGATGTGAACTATTTTGCCAGTTCCAAGTCCAGTTTTTAGAATGCATGGTTTGGTCAGTCTGCATGAATTTTGATGCACAGTGTGAGAACACTTTCAAGTCAAAACTTCTCACATATCTGAATTATTAATTTCTTTGGGATGACTGCTGACTCAACTTGCTTCAAGTTACAGTGTGTACATGTTGGGAAATTCAAATAGATCACGATGTTATTTGCATTTGATTTGCCCTTATAAATTTTCATAATGAAGGACTGGAATTTCTTCATAGGTTCTGATTATTGTGTGCAGTCAGATCATAAAATAGTCTTTTGCTATACCCCACATCCTTCAGTTAGCTATGCACCACATTTTTAGAAACAAAAAAGAAGATAAAGATTATATTTCCATTGATTGTTATATTAAATACACATAACAAGTAATACTGTATACAGTGCATAGTGTTTTGAAATTCAAGTGCTGTTTACTTTTTTCCTGCTGCAGCCACTTTCTGGGATCTGATGGTTTTGTGGTGGAAGACACTTCTTCCCCCCCCCCTTCTTTTTGTTTGTTTTTTCTTTCTTCCTTCCTTTCTGTATTTCTAGTTCATAAATTACACATTGCTGAGAAATCACACACTTGACTTGAAAGCATGGATTCCATGTTTTTTCAGTAGTGTTGAGGCCATTAGCTGACACTGCACACAGACACTACCACTCCTCACTTCCATATTTGCAGGATACTTTTGTTTCTTGCCAGAAAGGCACTTTGGCTGCTGGTACTTTGTGACATGAGCTCGTTCATCTTCCTTTGGTCCCCTACAATTTCAATAACATTGTGTTTTGTGTGGACAGCACAATTTCTAGATATATGGTGAACATTTATCTGACATTTAGTCAGCAAACCCCCATATTAAATTATCTGCCCCTCCAAACCTTCAGAGTGATTGCTGGTGGGTGATTCAGAATTATTTGCATGTAAAAACTTAAATTTAGCACTTAAGGTTACTAACTGTACTGTCTTTTTGTGGAGGCAAATAATTTAAAAACAGAACTACATTTACAGAGTGACAAGGCTTCGTCTTATATGCCACATGTTATGCTTTTTTAGGTGGTGGAAGCTCCCAACATATATTTGTGCCTTAAATATTATTTTCAGAACTTATTTTCTATTCTGTTTAATAGTTCAACTATATGTACATTTTTTGTTAAAATATTGCCTAAGTTTTTTTACAATGTTTTCAGCATGTTAATAGAATCCATGCTGGTCATCTTTTGTAACAAGTGACACTGAGTCTTTAGTGACTTGTAGTAATCCCTGGATGTTCATATCTGCTATGAAATTTTTCACACAATTCTCTCTATATGCATACACCATAGGATTGGGTAACATATGTGTGGAGGCAGTTGGACATTGGTGTGACCAGGTTTTATGACTCTGTGATCAGTTTTTTAGATATTCTGTTTGGACTTCATTGGAAGAATTGCTTGATATGTCATTTTTGTTCAGTATATCATCACACGCTACACCTGTCTGGTGGTGCCATGTTAGTGTCTGTTTGTACTTCATATGTTGAGGGTGGTGTGTTAACCTGGTGACAGTGATAGTGAGCATTATATAGAACAATTACTGATTGAGATGGAAGGTTGAGTTAAGTTTCTTGTCTACCCTCTTCTCAAAATTGGTCCTATTTGCTTATCCATGGTAGACTCTTGCTTCAAGTCCAGCTCTGTAAACGAGTTGCACATGCATGCAACAGTAGGTTCATTCCTGAAATTAATGTTGGTAGGTATTCCAGTGACTTTGTTATCTTGCCAGCATTTGTGAAATGTTATGTTGCTGTCTGCTCACATCTTGTCAATGTGAAAAATATTTTACGTCCACTGTCCCAGTACTTTTTATTTGCTCAAGGTATCTCAGCCTCCAGGTAACAGTGTTCTCTTTGCCAGAATTTTTCTCTTCTTGTGGCATTTCCTCCATTTAAATTGCAGACTATGAGACTATCCAGTGATCTCCTTCCCCAAGGAAAACATATTTTCTGGTTACTAGTTGGTACCAGCTTGGGGATACATGGAATTTCCTTCCCATACATAGAGAAATCCTGTATTATGTTTCTGATAGCACATGTATCAAAGTTCTCCACAAACCCAGTTTATGAGTGCCATTCCACTACACAAAGTAAATATACACAAGGCCACTAAATTTGCACAAACACGCCAAATATATACCTACATACAAAATAAACACAACATTACACAGTTCATTATGGTTTGTTTGATTATCTCTGCAATACAGAAATCTCATTTCAACTGTTCCAGCAGCCAGTATATGTAGGACTGCTGTTTCTCATTGGCATGCTATAATTCAGTCAGGTACTGCCATCATACTCCTGGCTTCCTTTTGTCTCCTGTATTCCCACTTACTCACCTTACAAGTTTCAATTTATCAGTCCTAGACTGTAGGCATCTTCCTCACACTGTGCATATGAATTGCAAGTAAGTCTCTGGATTGTGTTACACTAATGCCTTTAAAATTCAGTTGGGTGGCATAAAAAAGATTACTCATAGTAATTCTGTGGGTTTCTTCATGCACACTTTTGCAGTATTGAGGAATTCACAAAGTAGCAGTGGTGCTCTCCAAGTATACGTACAATTGTTCTTATATTAATCCCGCCATGATTTGCATTTTAAAATATACAGGTACTGTACATTTATGCTATAGTATTTTAAGTATAGGTAATTTTTTATATTGTGTGAATGTTCATAAATGAAACAATGGTGTGTTAAGGCATGAACTGATTAATGGGTACTGAAGATTTGACATCAGTTATGGACATTCACACATCACATAAATTAATATGTCTGTGATAAGTGCGTGGGAATTTTGATGTATGACGAATAAGTTTCCCCAGCAGAAATATTGATGGTATGAAAGTTCAAACATGATTTTGTAGTACATATGCTAGTTCATTTTTTGCAATAATAGTATACTGTATGTATTCTGTACATGCTTAAATAGTGTACATAGTTAATGGCGTAGATGCAATAATGTATCATGTTTTTTTTTGTAATGTATTTTCTACGCAGCCTGATTTTGTAAGCTCGATTGGTTAATTTTATGAAAAGAGTTGTTTTGTTTCCTACACAAACACTGAACAGTATTGAAAATGTACAGTTTTTGAATAGATAATGGTTTTATATATTACATGTATATTGTATACCAGTCCCTCTATTGTCATATTTACATTTCAGTAGGTATAGTGAATTTCAGAATGCATATGATAAATACTTACTTCCTGAAGTTTCAAATGCCAAGAGGTTGTTCAAATATAAATTACTTTCAGTTGCAAGCAGTTGGTTTTATTGTGTCTCTAAATCCTTTTCCTTGAGATATTTTGTAGGCCTGAATGAAGAAGAGAGTTCTTGATTCCTATATTATGTCTAATTGTAATAACTTCCATGAAACTTTGAAATCTGCTGTTTTCATGGTGGTAGCTAAGAACATTCCTATTTTCCAGGATGTACCCCACATAGTCTGGTATCTATGAACATACCTATCTTCTGGGTTATGACACCACACAGTCTGGTAGCTATGAACATACCTGTCTTCTGGGTTATGACACCACACAGTCTGGTAGCTATGAACATACCTGTCTTCTGGGTTGTGACACCACACAGTCTGGTAGCTATGAACATACCTGTCTTCTGGGTTGTGAC
>JGI20166J26741_11260004_pt1 | contig 14086 bp, 6 predicted proteins | sample TergutCu122P5_FD_26741 | JGI IMG/M metagenome (IMG submission 26741)
GCATAAGGCATTTAAAGAGCTCACCACCTTCGCCCTTATTTGCCTAATAACCCCTGTCAGGAATGCTGTAGTTCAGAGGATATTTTCTCTTGTATTCTCTGTTACAACAAAGGCAAGGAACAGAATGCAGCTGATTCTTCTTGATGCAATTGTGAGAGTCAGGGCAGAACTGTTGCTTTCAAGCAAATGTTGCAAAGATTTCACTGCATCTCCAGAAACGCTAAAAAACTTAACATTGCACAAGGTTTATGCCATATGTTCTAATCATACCAGTGGGAAGGTTGGTAATGACCTGGATCTGGAGCTTTCCATGTGATGTGAGTATGAAAAATATATTAAAATTTGTTTGGTTTATTTTTTATTTTTTCTGGTATTGCTTGGCTTTACATTCAAAAGTTGATCTGGCAACCCTGCTTCGTAATATTATGTATGTGGGTATCTGGAGGTAATGTGTGATTTCTACGGTACTTTCAAAACCTTACCTTTATCAAGGCGGAGTTCGGTAGGAACAGCTAATTAACTTAACTTAATTGACATTTGAGCCGATCCTGGTGGACAAACAGTCTGTCAGGTGTGGGTCTGTGGCCACTTGCTTGCTGGGATTGCGGGTCCTAATCCTGCTGGGGCCTGGACATCTGTCTGTTGTGAGTGTTGTGTGTTTTCAGATAGAGTTACGTGCGTCGGCCTGATTACACGTTCAGAGGAGTCCCGAGTGTAGTATATCTTATGAATGTGATCGTGAAGCCTGGATAATGGGGATGCCCTGGCGGATTGATGGCTGTTGCAAAATAGATATTTTAGTCAATGTTTTGATTGTGGATATTGCTAAATCACTCTGTAAATCGTTCACATGAATAACAGCAGAAAGGAAGGCAACAATTATGTAAACACCTTTCTGCGTGTAGTTCAAAACAACTTACTACTTTCAATGAAACCATTTTAATCAGGCTTTAGGTTTGGCAGATAAATAATTTATATTTCCTAACTGTGTGGTTTTTCTGATACTTTATTTGCTGCATATTGTAATAACCTGCAGTTAGATGCTTATTACAGATGGGATCCTTGCTGGCTTTCCGTTGTAAAATTGTGTTAAATTTATAGTCAGAATTTGTAAGTTAAGGATTAAAATTGAAGACAGTACTCCATTCCATTTGAAAGCTTTAAAAATTTCCAATATGTTGTCGCATAACCTCTGTTTTGAACAAAGATATTTCTTTTTTCTTTTTTAGGTGTAGGTTATTTGGATAAATTATATGTGAAGATAAATTAAAATTAAATCTTGCCTTGTGGAATGCAGTCTGTGCTAGAGGGTTAAGAATAAACGTATGTGTGCTTGGATGAGTGATTTGGTGAAGAAGATTTTTTCTTTAACAGGTGTGGTTTGTGAGATGTCTCAAGTGGAATGGACCAAGCAAGTAAAACTGATTACTGAACAAGCATTGAAACACGTGAAGCAATAACTACACACCGCTGTTTGAGGCATTCACCATGACAATCTGCTTAGAGCTGTAGATATTTTATGAGAAAATGAGCTCAATGAAAGTGTTTCAGAAGATCATCTTGCTTTTCTACAAGAGTGAGTTGTGTATGCTGCTTCTTTTGCTCCTAGTATCCTGTGAGCTCCTACTATCTCAGTTTTCATTTGCAACAAAATTATATTTTTTCAAAGTTGTATTCATGATGTACCATGTACTAACCATACCTTATTCAATGTAATGATCATATTATACAATTAATAGAGATGTTATTTAATGTGACACTTTTATGGTTTTTGAATGCACTAAAACTCTGGGGCTAACACCTATGTCGGGTTGTGGAAAGGTGAATGTTTGTTCATTTTTAGACAACCGGACACAGTATGATGGGGATACTGTATAAATTGAAATGGGAGTTGTTCGTATGGTTCATTTTGCTGCTTCTGAGGCAGTCTAGTCCATTTTATTATCACTCATTGATATACAATGAGTCAGTTCATTTATCATGGACTTATAACAGCCCTTGAAGATGAGTCTACCTAGATATCTAAAAAAATCAGGCACCAATGTCCAAGTCATGCAGCACCATATCCCAGACGAATGAATACCTCAGGCATGTCTTTCATATACCTATATTTCCTTCATTTCATATTCAGGGTCTTTAAATGAAACTGACATTATTGAGATACAATGCTATTTTCATCTACATTGCAACCAAAATCAGCCAGGAGAGCAGGAGCCTTCTCTGCCTCCATCTTCATGGTGTCTGCAGCTGAAAACCCTAAAAATTTGGGCAGCAGCCTCAACCAAAACAGTACGTATTTACTAATTGGCACAATACCATATACCACAAAAATGATTTGTTATGGGTGATGTGCTATCAGAAGATGTCATGGCAATAGTGGTATAAAAGGGTCATTCTGTGAAGGTAAAGATCCTGTTTTTGGACCAGATGAAGAAGTTTATTGAATGGTTACACAATGCCAAAGAAGGTGAACATGACAGTTAATACGTAGTAGGTATACTGGAAAGACCAACACGCATGCATAAAATGAGGACTGGCTGGCTTGAGTGTAGTTACTTATATATGTGTTTACTGTCTCTCATGTCTGAGTTTCAGGTTCTGTAAATGTGAGGAATTCCGAGCTCCCAACATTGTTAAGAGTTGATGCACAGCTGTATGGCCCCCCAGTCATAAATTATCTTCTAACCTGACCCAACCTAACCTAATGTACACACCTTGCTCCAAACATGTACTGATCAGTTATTTGTACATGTACTTTTAAAAGAGTGAATTTTGTTTTACTCCCTCATCAGACCATTTGTTCTGGCCCTTCACAGGTGGTTGTCAGGTTCACTCACAAAGATATTCACACATATAAATGAAGTTCTCTTTAAGATGGAGTAAATTTCAGTTCAAATACACTGCTCTTTTTTCCTGCAAAGTGTGCTAAATTTGAACCAGATGTTATTAGCATATGGTCTTAGTAGTAGTAAGAACTGCAGGGTTCTAGCTGGCCACGCAGTCTAAGACGTGGTTCGGTGGCCACTCGCTTGCTGGAATTGTGGGTTTGTATCCTGCAGGAAGCATGGATATTTGTCTGTTGTGAGCATTGTTTGTTAGGTAAAGGTCACTGCGTTGGGCTGATTTCTTGTCTAGAGGAGTCCTACCAAGTGTGGTGTGTCTTGTGAGTGTGATAACAAAGCCTCACAAAGGGAGGCAAAGACCCGGAATTGGGTTGAATTGCCCCGGAAAAGAATAGTATTATGGCTCTTGCATTTGTTATGAAGCTTGGGTAATTTTCAGTTAGAACAAAGCTGTGCAATTGTGTGGGGTGGAACAGATGTAATTGTCTGCTTTTTGGCGAGATTTGGTGGGTCATGTGACACAAACCAAAATCACCAGTGTTGCAAATGTTAGTGCTTTTTAAAGTACCCGTTGGTGCACATTTTTTACAGCAGACCAACCCTGTTGTAGCAGGGGAAGTGTTAAGGTCAGTGTTCCATTGATGATGAAAGCCTCTTGTGAGATGTGACTCTTTTCCCAGTAAGGTGGGAAGGTTGTTGTGTGTAGGTCTGCAAGATGAGGCACAGGAATTTTTTTCAGTCAGTTGTGCTGTGTAGTAGGCCACATTGTTGTTTGGCCACAGCATGGTGTGTGACGGTTTGAGGTGTAAAAGTGGATTGTAAATTTTAGTAACTGGTGGAGACTGCACAGTGTGAATATACTAGAAGACTCAGCAGTTCATGATCATGCAGCACCTGCAATGCTCCCAGAGAACTTGGAGAAGGCTACTTAACCATAACACATCTTGCACCTTGATGAGGCATTCTCAAATTTAAGCATGCAGTGGAGGCAAAACTCTGCAATTCGGTTTTTCTGTGTGTATGGTTGTGCATCATTAAATGAAATTACATGTGCTTGCATTACTGTACACTCATTTTTCTTGTTACAGAAAACTGAAGAGTATATAACCTGAACTGTAACAATCTGCTTATGCCTGGTAATGCATTTTATATTATGAACCAAGAAGAATTTGAGGGATTTCCCTTCATAAGTCATGGAATATACTGAAGGCAGATTGGATAGACAAATCCACAGCCTACAAGAACCAAGCAGTATTGTGGTGAGTCATTTTACTTCTTCATATACCAGCTGTCTGTCATAGTATTCATTACATGTTGCCATGAATGCTGCCCATATTTAATTGCTGTAGTGTACAGTGCAGATATGATTATGCAAGATGGCTGTCAACTTGACGTGACAGTGATGTCACCACAACAGCATGGCTGTCCAATACACTAGGTTAGAACTAACAAAATATAGAGTGGTGCTACCTCAACACTTTGCTTTGTGAAGCCAGTAAACCCTGTCTAACCCCTGATCACTGGATATATTAATTTGTTTATTTTTTCCATCTCTGTAAGTGTTCATGCAAGGGACAAATTTTTGAATGTTTTGCTGAATTGATGTTATTTATTTTTGATTTGTTTTAATTTTGATTTATTTGGTTAACGTGATTTTGTTTGCATTTACTTTAATGTTAATTTTATGCCTTTTTAACTATGTTTATTAGCATTGAATATTAGGTAGCCCACACCCCACAGTTTGTGAACTAGTATTTTTCAACTAGCATTTGGCATCAGAGCAACAGCTCTGGAAATTTCCACTTTAGTACGCATTGCATTTAGCGTCTTTGTTCTTTATCACCCCACATGTGTGCATGCGTGACCTAATTACGAGCTAGCGAAACCTAAGCCAATCATATTCTGAGATTTATGTCACTTGCTGTCTTTGTCTCAGAGAGAGCGTCTCTTCTCTGTACCCAAATCTTCGTTAGACAAATCCAAGCCACCGTCCTGCTACGACGTGACGCCGCTCACTCGTGCATTTTCTTTGTCTCCTTGTGCAATGGCACAAAGGTTGGAGGTGCAATGGCACAAAGTAATTTGAAGGTGTCCCCACGCGACACACAGGTTCTTACGCCCACGTAATTTGAAGGTGTCCCCACGCGACACACGGGTTCTTACGCCCACGTAATTTGAAGGTGTCCCCACGCGACACACGGGTTCTTACGCCCACTCAATCTCATTGTGTTCCACAGCGACACAATACACTGTATCACCCAGATACAGGCAAGTGCTACGATGACGTATGTGAAGTGCAAGTGGTTTCTTCATTGTGAGTGAAATAGTGTCAACGCACGTAAGTACAGTGATTAAGGTCAATCGCCAGAACAGTGAACAGTGTCAAATTATTACAAACAGCTACCAGAGAAAATTTCATTTGTTTATCCACTTAGCTAAATTAAATGTATTAGAACCAGCGCTAACAAATATTATCTTTATGTACCACACGCGTACAGTAAGTATTGTCCCATTCACACTTTTTAAAAACAGTTACATACTTTTTGTGAATATTTTTATTCTAGATTAAACCATTCCAAAATATTTTCACATGAGCACAAATTGGCATTATGTAAAATGAAGATAGCTCACTTAACAGGCCCATAGTAAAATGAAACTTGAAGCTAGAGCAATATGTAACAGTTCTGACAGAACACAGTATTAGGTATTTGTGCTTAATATTGGCACTCGCTTACATATAAGTTAACACTGCTGACCGGATGGTCCTTTAATTAAATACCCCCGGTTCACAGACATTTTAAACGCTTTGAATGTTCGTCCCCATAACATATTCTTACTTACGGTTTGACACTGTAGATTACGCTCCTGAGCCCCAGACTGCAGAAAATGCTTGCAGATAGTCTAGTAGCTCATCACTGAATGGTATTTCTCAAAACAGGACCCTTTGTGAAGTGGAACAACGCAGGATTTACAAGTGTATCTAGTTTCACTTCGCTTCTTATGTGCAGCACACACTTTATCCAGTCTTGCAGGATACTTTCTTTTTCCCTCCCCACTACTAACAATTTTTTCAAGTTTGTATATTCTGAAATCGCAGGAGAGTCTGCCTGGCGGGTCCTGTTTAGGCCCACTTGGTGTTGTTTGCTTCTCTGGCAGTTGGTCATCAGAATTGGACTCACTACGATTCTGGACTTCTAATATCCAGGACCTTCCTACCTTGTGCAAGAATTCTTATACTTTACTTTTTTTTTTTTATTTATTTAGTTCCTGTACACAAAAAAGTGCATTGAAGAGAGCACAGTTTAGCAGATACAGTACCACTTTTTTGACCATTTTACAGTTTTCTTCAGAACTGAGTAAAAACTGAGGTACTGTTCTGCCCAGCCCTTCATGAATTTATTGTATTGGCAAACAGCATAAGGCTTCTTTATTTCCATGCTTGTTTTCCTGTCTTTCCTCCCTTTGTTTACAATTGTTGCGTCATTCACACAAGTTTTGTTGTTCCACACTTGCACCATTGCGTCACCATTCCTCCAGAACGCTGACTTCCCCTTTTTCAAGCACTTGCCTTCTCCTTCCTAGGTCACGTGGAATGCCCCTGTTAGCTCTCCTAGTGCCGTAGACTCTCACGTTTCTGTCTAGCAATGTCTGAGCTAATCTCACACTGTTATAAAAATTGTCTTGTTAGATGTGAGGAAAAATGGGTGTGGAAATGGTGGGGTCAGTGGACCAGTAGAAGATCGCAGTTGTTTACGTGAACTAGTTGTGGGGACGTCACTGTCACTGTCCAAACTTTCATTGTCACTATAATCAGAGAAAATAGAATGTGTATCCGCATATAACACACACAGAATATCGTCCTCTTGCAGAACATTCCTACGCAAAGCCATGATTGCAACTGAAGGAAAACAGAGTATCTGAATGAGTGGTCCCTTTTTTGCAGTCTGATGGTTCTAAAAATAGGGGGTCATGACTGGTCTGTTTCTTTGTAACTTGAGACCCAAGCATCCAGCATCAAGCTGTCGATAACCTTGAAGCAAAAAGTGAACCAGACCAGCTGACAAACGCATGTGCAGGACATTGTGTAAGAAAACGTAGAAATGCGTGACCCATCAACAACACATGGGATAGCAATCATGCATTTCCGCGTGGCCCGATGGCAAGGTGTTAAAGTTTCTTTGTGCTTTGTATACATTGCCGATCCATTCATGAATTACCTGTGGTCATGTAACCATAGTAACAAAGTAGGTGCTGAATATAATTTGCAACATAAAACCACTGTATTTGTTTACTGAAGCGCATTCTTATAGACATTTGTAAGGGGTACAAGTCATGACACTCATTGTGCAGTTTTCTCCAACCTGCTGTAACTTCTTTCCCCTCCAGTTTGCAGTATTTTTTTCAGTATCCTGTTTTAAATCTACAAGCCATTTTGTGAACCCCACTCACCTTTAATTGAATGTGAAGTTAAAATTAAAATTGCTGACCAGCACACTTGTCTTCAAGGTATTTTCATCTCCCATTCTTGTAGGTGGTGTAAAGATTGGGGTTTAAAGCTACTGCTTGTGGGGTGGCTGTTGCCTAATGAAACAGAGGCAAGCTGAAATTCACAATGTACCCTGCCACTCAGCCACCCACTGCTGCCGTTGATTGCTGCAATTCCATCCTCATCCTCACACTACTCTGGAACATTCAGACTGCTTTTGTCACTGAGTGTCGCCACTTATTACATCTGTCATTGGAACTGAGTATCACATACGCGCTAATCTGAATAGACACGTTGGCCAAGTTATACCTGTAAGTCCTAGAGTCAGCCATCCAGGTACAGCTGACATCACTTTATTAACACAGGGCAATGTTCTGTTGCATTACACTTTCTTTTTTCTGGCTGGTGACATGTTTCATTGTTATTGGTTTAGGAATTGTGTAGCTGTCAGTAGCATGTAAACTGCCATTTGGCTGCCCATGATAGTGGCTGTACTTTCATGCTTAGTTCAGTATGTTTCATACAAACTTGAAAGCAGATGATAAGAATGTACTGTTTAGGATTGATAAAGTGAAGCATTATATCATAAGTACATTGAGTTTAGTTTTTAATTCCGTACCATACTTGTGGATTAGTGTATGATTCAGAAGTTAAATTTGTAGCAAAATGGTATATATAGCTTTTTATCCGGTATACAACTATGTATCTACATCAGATGCTTAATGTTTATTGGCTGTGAGTATGGATTCTCAGTGCCATTATCATTGTACAGTATGTCATACTGCATTTGGGGATAACAGCTTATTGTCTGCCAGTAGAGAACTTTCAGTTTACGGGTTCTATAGGGCTGGTAGCCATAATTTAATTCGGGTAACAGTATTGTTATTGAAAGGTGCAACATTTGACTAGCTTCACTGCACATGTGCCACAAATATATTGGGATGTGAGGCCAGTACAGTTAAAAAAGTACATGGAAACATTTTGACTAATCTTCACACATCACCCTGTTTCATATATATATATGTATGTGTGTGTGGATCCCAGCTGTTAACTGTAAATCCATTGATGAATACAGCGGTTTTGTTTTTAATTGGCATGTCACCATTATTATGCTTTAATTGGGGTATGTATGCATAGGAATGTTGCAAAGTTGTAACCTTGGTGAATTCTTTCTTGTATATATGGCTGCTGGTTTTATGTGGAGAAGTTGATACAGAGTCTTTAGAATCAGTATTGGCCACAGTTTGCATAGCTTATCAGTACTTCCAAGACTGTAACAACACAAGAGACTACAAGGAAAGTGTTTGTAAAATTTTATGTTACGAATTTCAGAAGTACTATCATTAATTTTACTTACCAACATAAAGTAAATGGCTCAATACATCATTTAAACAAAAATTACTGGTAGTGTTGTTTCATATGCTTCAGCAGCTGCCGTCCGTTATTTGTTCCATACCAGATACAGCACCACATTTACTTTGGGCCCATGAAAGCCTAAACAAATTCAGAATTACTTAGTATTGTTTCGCATAGAGTTCCACCCTGCTAGCTGTCATCCATTATATGCTTTGGTTATGTGCAAATTTGGCTGTAAGCAGTAAATAATGTCTGATATATTGCCTGTTGAAGGTATTGAATGAAGTTATGTGGATAAGGTGTATTGTGATTGGTACCTGACAAGACTGCAAGTATTAGTGACTACAGCCTGTTCAGAAACATTTATTGTTGGTGCACTACAGAAATGTCTTTCCTGCTGTTCTAGTGGGCATTGTGTTTGGGACTTGTGTTGTCATTGGTTCGCTGTACATTCAAACATGCACAGACTTCATAACTCATGCTTCCTTGTGCCTGCTCTGAGCTTCCTCATCCGAGCAACGTTCAGTGTATTGGTGCCAGACTGTATAGACATTGTTCTGTAATTTCAGAATCGGAGTATACTAAGGCAGTAATACAGCTGTTAAAAGTCACCATCAGAGAAATGTAAAATTATACTACAAATTTTGTCTTAACTCTTAATGGCAGTATAAGTGTTAGTGGAAAGAAAGGTCTGATCTTATAAGGGATCTTACTGTGACAGTTATGAACTTGTGATCATTAGGTATGGAATTTGGAACATCTGTGCCTGCGTCTATCAGAACACAACTTTGGCAGAAGCTTCTGGCCCCTGTGAAGCAGGAGGATGCTACTACACATTCAGTAAGTCAGGTACTTATTTCTTTGTATTAACTGCTATAATGCCATGTCAGAAATGATGATCTGCGCAGTATAGTTATACTGTTGTTCATTCCACTGTAATCCATCTGCTGGCACCATGAAATGTATGTATACTGTAACACATATTATTGCCTGTAGGTTTGCGTTTTATGATTTGTCATGAACTGTGTAAAACACTTGGAGCAGTCATAAATATTGACAAACATAAAGCCTTCTTTAATTTTGGAAAGGTAGCATGATGTATGAAGCATTTGTTTTTCATCCTAGTTGTGTTCCTGAAAAAGAGGTTAAATCAAAAATGGTATTCTGGTAAGTAATGGATCAAGGTAGGGGTTAGGGACACTCATACCAGGGAGGGCTTGTTAGTGCTGTATGTGTACATGTATGTACAGTATATATTGTGTTACTGATATTGATGTAGATATAAACAAAGTTGGAAAACAAGAGCTAGATGCACGTAAATTTGTAAATTAAATTTGGCATTTTTCCAAGCTGCTCTGCAGCCAAGCCATATGATAGTTAATTTTTTTATTTATTTATTTTTATTTTTTAAGTTTGTGGAGATTTATTAAGAAGGTAATCCTTTCGATTACAGTTCCATGTTTATGATTTTACATAATGCACCATCTTTTATGTGGTGATCTTCACAAAGTTCCAAACTGTGTACATAACTGATGCAAGGACTTGCAGTATTAAAATGTAATGAAGATGAATCCTGTGGGTCTTGAGTTACCAGATGTCACAAAAACCTTCATCTTTAATTATTGTCTTAGAGCAGTAGGCTGCATGGCAAAAGTTTGTTCTTTCAAAGATTTGTATGCTTCAATAAAAATGTGAATCCTTGATACTAATATAACAAAATACCTGTCGTCAAACACATCATGCTTTATTGTGTGTGAGGCTACATGTTTCAGTCCTTACATGACCATCATCAGGCTTATTTGTGAATCAAGTTATCTATTAAATTGATTTGCAAATAGGCCTGATGATGGTCATGTAAGGAACGAAACATGTAGCCTCACACACAATAAAGCATGATGTGTTTGACGACAAGTATTTTATTATATTAGTATTGAACTTTAACACATTGGGATGTCTTCAATCAAAATGTGAATCCTTGAGGTGTGCACAAAAATACTTCTAGGTTTCAGAACACATCATTTTTCATTCACCTCAAAAGAAGTGTTATGTGTTCATAATTCCAAAAGAGTAAGTCAGTTGTGTTCATTTTGAAATATTTCCACTTTTTTTTATTATTATTTTATTTTTATTTCAGCTGCTGTAGTGGTGTGCAGTGAAGGAATCCAAATGTATGTGGACTGTACGGCTTATACGCATAATATCAGTGACAGCAGTGAGAATATCAGTCAGAGTATTCATTTTCTTATAACGCCAGATGAGAGAGCAATAGTCATGGATGTGTTGTTGTTCAAGAACATTCTTTTATAGCGGATAATATTGAAGTGCGTGAGGTGAAAAGTGATGAAACTGTGTTTGTGAAGTAACTGAACGCTATGTGTGAAACAGCATGTGAACACATGGCTGTTTGAAGACTGCGTTAAATTGTTTGGTGGACAGAAGGATGGTAGTGCCAGTGCTACCTGCCTTGAAGACTGCAGCATCAGCCAAGTCATCAAAGTTTAAACAGCTGTTCCCATCCACACAAGCAGAGAATTGGGAGGTGGTATGTGTGTACTTTTTTATTTCCTTGATTTCTTTATTTATTGTTATTTCTGGGCATTTCCATGTGCAGGGTGGTCACATTTCATGCAGAGGATGATTAGTTGTAGACATCTCTTAATTCAAGACTAATTTTCCCATAGGAATAAATTAAAAAAGGGATGTGCATTCTTGGAGCGCATACATTGACAACCACTGTAGGATGTTTTTGCCTTTAAATATATTTCTAAGCACTGTTTAAAATAGCAACAAAAGTTTGCAATAGCAGTTCTATTTATTAATGTAGTATGCTGCCTGAAAAAATGGAACAAGTCATTCTGATGACAGAGATGATGAGAAGCAGGAGGCACCTGCTTAGGACACTGTTTCCCCCATTTGATGTCAAAGGCTGGTTTGACAGTTCTTCGATTTTTTTAATTTGCAGTATTTCATATTTTATGTATAAACTGAGACTTTACTTAATATTTTGTGCACTGCACTTTCTCAAGTTCACGTAAAATGCGACCACACCATATTCCTGCTGTTTAAAAATTTAGATTTGTGTTTTGTAATTGATGCATCATTGTGTTTTGTGCTTATGGAGTCATTATACTTCAGGGTGGACTCTTTTCAAACTGGGGTCCTTTATTATGTTGGACAACTCAAAAATCACAGAAGATTAGGTTTCACTGTCCTTTTTGTGTGCAGAAGATACCCTGCATTGCCTTACAGGAAAATAATCCAGTACCAAATTGGTACTGGATTATTGGATAATTATCAGATGGTACTTGTACTGATGAAAATTTTTACAGGGAACTGTTTGTCATTGCTCCAATATTTGGGCCACACAGCTAATCAGACAGTATTCCATTTGGATATCTCCTTCTGCTGGTTCAGGGTCATGAACAATAGTAATTGGTGCTTCTGCTTGTATCAATTATAGTTGACAATCCAGAGTATGAAGCCATAACCTCTCTGTTGATTTTTGTCACTTTAGGCCTGCTAGTCATTTCAGGTTTCTCTGTGACTATTGAAGTTGCATGCATCATGTTGCCTTCAGTACGTTTTTCACCCATCTTTGGATCTTTGAAGCCATTAGTAGAGCTCAGGCAAGAATAACACACACTGCATGTGACACAATGAAAATAGAATGAATATTGATGCTACAGGTTGCACGAATTAAGTGGTGTGAACTGCATTTAGTATGAGATGCCCCTGGGGACTGAGACAGTACCGACTCTTTGAGAGCTTAAGTTTAAGTTTTATTATACATTCTGTTAATCCGTGCAAGGTCAACTAACCTATAGGATGTAGAATTTGTCTTTATAATACAACATTCAATAACATGTAATAATTAGAAAATATATGCATTCTATGAAGAACAGAGTTATTCAACACAGGAGACATATACTTAAAAATGTGTCCAATAATTAAAGGAAAAATATAAGATCGTTAGAAGGAAGTGTTTTCACTAAGGCTATATACATTTTTTTTTATTTGTGTAAGATAGATTACAACCCGTGCTTCACCACTAGGTATTCCATGGGATATTTACAGAGGTAGGACTCAGATTAGAGTCAAAATGTCAGTTACTTAGATGATGTGATCCATTGTGGTCATGTCGTTATAGCGGAGGATGTTGCTGAGGAAGCTTGAGATGCTGACGGTGTGTATGTGATGCTTTAGGATCAGATGAGGGGGAAGGTTGTGCAGTACTGTGGGATGATTACGTGAGAATAGGCTGCACTCTGTCATTAGGTGTCTGGCTGTTTGTACCGCCTGTTCAGGACATTTGCAGGTTGGCAGAGACGTCTTTTTCATTTTGTGGAGGTATGCTCGGAATTTGCCATGATTTGTTAGGAATTGCGTGAGGGTGAAATTTGGCCATAGGGAAAGGGTCAGTCTGTGGGGATGGTGGGTATGAATTGTTTGGTGTGGGAAGCGTTTGTGGAGTTTATATATGTTGTGTTCCATATTTTAATGTAGCTGCTTTCCATGGTTTATCGGAATTGCGTTGTAGGCTACGGTGGTGTTGTAGCTTGCAGCTGTTCTGGCCAAGTAATCTGCCCTTTCATTACCTCTCAGACCTGCGTGTCATTTCACCCAGTGAAAGGTGAGCGAAGTCAAGTTTCCTAATTCAGTTGTTTTCTTCCTGGTGGTGACGGCTAAGGGGTGTGTTGTGTGTTTATTTGCAATGGCTAATAGTGCTGTTTTGGAGTCTACGTTTATCACGTAGGAGGGGGATTTTCGCCTTTGGCGTTGGATCCATTCTACTGCCATTATTATGCCGCAGAGTTCGGCTTGAAAGACTGTGCATGTATTATTTAGTCTTTGAGTTTCTATGTGTATTTCAATGGAGTTTTCCACTGCAACCACGCTGGCCCCGACGTGATGTTCTGTTTTTGAGCCATCTGTGTAGATGGACACATTGGCTTTACCTTCTGTTCCTGAGAGGTCCACCTGTATATGGTTGTCTTTTGGGTGAGTGTTCCTGGTTTTATTAGGGATTTCTATTTTCTTTAGTTCAGGTAAAACTGTGTTTGTGGGTTGTCCTTGAGAGATTGCTCTTATGTCTTTATGTAGTAGCTTGGCTAGATCGAGGGGCATTATCCCTGCGATTGCCGAGAGGGCCTTGTTGGAGACCGTTCTGTAGGCCTTTGTTATGAATATAAGGTAGGATCGCTGAATTTTTACTCCTTGCTCTTTTGGTTGTTGTGGTACACCAGACTTCTGAGGCGTACGTGATGACGGAGTATGGTGTGTTTATAGATAGTCAGCAGGTTATAAAATGACATGCCCCATGTGGCTTTGGAGCAGAGGACAAGTCTGTTGCGAATACGCAGTAATTTGAGTTCGAGATGTTGTGAGTGGGGGAACCAGTCCA
>JGI20166J26741_11261115_pt1 | contig 14083 bp, 8 predicted proteins | sample TergutCu122P5_FD_26741 | JGI IMG/M metagenome (IMG submission 26741)
CTACACTGAAGGACAGTAAAACTTCGAAACATGTATCTATTTTGTATCAGTTGTAAATAAATAGTTGCCACTATTAAAGTTCCAACCCTCGTATCACAGTCAAATGTCAACCGTCTGCGTTTCAGATAATGCACGCAAAGTTGATTTTATGCGTTGTACAAACTTTCAAATTCAATATAAGTTTATATTTCTGAGGATACACTACATTAACTCCGACTGCCGGAATAGCTCATTCGATAAAGTGACTAGCTACTGGCTGGTGGTTCCTGGAATAGAAATGTGGTGAAGACGAGTGTTTTCGAACTACCTAGACCGGTACCGAAGCCCACTCAGCCTCGTATACGGTGGGTTCCGGGTCTTTCCCGGTGGTAAACAGAACCAGCGTGATGTTAACCACACACTTCTTAGTTCCGCGTTGCGAATGGATTTACCCCGTCTTCCCTCGCAGCTAGCACAGGCATGTCATGTGGCGACCTTTACATTTACTTGACCAATTTACAAGTAATATTGGTAAAGATACGAAGAGGTTGGTTGTTAGTACAGACTTTCAGCACTTATCAATCAAGGCCATCTTTTTATGAGATGCAATGCAGCAGAGTCTGATGTAACTTTATGTAGACTGTAAACGTTAATCAAGGCCACATGAACATCAAATGTCGCCAATCATTGCGGTTTATAAAAATAAAACTCATAGAAAAGTAAAAGGGTTTGTTAAATTCAATTTTATGAGAGTATAAAAATTACACAGCGCATCTAACTTCAAACTGCTGTTTGTAAAGCTTACAAAATTAGCAGGTTTTTACTTCATTGGTTACTTCTCAACTGACGAAGTGTCATTCAAGAAGCTCTAATGTGTAGAGGCATAGCTAGTTTTTTAATCGTCCGGGGCAAGTAATTAATGACCGTCCTCTAAGAGAAATCATAAACTTCAAAACAATGAAAATCATCTACAGAATTTCCTTTGATTTTGTTCAATATTTTACAAATAGGTGATATTTTTTTTTTCATTTAAAATACCCATTTTGCTGCCCATATTGCTGATCCTTGGACTCTGCCGCCCGGGCGTCCGCACTGTTTCCACTCCAACCCCCACCCCCAGACGCACTGTGTTTATCCTCTATTGTAATGTGCACGCAAAAAGTAGCAATGTACGTACTACCACTTAGTGTGAAATTTTAAATTATATCTTTATTTAAAATATTAAGCCTAGTGGTTACTTTACTTACCATCTGGCTTAATATTCATAAATTCTAAATGGTGTTCAAATTGCGTTATATCCTTTGTAAGGATCCCAGAAAAAGCAGCAACTTTTCCCTTATACAATAGTAACAGACTGGTTTTGTATAACCGAGGTGAAGTTTATTGCGCGGTATGCAGTGAGTTCTTATTTAAAACAAATTACTTTTAAAGTGTTTCCTGACATTAAATTTTTATTCATTATCACCACCTGTCCTCACAGTTACATATTTTCCCTATACTCTGTCCTTCAATTCTGCCAGCATTCAGCGTGTTTCGGTTTTACGTGTGTGAAATGGTCACTACAATTTTTTTTGTCAAAAATGTACAGTGTTGAAATAATTTTTCTTCCATATTTATAATAAAAATTTAATGTGTAGCATTACGTTTATCCTAGCCTGCCTCTGCCTCCTAAGTCTTCAGAAATCACACACATTTCAACGCTTAAATTGCGTCTTTATCTGTCACCCTCTATTTTACCGCATTTTAAACATTCTTTTATTAATGTATTTATATTAGCAGTTCCAGGCTTTTTAAGCGCAACTAGTTGCTGAATAACACTTACTACACTTTGCTTGCAACAGTTAACTAAATATTCTGCGCATGGTTTAAAATGCTTACCTTTATCCCCTTATCTCTTAGTAGTTCCAGCTTTTTAAAGTTAAATATTCTTTTTAGCTCCAGTTTTTTGAAGTTAAATAATAGAGTTAGGGTTGAAAGTTATTTTACTTACAACAGAACACTTATTAATTATGTAATATTACGTTATTTTTCTAATATTGCTTGTACCTTTCCTGGCAGTTCAATTTCAAATTACCCACAAGTGTAATACTTGTATTTCTGAACTATTAAGAGCCCTGAAGAAGACTAACTGTCAATAAACAAAATGTTGCCACGCACATGTTAACTAGGGTAAAATTATTAGTGGTTGATGGTGACACAAATCAAGCGTCGAAATGCGTATTATTATTATTATTATTATTATTATTGAATGGCTATAAGGTTTTGAAAGTTTGTTGGTCATCATCTTCTTCATCATACCGTGTTGGCCGCAACAGGTCATTTTCTACCCCAACCAGTAGCCTCTTCAAAGGTCTTCCAAGTTCATTTCAGCCATTTGGTCTGTAATTCAGCATTAATTTTGGCATACTGCTATTTTTCGCAGCCAATTTGTCTTGTAATTTCTTCGTTTCCCGTCAAAAGTTTCTGCTTTTAACACTTTCAAAATTTCTTCATTCCTACGTTGTTAAAACATGTGTACCCGACTGTTCTTCTGAAAAATTTAATCTTGATTCATGTCAATCGTTTTGTATCCTTTGGACTGAGGGTTCAAATTTCCCTTCCATATATTAAAATGGGCAGAGCCAGTACATTATGTACTTTTATTCTTGAAGATTTCTGTAACAAAGGTGTTTTAAAAGTGTTGTTTATGTTCCTAGTTTTTTTAAAAAATGTTGCTACATTTTGTTGAATATCATTTTCATAGGTAATTTCACAACCAAAATATTTAAAATTCTTTATTTTTTGTAAACTTTTTTTATCCATGAAGATTTGATATCTTACTGAATTTCGTCCTAAAAATGTCATTTTCTCAGATTTTTCTGGTAATATTTCCATTACAAAGTGTTTTGTTCTCTTTTATAATATAAGTAATGCCCTCTGTAAATTACGTATTATCTAAATAATCTATTATGACTAGACTGCCTGCATAAATAAGGGTGTTTATTTTTGTAGCAGTTGATAAAGTAGTACTTTTGCTTGAATGTTTCCAGTTTACTATTATTTCATTCATGTCAATGTTGAATAGTGTAGGTGACAAAGAGCAGGCATGTTTGAGTCTGTGACTAATTGTATGTTCTTCTGATAATGGATTGTTTAACTTTATTTTCTTTCCAACACAAATTTCTATCGTACTTTTAATAATAAATTTGGAATATTTTTGTTTCGTAATATTTCAAACAACTTTTCTCTTTTAAATTTGTCAGAGTCTTTCACATAATCATAAAATGCACAATGAGTTTCTAAATTAAACTCTTTTCATTTTTTATAAGTGATTCGTAATAAATGATGGATCAATGCAAAGATATGTCTTCTCAGAATTCATTTTTGCATTCCAAAGGAAACCCTTCTGCTTATACTTTCAATTTTTCATTTAAAACTTTACTGTATAGTATAAAACATGTATTAAGTAGGCTAGTTTTCCACCCAAAGTTGTGATAGGAGCCATTCCGTTGTGTTATACAATATGATAAAGTAATTTATTCAGTCAAACACATCATATATATAAAATCATTAATACATATTTGGCAACATGTTTCGGCTCTAGTGAAACATTTTCAGGCCAATTCTTAACATACAGACATGGTGCATTCAGTGAGTGCGCACATTATGGGATCCCATATTGTTTACAAACCATTTTTATTTTAAGATCCAAGTTAAAATCTTTTGGTCGATGTATCTTTGGAAATATGTTTGAAAACTCCTATCAGTACATTAGTAAGTCCTTATTAAAATTTTATGCTAGCTTATATATATTGCGAGTTAAACTGAAGCTCTTGTCAAATGGACGTATAACAGGGGTTACGTGTTTATGTACTTACTTGAAGCCAATATTGTTACTTATTTGGTCTATTCTAAGTTCTGAAGGTTGTTTTATCACAAGTATGTGTGTATATATATATATATATATATATATATTCCACAGGACGGCGGGAATGTACTTGTAATAAAAGAATCTTCAGAACTTAGAACACGACCAAATAATAACAATACTGGTTTCAACTAAGTACATAATCACGCAACCCCTGTTATACGTCCATTTGACAAGAACTTTAGTTTAACTCGCAATATATACGAGTACAAGCCAGCATAAAATTTTAATATGGATTTACTAATGTACTGATAGTAGAAGTTTTTAAACATATTTCAAAAGATACATCGACCAATAGATTGTAACTTGAATTTGAAAATAAAATGGTTTGTAAACAGTATGGGATCCCATAATGTGCGCACTCACTGAATGCACCATGTCTGTATATTAAGAATTGGCCTGAAGATGGTTCACTAGAACCGAAACATGTTGCCAACTATGTATTAATGACTATATATGTTGTATTTGACTGAATACATTACTTTATCATAATTTTCCACCATTTTTATCACCTTTCCTCTACGTAGGTATTACATTACAGTTTTTCTATTCTTCCGGCATTGTCAACATTTTATTAAAAACAGCAATAATCTCTCATGAAACGAATTTCCTGCATTTTTATACAGTTCGGAATTCCAGTTATTTTCACCAGGTGATTTTTTCCATCTGAATAAAATTTTAGGTAATTCTAATAATTCTCTATTAGTGAAAGCCACACGGTACGACCAGAATAAAGTTATTAACTCTGTCCCGTGATATGAACAAACGTTTTGAAAGTAATAATGCTGTTTTTGGTATGAGGTACGCAAGCATTTGGAAGTCCTTTGCAGAGGGAAAACAATACTGATACTAACACGGAGACTGTAGAAATGCTCTAAAAATATTTCTAATGAGAGAGCAGGCTTTGAATTCTGCCCGTCAAACATTTCGCAGCTCAAAAAGGTCAGCAAAGTTTTAACTGACAAATTACTCTCATCGGTGAAAGATTATTTGTAGTTGACACCAAATAGCACCTCATAAAATCAAATATAATAATATATACAGATCGGTTCAAAGTATTTTTTTCGACAAGACGGCAACTGTATCTGTGATTTCGAAAATATGTTTCTTATGTAATATAATACAGACTTATAAAGGTGCTGTATTTGGCTCTTGTAATGGCTAAAGTGTCTACAAGGAAAGCTGCAAAATTATTGTGGCGGAGTGTGGATGGACAAATGAAAGAAATAAGTTACCAATATACCTACTGAGTGTGGGGAACAAACCTTTCTTTACAATGATCTATGCTTATCACTCTTTATAGGAGAAAACTTACATTTCCATCACACAATTGCAATCGTAAGAGATCAGTCATGAAGAAATTACGAGCAGATTGAAATCAGGGAATGCTGGCTATCATTCGGTGCAGAATATTTTGTCTTCCATTTTCGTATCCAAAAATATCAAGATCAAGATATACAGAACTATAATTTTGCCTGTTGTTTTGTATGGGTGTGAACCTTGGTCGCTCACAATGCGGGTGGAACATAGGCTGAGGCTATTTGAAAATAGGGGATATATGGCCATACGAGGGACAAGGTGACAGGGTAGGGGAGAACACTACGTAAGGAGGAGCTTTATGATCTGTACTCTATACCACATATTATTCAAGTGACCAAATCAAGGAGAACGAGATGGGCGAAACGTGTGGCACGTATGGGAGACAGGAGAGCTGCACACAAGATTTTGGTGGGAAGACCTGTTGGAAGGAGAGAGCTCGGAAGACCTAGGCGTTCCTGGGAGGATAATATTAAAATGTATCTTCATAAAGTGGGAGGTGGGCATGGACTGGATTGAGCTGGCTCAGGATAGTAACAGGTGGCGGGCTCTTGTGAATGCAGTAATGAACCTTCGCGTTCCATAAAATGCGGGAAATTTCTTGACTAGAAGAGAAACTGTTAGAGACTCAGGAAGGACTCTGCTCCGTGGAGTTATTTAGTTAGTTCTTTCTCTCCAGTTAATTTTGGAAAAAAAACATAATTATTAACATCACATAAGTAATGAATTGTGAAAGTCACGAAATAACGGTACGTGGTGGTTAAGTGACATGTTTAGCTACCATCAGATTGTTTTAGAAGTGAACATCAGATCCAAAGAATGAGGCAAATTCATGTACACCCAGTGTAAAAGGAATAACAGGAAACGTCCTTAGACATAAGACGTGACGTAACTGGACTATGCGATGCAAACTTTATTCTGAAACGCTTTGTAAATTCTAACTTACCTCATCTCAAAGAGTTTCTTCACGATGCGTCGTTTGCTGATACTTGGAATCGTGGGGGAGTATCGGAAACTTTGGGCGTTTTCAGTTGACGCAGTTGACTGATCACTTTATTCTAAGTTAAACACTTATTTTGTTCCACTTCTCTTATAATGCTGACAACACACGAGATTATTTACGTAGATCGTCTTAATATGAAATAAAATAAAGTAAGCGAATATGGCAAAATTTATTACACTGAATTTGTAAAAGCGAAATAAGCTGTGGTTCAAAGAAGAACTGGCCCCCAACATCGCACATCAGTACAAATCTTGGCGCATAAGAGAACTGAATTTGTCTATTTTGATGTATGTACCGTGCACCCTGTACATTTTATTATCCAGAAAAACAAATTCCCAACATACATATTAACAATATTTTATATACCGTAAGTGCTCCTACATGTTTCATTGTATATGCATCATCTTCAAGAAGTCTTAAACTTCTACTTTTCTAAAGTAACAAATTTAGCAAAGCAGAAGGATAAGACTTCCTGAAGATGATGCATATATATTGAAAGATGTTGGAGTATTTACGATATATAAAATATTGTTAATATACATGTATGTTGTGTATTTTTTGGTCTGGATAATAAACTGTCTATGTCTGTTTGGACGTTTGGATTTGTTTAACGCGTGTTTCATTTTCCGCCTCGCCAAACTGCGTTTATATTTCCATGTAACCTTACACTTGCACACGTTAGACAGACCTACATGATGCTACCATACGCATCTTTCGAAGTTGCACTCTGATAAACGCTAAAAAGGCAAATTGTGCTAAAATAACAGGTGAAAGTAACAAAGGTACCTGATCGATCGGTTGCATACCTCAGCAGCTGCGAATTCAATCCAGCGGGTTACAGCGGAGCTTTTCGACAGGTGCAACCAAAGCAGATACAGCAACAAGAACTGGGTTTCGAGTATCTTTGTCTACTCGCGTTTCATTTAACGACGGAAAATACGTAACGTCGAATAACAAGATGAACACGAAATAACTAACTGGGGAGGATACACCCGTGACCCTAAATTGAGTATTATCATAACATTTGCTTAGAATGACTGAGTATAGTCACTAAAACCTCAGACAATATAAACGATGCCCATGTTGAAATTCGAACTTGGAACCACCTACTTTAATTTAGAATCTGTACCACTCAAATTAACTTCCTACATAATTAGGCTTCAAATGAAGCGCGTTTTTTTTTCGTGCATTTAAGAGCGACTTACATACTTGAAAATGTATCCCCGCAAAAGACACAATTGACGAACACACCATTATTTGTGCATTGCACCAGGAGTGTGTTGACATGACAACCAATCTGCTGAAGCACTGTCGTAGGCGGATCAGCCAGTCTTCGAAATTCTACGTGGTAAGTCAAACGACAGGGACTGACAAAAGATGTTTGCCACACAACGAACACAAATAAGTCAAATGTTAGCACAACAAGGCTAGGCTGAACACTGATGACTTCTTTGACTTGTGTCATATTTAGGGACAGTCGGTTAGAAAAGGACAAGTGTCCAGTATTTTATTGGGTTCATTTTTCCCACGACATTGCAAGCGTCAACGAGTGACATATATGTCAAAATACCAGTCATGAGAAAACGGCTTTATATATTACCATGTACAATATTCACTGTGCAGATAACGAATAATAAATTTGAAATAATGTGGAAGCTGGCATGGCAGAATTATGCCACACTACATCAGATCGTAAATTTAACCATTTTCTCCCGTGTTCCAAATAGAAATATTAGGGGCACCCACAAAAATTTTCTTCCAGGAAGAAAATATCAGGGCCTAGATTTGGTCCCAAATCCACTGAACAAGAAACAAGAGTGTCAAACATTTGATCGGAACTTTCGAACAAGAGCATTCACAAATCGTGTATAAGATCCGGAATATTGTTAAGTTAAACTCTTAAATATGTTTACCCTGGTATTTAATTTTAAAACTAACCCGAGAAAAAGGAACACAAGTTGCTGCAGTTCCTTAATATACCTAACGTGACATCTACCAAGTGTCACAAATTTTAACTGTGTCTTCGATCAAGGAGTGCTTTGACCAGGCACAGTAGAAGCACAGTAACGGACCCTCCAGTCGGAGTCCAAGTTTTTTTCTTCTACTGACAGTTAGTCAGGCACTCTTGTCTTCCTGTCGTGTAACTATCGCGGGTCATAGAATATATTTTTTTATAAAATAATATTTATCTCTATGCAGATAACACTTGTGATACTAGCTAAAGAAGTAACGGTACATACAGGGCGTGGTCGATAGACTAACGTGAATTGGAAGATGTTATGAAATTGAAATTAATGTGGAAAAATTTAAGGTAAGGAGGATATCAAGGCAATAGCCCCACAACAGATAATAATAGAACAAAAACAACTGGAAATTGTGTAATATTTCTATTATTTGAGTAGAACGACAACTAATAATGTGAGGTGTACACGGGAAATTGAATTTAGTGTTCCACGGGAAAAGCAGCATTCTACAAGAAGAAGGTTGTTTTCACCAGCAAATTGAACTTAAAGTTAAGGAAGTAACTAGTGAAGTGCTACATTTGGGGCATGGCTTTTTATAGCCCTGAAACTTTGACACTTGGGAAAGTATTACAGAAATAACAGGGGAGTTTTGAAGTGTGGTGCTGAAGAAGGAAGGAGATCACTTGGACCGATCGAGTGATAAATGAAGGTGTGTTACATAGGGTCAAAGAGGAGAAGGATATCCTGTATGCAACATATGGAAGAAAGGCTACCTGTATTGGTCACATCTTGCGTAGGAACTGCCTTCTAAAATACGTTATTTAATGAAAGATAGGAGAAAGTATAGAAGTGACGTGAAGAAGAGGGAGAAGACGTAAGCACCTACTAGATGATCTTAATGAAAAACATGAGACTGTAAATTGAAAGCGAAAGCACTAGAGCGCACTGTTTGAAGAACTCACTTTGGAAGAGGCAATGGACCTGTTGTAATACAGACTACGGAATAAATGAATATTAAGCTGAAATATCCTTAAAATATTCAGTTCCTACCTACGGTAAATAGGCCTTATTTACGTCTCGGTTATATAGACCAATACGTTCATATTATATAGGCAAATAATCAATGTTTCTTCTGAGAGGCATGCGAAACAGAAAGGATCTGTGTACAGAATATACTCGTACATACCGCATGTCGAAATTCAAAATTGTAAATGCCGTCAGCACGGATCTACAACGGTTTAATAAACATTACTCATCCGTTGCTAGTTGATCGTTATGCCCACTCTAAATACGGTTACTTAGCCTGCAGTGAAGTAATTTTTTTGGCATTACACTGTTTTAGTTTGCCGATTCCCGTCCACTCTGGGGAGCATCTTCCATCCTACCGCAAGTGTGAATGAGTTTATTTCCAGAGTAAAGCGCATCATTACACTGAAAGCAAATACTATATCCGTTTCTATGGTAACGAAACACTTGCTATCCACTGGATTAACAACTTGGGGTGACATAATTATTTTAAACTGAACTGTTGGCAACACACCTCCACACCCGACAAGGGTCTTTTCTATTTGCCGGTTATCGTTGTAAATTAGAAGGTGTTCTTCCACAGAAAGCATACGTTTGTAACCTACCAGACAATGGGAGTAAAAGAAAATTTCACACTGCTAGCAGAAAATGAATGAATAAATAAATGCAAATATAATGGTGGTTTTTAATGACAAACTGTGAATTGTTTTCAGTGGGCAGAGTTGGACGAAGTTGGCAATAAATTTTCATGTACTGTTTTAACGCTTTCGTGTCACACATATGAGTTAACCTTGTAACAAAACGTATGAAATAATATATGCTGCTAAATTTAAAAACAACATTTTCCCGCAAAAAATTACGTATGATTTCCTTGAGCGAATATACAGATTTACCAGTATTTATCGATATTTTTATGGCAACCAGACTCGCTCCTTTGCAGCAAGGAAAGCGTCAGTCTTACAGCAGTCGTCACACTACGCCGACATAAACAATAGAAATAATTTTATGACGATATATCAGGTCATACATGATGCTTAATTAAGCACCATGTCATAAGGACGAGGGGAGAGTGAACATGTATCTCCACGTATCATTAACCTTGCCGCAATATTGAGATGAGTGGTCAGCCTCACGCCACAGTCGCATTACTCCACAGGAAAGAGCAGCCGGTTCGCTTTGCCTGCCAGAGTTGTGGCTGGTCAAAGTGCCGGCAATCCACATAAAAGTAGGTTCACCACGATCTGCGTCCTTACATTTTCCTGTTTCTTCTTATTTTGCAATATAAGTAGCTGAAGTGTAGGTCCACACAGTAAATAAAATACCTCAACACTGAATCTTGGTACAGAACTCCACTACTGAAACGAACACTGAAATAACATTGTTCAGTTAATATCCTCCAGCCTCTTTATGAGTTCTCATCGATTTTGTTAATACATTATGGTTCCAGCGACACCTGCTTTTCATTACCAGCTTGCAGATAGAGTGAAATGCATTTGCAGTCATAGTTTCAGTTTAAAAACACCAAGCAAATTGTTTAATCATGGAGGCTGGGCTAAATGTGTGGTCGATACCTAGGCCCAGCTGAAGAAAAAGTTGCGTGAAGATGTGGATTGGATTCATCTGGCACAGGACGCGATCCTTACAACACAACTGGAAAAATCCGAGTTAGTATAACGTGGATAATTACTTAAATACCTGAAAGACTATCGCCTTCATACGAGAGACTGATAAATGTAGTCATCCTTCAGAATTCTTTGGTTTTCGAAGTGCGAGCAACGCCTAGTGTTAGGAAAAAAACACAGTGTTTCGGAAAATGAATCAATACTTGTCCTCAGGTGAAAGTATATCGATGTGCCTACTGAGCTGATTCTGACACACTGTCTGGATATTCGGATGAATCTACAATGACAGTGAGGAAAAGTGTCTCTTTAAAGATTCAATGTCTGCCAGAATACCCTGTGCCATGTCACATACAATCAGACCGGCACATTTATCATACCGTAAGAACTTCGAATCCCCAAATATTTGCCATGCACTTTCTGTACGCAACTAACGTACTCTACTTAGTAAACTCAAGTAACATATTTAAATAATAGGATACTGTTACGTGATGTTGTAACTATCTAACTTACACACGACGCACTTGTGCCAATCCTAAGGATATCAATAACTACAAAATGTTGAATTTATAATAGCTTTTTAACTTACGAAGGGATCATGCCGAAACATGTAGTAAGTATGACCACGTAAGATAATTTTCTAAGCATTCATCGTGTATGATCGAAAAGTCTAATACGATTTTAATAAAGATTCTTTTTTGGGTTTTAGAGAAAATTGTTTTTAATCAGATTCAGCATCCGTAACGATAGTAATACTGTGCAACTTTCCGGCCATATGGACTGAAATTTATTAAGGACAACATGGCTTTTTGAGTTGCATTTCATGTACACCAGCTGTCAGGATCAACATTTTCTTTCTATTCTTTAAGTGAAGGCTATAAGAAACAGTTGTGTTTGCCATAAAACTCTTGACGTTTGTTCGTGATTCCTGTCGACTTTCTTTCTGAGAGGAAACGGCAGCCGAAACACGTTTTAGACAACCGAAGGAAGACGGATCAATGTGTTTTGCCCCGCGTTTGTCACTAGGAGCAGCAATGAAGAGAGATGGATCAATGTGCAGAACACTGTGCTCTGGAAGGTGACGTCCTGTAATCTAATAGGAATTTACTAACGTTTCTTATTCATGCATTGCCTCCAGTTTCAGGATACAAAAGGTTTCTTTACACTGAAAATGGACGCAGTCTGGTTTTTTCATTCCTGTCGCGCCTCTGTTAGAGAGGAGAAGAGAGAAAAAACACTTTTTAGAAAACCTAAGTAAGGTGTACAAATACTGGCCGCGTACTAGGAGCAGAAAAACGCGGACCAAAAAATACTATGTTGTGGAGCCTGGCTCCATGTAAGGTAAAAGAAATTTACCAGAATTACAGAGAAAATTACTGCCTCTCTCTTCAGACTGAAAGATATTATTCCACCAGAGTGTATGGGTTCACAACCCGGAAGGCAATGTTCTTCATAGTTATGTGTTGTGAGTGCTTTAGCACTGACGGATAAAACTTTGTCTCCAGGAAGTTAAGTAATACTGATGCAGAGATATTCAGTGAACTGCCAATTTTGCCTAAAGACGTCACTCTTGTGATGTCAGCAAAAACGTATGTGATGTGAGGCCGTATAACCTGGTAGATGTTTACGCTTATTTTAGAGAAATCAGCCGCCCCTACGATCAAATATGACGATGCATTAAAATTCGTGTTTCAAGAAGTTAAATCAGTAAATACGATAATTCATTTGAAGGTTCGCTAGAAATATAAGTCCCATTCCTGTTTCCTGATATGGTGCGTGCCTTAACATTTCTACACTTGCTATATTCTATGCTGTTCAGAAAATGAATAGCCTTCCATGCCGACACCTTTCTATCGCCCCTTGCCAAGAAGTTGGCGCCTCATGCAGTGGTCTCCTTAAAGCAGAAAATAGTAGTTTCAGTAAAAGGAAAGCAATATTTTTGAATATTGACAAAACTGTGCGAGTGTGTAGATGACATTTTGTGGGTTGGATGGTGGAGGTTTGGGTGTGGGGCGCCACGAGCTATGGCTTCTAAAGAAATGGATGAAGGTTGGTTGCCGGAAGTCTCCCCTCCTGTTTTCGTGCACGCTCCCTTACTTATAATATCTCGATTTTTCGGTTGCCACCCTCGCCCATTCATCCCTCTACACTCCACTTCCCCTTTCGTTGATCCTTCATTCTAGATGTCATTTTCCTTCTTCCCCTTTCTTGTTCAATTCGTTCTTTTCATACGAAACATAATCAAGAAGAAAATCACGTGAGTTGAATAACACAATAAGCCATGCATAGGACAAATTTATATTCTAATTCAAATAAATATTTTTGTCACCTCTACTTCCAAAGCCGATATAAGTGAACTAAATATTAACTAATTTCTATATACAGTACCATAATTTTAAAACATACTTTTGTAATTTCAGGAGGACAATTTTGCAGTTCTAATAATTATCTGCGACTTCTCCAGATAACCCTGCCACTGATCCACTGTGATAGCCATTAAAGGACATTAAATCGCACTTTCACTGAATATTCGTGTCATGAACTTTAAAGGTTGTTGAAAACTGGCTTCAAGGAAAAAGAAATGCAGTTGCCAATAGATAAAATTTCATGGTAGTGTATGAGACTGCAATACCGACCGAAGAACAGGTACCTTTCGACCTTCCTCACCTATGTGTAAATATATATAAAAAAATTGTTACAAAGGGAGAGAATAAAAGGCGTAATTTAAAAAAATAGGCTTCGGTAATCGTAATCAGACAGCCAATAAACCTGCCTAAAAGTTAGAGGCGGCGTGTCATACGGGCTACGATATGCGGATATTTCATTGAGGTTCTTGCAGTTGTTGTGACTATCTTCTGTGGTGCAACAGAATATTTTGCTATTTTGTTCTATCTGAAACCAAAGGAATTAAATGTATGACGAATCTTTCATCAGAACACAATTTATTCTGTCAAAAAAAATCAGTTTATCGTACATTATCAGCTATACTTTTCGATGTCCAACATCAGGCTAAATTCAGGGACAGAAATGACGTATTTGCAGTTACTGTAAATATTTCGTTTCTGGTCTTGAAATCAGGCTGATGATGACCGCATTTGACCGGAACATACAGATGATTTTGTATGATAAATAAATTGTTGTGTTTAGATGGAATATGTTGTACTTCGGATTACGAGGGTTGGAACTCTAATAGTGGCAACTATTTATTTACAACTGATACAAAATAGATACATGTTTCGAAGTTTTACTGTCCTTCAATGTAGTCACC
>JGI20166J26741_11262226_pt1 | contig 14083 bp, 9 predicted proteins | sample TergutCu122P5_FD_26741 | JGI IMG/M metagenome (IMG submission 26741)
CATATCCTATGTGAGGTGACCCTGTTACGCAGAACACAGCGGATCTAAAGGAGTAAACCTTGAAAAACAATCCCCAATCCTATGGTGTGAGTGCCGTGCCAATGGGATGAACAGCGGTGGGTAAGTCTGTCTCAAATGGCGCCCTCTGGGATACCAGGTGACCTCCCAGAGGTAATTTAGCCTTACCAGGTATGGGGGCTCTACCTGGTGGACCGTATAATTCCCCCTTACTTGTGGGACCTGTATGGAGAACATGTTTAAAGATTCAGAGCAACAGGAGAGCTCAGCAACTTGGGTCTCCGATAAGGGTTCCTGTACAGAGGCTCCAGATGGGGCAACTGGACAGAACCCAGATGATCAAAGTACGGGTGCGACCCCCTGACTTGGGACGAACACCCGTCCTCTTGTAGCCAAACTTCGGAGAACATAGAGGGGCTGATAGAGAAAGCTGGCACTCTCGGTCTCTGGTTAACCAAGAAGAGCCGATGTGGTGCTGCCAGGAAGCGGGCGAGGAGGGCCAGGCTTGTGGAAGCTCCTGCTGGGGCCTCTGACAGTGGTCAACCCTGGTCTGCTTCCAGCGGCCAGCAGCAGAACCAGCAAGAGCCCAGTACATCTAAGGCTCTTACCAAGCAGAAACACCAGACAAGTACAGGCCAGGCACAAGGCCCGAGCAAATGACAGCGGTCAGCCGGGGGCACTCCTGAGGGTGGGCAGACTAAGAGGCCCAAACAGACTGGGCAACTTAGCTATGCCAGAGTTGCTCAGGAGGACCTCCAGGTGGCCATTGTGTGTGAGGGTTATCCCAGAGATCAAATCTCTAGGGATAACTTTGTGAATATCCAGCGAGCGATCAGCCGGCTTGTGGATGGGCTCCCAGAAGAGGGGTTCACCCCCAGGCTGGTCGATTCTTATTGGTCCAAAGGGGCAGCCATCATGGTCTGCCAAGATGAACCGACCAGGGATTGGCTGGCCGAGTGTGTACCTACTATGACAGCATGGGAGGGCTCCAGGCTCAAAGTTGTGGGCATGGACGCTCTTCCCACCTACAAAAGAGTGGCGGCCTGGTTTCCGGGCCCTGAGGAGGACACGGAGCGGCTTCTTTAGCGGCTCTGTAGGCTGAACTGGGGTCTGGACACTGGGAATTGGAGAGTCTACAAGCGCAAGAAGGAGCCCAACGGCATCCGCCTTGTGCTCAGCATTGACACGTCATCCATCGCCATATTGGAGGGACTGTGTTGGAGGCCCTTCAGCAGTATGGGGCAGGCCGTTTTCTCCCTTCTGGGCGTGAAGCCGGAAGGGAGGAAATAGAGAACAAACAAGAGGTGGAGAAAGAGAAGGAGGTGACTAAATGAGATATGGTAAGTACCATTACTTTTATTCAAGCTAATCTAAAACATAGTATCGCTGCTTCTGGTATACTGACTAGAACAGTAGGTGTTACAGGAGTGGACATGGTGCTGATACAGGAACCATGGTACCATGATGGCTGTGTCAGCGGCTTGGGTATTCCTGGCTATACCCTTTACACCCTGAGAGGAAAGGAAAGACCTAGGGCATGTATCCTGGCTAGGAACATGAATATATGGGAGCTGCCGGGATTCTCGTGTAGGGACTTGGTGGCAGTCCTAGTTAAATATGACGAGTATGGGGCAGAAAGACGATTGGTTGTATGTTCTGCTTATTTGCCATATGATTCCGAGGATCCTCCCCCGTCTAGAGAGTTGGAGGATCTCGTGCGATATTGTGAAAATGAGAATATCCAGTTATTGGTGGGATGTGACTCTAATGCACACCACACTGCCTGGGGTAGCACCAATTGTAATGGTAGAGGGGAGGCCCTTATTGAATTTCTCAACACTTCTAACTTGGAGATCTTCAATAGGGGCAGTGGGCCCAACTTTTGCACTGGTGTTATGCAAGAGGTGATCATCATCACCCTTCCTGTCTGATCACAGACATACTCTGTTCACCTTACGGGGCTCCACCCCGGTACTCCTAATCAGGAACACTAGGGGCACCAATTGGGGCTCCTTCTGAGGGAGCCTGAGGACGAAGCTGGAGAGGGGCCCCGGGATGAGCATGGAAGACGAGGCTGGATTGGGGCTTGCAATTCAATGGATACAGCAGGCACTAATCTCCGCCTATGAAGAAAACTGTCCTCTAAGACCTGTTAGAAAGGGCAGGAAATCTCTGAGGTGGTCTGTAGAGCTGCAGCTCCTCAGAAGAGAAGTGCGACGGCTCTTTAACAGATGCCGAGCAAACATTGACACGAATAGCTGGGACCTCTACAGAGAGGCCCAACGAAGATACAGGATGGAGGTACGAAAAGCTTCCAAAGAGACTTGGAGGACTTTCTGTAGCTCTGTGAAGGATTTGCCTAGATCGGCTACGTATGTCTGAGTGAGGCCTTGGCCTCACTCAGACATACGTATCTGGGTTCCTTTTTTCTGGAACCAGAGGATATTAAAAGTATGAGCCTGGGGGCCATCTGGAGCTTTGGTAGGGCTACAGGGCTCCCATGATTTTGATATGGGGCACAAAGGGCCCATTAATAAAGGCCTAGGTACATTGGGGCCGTGAGGTCCTGTACTCACATAAATCAATCAATCAGTCAATCAATCAATCAATCAATCAATACTTGCATGCAAATTGCACTACACTTTTTAATCACTTTTATACAAATTTAACATCTGTTTCTTAAAACTCTACCATTGCACATCTAATTAACCAATGGTGTGTGTTTCTTTGTTGATTACCTCCCTGAAGATGGATGAGAAGGCTGAAACATGTAGGCTTACTCTGTGACTCTTTTACTTTTCAGTCTAAATCTTGTGCTGTTGTTGGCATACACACTGTAAAGATGTCTTAGTGCATGGAACATGGATAATATAATTACCTAACTTGTGTTCTTGGCATATTTTAGTAGACCCATTACATAAGCTCTGAATAACATCACTTCTCTACATGCAGTGGGTGATTACCTACATCTCCCTGTAGAATCTAAATATCTATACACTGTACTTTTCAGGTGATTTCAACTTTTTACTTCTTCTCCTGCACATTTCAGTATGGCTGTACCATCATCAAGCAATTATGCAAAGTTTACTAATTGCACTACTTGTTTCCTTCTATATTCAATGGCACAGGCCATGTTTTTGTCATGCTGGGAACTAACATGCAACCCAGTTCAGAGTAATTTACCAAAATTAATATGCCCAACATACTTCAGCATGTACTCTCCAGCAATGAGTCAGTAAGATTTACACTCAAATTATCAAACCTCTGTTAAGAACAGTGTAATTAGGAAAGAGAAACACATAGATGCATGTGTAAACTTACCACTTCCAGTATAATACAATTCTCTGCTACATCATTCTCAACAAATGAGAAACATTCCCCAGCGTGACGTTCAACAACATCAGCTCCAAAATACACTGAAATATAAATAAATACATTACCATTATTACATACTTCACCTATTCTATAAGAATAATTTCATCAGACATTCCTCACAATTTGGGATTACTGGGCATCTGGACTTTGTACACCATTTGGTGTTCTGAACAAAACACAACATTTTGCAAACTGACTTGTTTCCATCCTCAGGTGATAAACTGAGTAAACATGTTCTCTTCAGAACACTAAATGAAAAAATAGAAACACAGTAACAAATTTACTATATTGTTCTCATAATCCCTTAAAATTTATCTTACACTTGCAATGACATCTACTGAAGAAAAAATACATGTGGCAACAACATGAAACTCTGGTACCCTGACACATAAGGTCACAAGCTTGGTCAGATTGTACTGGTTTCACTTTATCTCCTACTTATCCCTAAAGAGCCCATGTAACAATAAACAACAAACACTAATACTCACAAAGAAAAGTGTATTCTCTCTTCAGAGGGGATATAGGTACATAATGCAACAGAGGCTGAATAAACAAGGAAAAGTATGTAACAAAGAATACACTGCTGAAAAATAAACCACCTGCAAACTTTTGGTAAAAACTACTTGTAACTGATTGCAGCCTACCTACAGTACAATACAGAAGTACTTTTGAAACCCAACTGCTCAGCTCTTATCATTACAGAGTTAAAGATTTAATCTCCCATTTCTATTCAGCTGACATCCATATTTTAGTTAGAGTTCACTGTCCAGAATTAGCAGATTTTTAATCTACTTCCATGGGACTGGTGAAAATATCTGCAATATTGGGTTGCAATTATTATTATTATTATTATTATTATTATTATTATTAGTATTATTATTATTATTATTGAAAACAATTCAATACTAGGTGAGCTTCTGAATGATCACAGATGGCAGAGGTGGTTCTTTACTGTAATTAACTCAAGCTGGTAAGTTTTTGCAACACAAGAAGGATTAAAGTTGGGAAACTGTATGAAAGTTCCCTGTACAAGCCCAAGTCCTTCATAACAACAGACAGAAATATGCTGTTGTCCTTAACCTACCATGGGACTCTACCCTTTGAAAAAGAAAAAGGATACCATAGCCTGGCCTGGTAGAAGTTTATAAATGAACACTAGTTTGAAAATTTGCAATGTCAACTCACTTCCACAAACAGGACACTTGACTAAACTTTCTTCTGTAGACTCTCTGGAAGCAGGACCAATCTCTTGGATTTCTGTAACCCCACAACTATTAGTAATATCCAGAATGTCACTATTGGCTGCATGGTACTTCTTAGCAGAACCACCAACCTCTGACGATTTCCTCTTCAGCATTTTATTTTTATTTCGCTGTATACCACATTCTGACTCTCCTTCAGAATTATCATTTAAAGATTTGTCACAGTCTACCAAATTGTCACTTACTTCTTTCATACAAGGCACATTATCATGCGTATTATCACAGTCTTTCAAACTAATAAGATTTCGTCTTGCTGAAGGGCTTTTCACAACATGATTGCTTGTTTTGGATGTACTGGGTTGCAAAGAATAGGAATCTCCTTCTGTACACAGCCAACCTGTACGACCACCTCTATTGTTACCATCACATTTTTTCACTGAAATCTGGTCTGTTTTAACAGTACTACTGTGGTGTGGCATGTTTACACAAGCAGCAATTTCCTTTAGTTTCAGAGAGTCTTTACTGGAACTGTGTTCTGTTTTACTGCTTTGGTTCAAATGTGTTGGCTTGGTATTGCTGGATTTTTTATACTTCAATGACATTAGGTATTTCTTAACAACAGCAATAAACATATGTCTTTCCTGAGGTGACAACTCTCGGCCTTGGACCTGTTCCAGCTCCTCTCGTAATTCAATTAACTGAATACTGTCCAAGTTCCTATCCTGTAGATTAAGAGATTCTATAAAACTAAGAACAGACACTTCAAAAATATCTTTATCTACATCCTCATTCTTAGTTCTGCTAGAAGGTGTTCTGCCTTTTTCATATAGTTCATCACTCTTCTGATCAGTCTGAAGAAGCAGCTTATCACTATGGCAAAGAGGAGATGCACTACTAAACTGCCGACCAACCAGCTTTGAGCTCAGTGGACTGCAAGAATAAACAAGTTGCATTATTATATGAATACAGTGAAAATAAAGCTGTATTAATGAGCAAATAACCACATGAATTATTTAAAATACAAATATTCTATGTCCAGCTTTGGTTGGTTTTGAGTTACTATGTGACCCTGATTGCTAAATATGCTACCTCTGTAACACACATCATTGTATGTTCAAGATCTCCATGGTGACAGGAGAAACAATAAACATCATGTCATACCAGAAGAGATGTTGGTGCATGTGTAATGTGAGTCTAGAGAAAATTGAGTATATTCAACATATAATATTTCTGCTTATTTAGCACTGCAGTTCTGTAAATTTAACTTTGAACTTTGACTTGGAATGAAGAAGACAATGATGAGTGCCACTCACTCAAAGATACAGCAACTTATATGGTGAATACATTACGGAGGAACATGCTGCCTAAAACTTCATGAGTGATATTTGAAAGATCAGGATACAGTCAGGATATACAGAGAGGGTGGTTTCTCAGAATCCTTCCTTTGGTCTCTGCAGTTCCTCACATTTATGCTGTGCTGTTTCAATTAATCTGGAGAGGGCGCCTCCTCCTCTCTCTTTCACTATTTCTACGTAAACACATTTCTTGTCATCTTGTTCACAAAACCTTTCTCCATCCTCACCTAAACAACTCTGATCCTAAAGAAGCAGGCAGCATGTTTTACCAACACATCAGTTACCACCCACAAAACTAAATAGCGTCAACCAACAAAAGTAAAATCTTAAAATAATTCACACTTACCTCATAGGGTTATTTATCTGATATCTCATTTTTTTCCACTCAGCAAATGAATCAGAACTGATTTTAGAATCTGGAGTTTCCTCCTCCAGAAAGCTGAATACACGCAAAAAAGACAGTCCAAACTGCATTTGAAGATTAAATGGCTGTGTGACAACCACACGTAATTGGTCCCACCTTGCCTCTTTAGTTTCTTCAAGGAAGTCACCTACATAGAGAAAATCTGTTTTCATTTTTAATATATATGCCAAACACCTATAGCACTTAATTCTGTCAGTTCTGAAACTGGTCTTGGTTTAGAAAATAGATTCACCTTTTCCATAAATTTTAACACAGTTCTTGCTTTGGCCAGTCTTACTCTCCTGCATTGTCATCAAGGCAGAACAAGGCAAGAGATCTTTGAATTCAGAACACCCTGTCCTTGACACCAGCAGAGAAACAAATGCAGAACCACTGTTTCCTAAAAATAAAAACTAGGGTGAAATTAAATTACAGGACCTTGTACAATATATGTATTAATGAAAATTACAGTACATTTTAACTAGCAGAATGCTCATTTAAAATTCAATGGAAAACTACAGTTTCTGGAAAACCTTTCATTCAATGACTGATACACATTATAGCCTTTTAGGTAACTCTGGAACCATGAATATGGAAAGTTCTGAAAAGGCAGTTTTCTGTTTTTGTTTGTAATTTATTCTTCGTGAGATGACATATGCCAACTTTGTAGCAAACAGTCATTTAAAAATGTTATGTTATTGATTGTGATATTCATTTTTCATGGCATCTGTTTGGTTACATTGTCACTGCATGTATGTTGACCAATTCTATATCGAACATGTTTGTTTGTAACTACGTAGATCAGTGGAATGTAAATAAAGAATAGAATGGAATAGAATAGAATAGAATAGAACAGAACAGAATTATCCAATGTGAGGACACATTATGCTTATCAAGAGTTATATGGAATGTGTCTGAATGTTTCTTCAGTGACATCATAAAGAACCTGTGGGTGATAAGTCTGTTGACCCTCACGGTCACACACACCATGAAACAGTGCAACTCTCACATAACTGTTAGCAAAGCCACAGTCATATTGTTAATACGTGCAGACATTCCATCATGCTGTAACTAGCTGTACTCTTTATCTCTGTCAGACACAGCCAGAAATAGCTGAATAATTTTTGGGTACAACTTTTACACTGAGAAAATCAACCCTTAATGACTTTTATACAATTTTCATAAATGTACAAAGCACACACTGACTTTTCATGAATTTATCAACAACAGACTTCAATAATCTTTGTGCATGTTGTGACAGTCACTGTTGAAGAGCCTATGAATAGTTAATATCAGAAATGTAGAACATCCCTTTTATTTGATTATGTTGAAAACAATAAGACTTATGGAAAACATATGTTTTGAAATGAAATGTGTATTTCATTCTCTAAAACTATCATTCAAAACCTTTTTACCTCTGACAAAGATATTGTGAGTTATTCTTCAGGAACTTGCAAAAAGGCATGTATGCATCCATGTTAAATTGTTATTTAAATTATCAGCTATAAACAAATACTGAAATGGCTCCAAAAGTTTATAAACAATTCTCCAAAATCATATTTCATGAAAATCTGTACAGTGGGTCTTAAAATATTTCATACACATGGATAAGACACTTCTAACAAGTACGTGCAACACTGCACACTACAATGGAGCTGCCTTGTGGTTAACAAGTCACAATATTGACCAAAATCCTTAGAATACAATTACACATTTAAAATCAAGCATATCATTACCAATATGTACACTACTAATAACACAGCACTCTGCCAGCTGAAATGTTGCTGCCATGGATGTAACTGTTCTTGAAGCTGCAATTAGCCACTTCCTGCCATTTACACCTCCATTAAGTAAATTCTCAGCTGGGTGCTTCTCATCCTGCAAGTTTCAAGTTAAAAACAACACTTGTAAATGCAAAGAGTATGAGAAAAATTTCGTAATAAATTATACAGAGAATGCAAGCAAATACACCAGTGAAATTGTGATGGAGTTCACATGTCCTGAAAAATATATTCTGTCTCTCATTATAATTACAATTCAAGTCTACAATACTATACTATACAGTTGACTGAATTATTCAACTGACTGATATTAACAGGGGCACTCAATTTTGGCAGATCCATTTCTCTGCCTTTGGCTATCCGAATTTCATACAAACTTTAGCTACATCTTAATGGCCCAAATATGCTAAGCAATGGATATATAGGACCTGTGAACCGCAGTGTGGCAAGGGTACGGATAATTCATTACTGAGGCCGGCGAGTGCGAATTGTCTGGGAATAAAGAGGGGCCAAACCTCCGTTAGGACGAACTTAACCGTCTTAACTCGCTCCATCTATTCTGCAAAATGACATTTCACATTACTAAATTTAACACACAAAAGAAAATAACTTCCTATAAAACAAAGCGTTATCATTAGACACTCTACCTGTGAGGTATAACTTTTAACTGCTGTCAATTTTATTTCAGGCATGTGCGAAGAGCGACTATACGTCTCTCGTTATTCAAAATGTTCGATTCACACCTTCAGCTCCTGTCCGTGCTCAACACACTGTACGACTAACTGCATTATCACAAATTAGTAAACAGTACATATTGATACTGGTCACGAGTCACATTTACAAACTTCATGTCGTTTCATATTCACGTTGACAGTGCGACATACCAATTACCATGGCTTCCATTACGTAACATCTAAATTTACCCAACCTATGTCTCTGCTCACAAGAAGTGATATAGACCAAATTGGTATAAACACATTTGATGCTCTTGGATTTCAGAAATTGCACAAATTAATTTGCACTATCACAAAATGGGGGCAGCAAAATCTGTGGTAATCTTTCGTAATCTTCGCGTTAGCAAACTTCATTCCCAGGATCCATCTACCATTTGCTTCCATTTTTAGCCATGCATGAAACCGAAATGTACCCAAATAATTTTTCTCCTTCAAAAGCAAAGGCAGACTGTGGTTAAAAAAAAGTATGAACAATTGTTACAGTTCACAAAATGTAACAGTCATAATATACGTCTAACATATCCGTCCTCTAGAAATATTTTACATGTAAGAATGCCAAGTTTTGAGGTTGGTTACGACTAAGCAAGCTATAATCTTGTATGAAATGGCAGCATAAATTATTATATGTGGTACAAGCAACATTTTCGTGTACAAATACGTGATAATCGTAATTGTATATCAGTGATGCCGCGTGTAGTCTTACTATACAAGTTTGCTGGTGATAAAACTGTGAGGTGAGACGATATGCCACAAAAGTCAGTCCGGATTGAAGTGTCATGATCTGTGGATATCGGTAACATAAACTTCAGTTCTTCTACTTCGTAGCCATGAAAATAAAGTAATGAAGACCTTCTTCACACGTGCCATCTTAATCCATTTTATAATAAGACTAGTTTTATGACGGATTACCATTCTGTATACCGCTGGCGACCTGCCAACAGCGAATGATTACCATATAAGTGCAAATATACGTGGCTGTTATCTGTGCCAATGGAGGTGTAAAACTGGAATATTGTAATGAGGCTAAATACTTTTACAAAGTGCATAGATTTCACAAGGTAATGTGACAGTCCAGTGGCATTTATCCTTCTGTGAAGAAAAAAAGAACCAGTACTTCATTAAAATGCCTGTAAACATGAATAAGAGCTGTAATCTTATTACAGCATCAGCATGCGGTGGAAAGCAATTGTCATGTTTGGTGCGTTGCGTCGTAGCTGTTATCAAAATTGAGACGAAACACGCGCAGTAAACGGTGCAGTCTTCTAAACGGTGCAGGTAAGCTGAGAGTGGGACGTAGGCTTGGTAACATTGTACTTAGAGAGTAATCAGGAATAATCTTGGATGTTTAAGGGTGCGATTTATATGAAATATCAGCGTGTATCTTGGTCATGTTTTTGACCTGATGGAGGCTTACTGCGGAAGGAATCGTGTGCGCATTAATGTTTCGTTCTGTAAACGGGCAGATCATTCTTTCATTTCAGGTTTATTATTGCGGCGATTAGCATGTCCGACCATTTGTCAGAACATCCTAGATATGCGGGGAAACATAGTCCATCACTCCTGTCACCAGAATCTCCAGGTGGTAGTCCCAAATTACAAGTGCCAAGCCCTATTGTTACAAGGCGCACCAGGACGGAATCCACGTGAGTATTTCGTATCAGTACAGTGGTATATATTGTGTACTGTTGAAAGTTTTCAGATTGTAGCAGGATAACTGGCTGCATTTTTTCTAAATTTAGTAACAGTGCTTATGATTTTTCTAGCATACTGTGCATTATTATTACTAGGATTTGTAACATAACAAAGGTGGCATTCACAACAGCATACTTAGAATAGAATGTGAGATTGAATAATTGATGTGTAACAACACCATCTTAGTGTCATTAATTTTAAATGATTTAGATTATAAGATCAAATGATATTGGTGAATAATGGATTAGAAAGTGAAAGGGGTCAAGGTGGAATGTGGGGTAGTGTCTTGGCATTTGGAGGGAGTGAGTAAAACCAGTGTGATCTGGGATTGAACCTGTGACCTTGAGAAACTGAAAAAAGCTTATTGTCTACATGACTGCAGGACAGAGTTGTAACAGTTCAAGGTACACTGACATTAAAGAATAAAACTTTGATACAGTATACAACAATACAAAATAGAATGAAGCATTGCATGTTCTGAGAGCACAAATGATCATGAAAAGTTTCTAGGAGAGTTGGTCTGAGAGAGATCAAACTGCATACCTCCCAGTCTCTATAAGAATATGTAGTTTCTTTGAGGTACTCTCCTTATTTTGGACTTTTTCTTTGGTCTGTTATATACATCCAGTGATGCATTTAGGAAGTCATTCCTGTTTCCATGCTCAGGTGGATCCCTTAGAAATAACAATTCTCAATCACTGAGCTAACACTGCCTGGTGTTGCATTTGCCTGAATGATTTTTACAGTATTTACAGCTTGGGTGAGTTCTGTTACAAATGCCATTCCCATGTGGGATGATGTTTTCACAGAAGTAAGTTTAAAGTGTTACACTATAAAGTTTAAGACATTTGTTTTTCAGTTTTTGACTTGCATTCTGTTATAAATAGCTGTGTGACATTTGGTACCTAAATAGAATTGATTGTTGCACCTACAGAATTGTTTGTTATCGTTTTATTGTTACAGAGTCATTCTTTCAACTCAGGATTTTACTTACTGCTAGTGAAATGGAATCTGAAGTTCTGTTTGCCAGTTAACCCCCGCAGTGGTATTCCCATAAAACTTTTGGTTTAGATCATAGTATTATTTGTTATATTCCAGTTTTTCTTCAGTACCTTTGGAATTGTGGCTTTCTACATGTATTAGTGATACATGTTTTATTTTGAGGGAAGAGGAATTGAATTTTAAGTCACCATTTGAAGGGGCAAAATTGCACAGAAAGTACCCTTCAGTTGGATAACATTTCCTAGCTCCAGAATTGAGCATATCCTAATACACACACATAATATTATTAACCCTTGCTTAAAGCACTGATATGAAGACATTTAATTAAACCAGTATTTACCCATCATTTATTTTGTCAATAGATCAGCAAGGGCATTTGAGAATCCAGTAGAGCATGGGAAAGTAAAAATGTTCAGCCGATCAAAAGGTCATGGTTTTATCACCTCAGATGGCTCTGGAGAAGATATATTTGTGCACATCTCTGAGTAAGTTTACAGCCTGTTTTGTTAAAATTTTAAATGCATTTTGCAAGTGGTGCATTGGCATATATCATTTAATAATATTGTAGATAATATAAGTATGGAGAAATCTATTTACTGTATGCATGAATGTAAGAAAATACAATCTGTGCTTGCAAAGGTGAGTCAGCCAACTGGTCCTCATCCTATCAGCAGAAACCAGTGAGAACCTAATAGCACACTGGTGGTAAACAGCATTTTATTTAAGAATGTCAAATACAGAAGACACCACACCCTTCTCCCATTTCAGCTTTGAACCATTTTACCAATTTTCATGAAACATTTGGTGTGTGTATGTTTAATGGCAATGCATATGCATAGGAAACTATTAATAGGACACACAGTAAAAGCTGGTTTATTCTGGACCGAAGGCTTGTGATGTATTGCAGTTTTCTGGATATTAGAACACTATACCTAGCCCCATTTATTCCTAATATATATCTTGGTGTACCCAGCCTCCTCATGGACAGACGTAGCCATTTAAATTGTCATATGATGCCCTGTCCTATTTTCTCCACTGCACTTGATATTTCCTCTTTATTACTACTAATATAACATGGTGTACATATAATCTTAAAAAGTCAAGAAGACATGAATATTTCACTCTTAAACATCATACCTACAACACCGAATTACATATACATGTTGCTGTCACTGTCTTTTAACTTCACGTACATTAATTAACCCCATTAATTGTGTGTCTTTATTAACCTCTAGTAGACAGATGTAAATGCTACGTATATCTTGTGCTGCAGTGTTTTGGAAATAAAGTGTATGAATTAGAGTTTTAACATTAGGTGGTCCAAATAGAAAGTGATTTTTAAAGAATGAATCTGTTTACAAATACGTGATCATTCAGTTTGTATCAGTCTTCATTACACCACATCTTTACACATTTTTGTTTGGTTTATTTAATACTCCTGCAATCAGTCTTTTTAAGAAATTATTTTATTGTGTTCCAAATGTATCAGACAGTGGTGACAAGGTCTGTACATTTCTCCTGTTGCTATTACACCGATATGGGTCAGATTTTATGACCACCTTGTGGTTGCATTTTGCATCTAAGAAACTAACCATTTTGCCCTTCACTAATTTTTTGAGGTTTTATTTCACCCAGAGAGTGAAATAAAACCATAGCAACTGCAGACACAGAGACACTGTCTGTCTGTCTCGGTCTTCAGAAGATCATTTTCGGATTCAAAACAACATAGACTAAATACAGACAGTGTTGTTCATTTGATACTTGGCTTAGATTCTGGCACTGTGACCGGTCTGACGGTGATATGTCTGATACATGTGGTAAGAAAAACCAGCCAGTTACATCCTATTAAAAGATGCACAAGTGGGTTGAAAGACAAAGCACATGGAGAGGGGCCTTGAAGACGACAAGAAAGATGAAAGTTCTGAGAGTGATGAGACTACATCAACGTATACATGGTCTGTCCCAAAAGTAATGCGAGTGATTTTTTTGCGCAGCCCAGAACGGCCAGGAAATGAAAGTGGGAGTCGAGGCAGGTGGAGGGGGGAACCACGTATACAGTTGACCTTCCTTAGTTGAGTCAGCGCCTTTGTAGCACTCAGTACGGTAGGAAAGTGCGTAGTAGTTGTTGTGTCTTGTCACGGGCGAAAATGCAGAGGAGTTTGGAGCAGCGTTACGCGATCAAGTTCTGCGTGAAACTCAGAAAATCTGGTTCTGAAACGTTGCAGTTGTTGAGGACAGCTTATGGGGATGCTGTTTTGTCTTCATCCCAAGTCCTCAGGTGGTACAAGGTGTTCAAGGACGGAAGGGGGGACGTTGAGGATGAACAGCGAGCAGGGCGTCCTTCATCTTCAAGGACTGAGAACAGTGTGGCTCGTGTGAAGGCTGTTCTGGATAGGGACCGACGTTTGAGTGTGAGGTTATTGGCAGAGGAGGTAGGACTACCAAAAACGGACGTCCACCGAATCATTACGGAAGATCTGCACATGAGAAAAATTTGTGCGAAACTGGTCCCGAAGAATTT
>JGI20166J26741_11263337_pt1 | contig 14080 bp, 5 predicted proteins | sample TergutCu122P5_FD_26741 | JGI IMG/M metagenome (IMG submission 26741)
ACTGAAGGCACAGAATTACACAAGTCAAGTCACTTAAAAACACTTATATCGAAGGAAAATAGGGTTGATGATGCAGTCACAGTTTGTGCTTGAATAAATCGTGCAATTCACACAATACTCAGAATTCTACAAAGTCAGCTGACAAATTAATTTCTGCTTTAGTGAGAGAAGAATTAGGCTATGCTACAGACAAAATCTTAATTTGAATTCAATAGGTTAGATGCCAGGCTATGTGGCATTAGACTTTTTATTATAATGATGTGGGTTGTACTTCTTTTTATTAACCAACCAGGCGCACTAATTATTCAAATTTATTCTGTTATAAAACTCTACACGTTTCGGGCATCTCCTCTGCCCATCATCAGGAGTTTTCTACTGTATATTCGGCATTGGTAAGTTTCATGCAGTTTTGATGACAACTTCCAAGCAGAGTCAGGATGGAACTCCAACCTGACTCCACTTGGATATGGTCATCAAAAACTTGCATGAAACTTACCAATGCCGAATGTACAGTAGAAAACTCCTGATGATGTGCAGAGAAGATGCCCAAAACGTGTACAGTTTCATAACAGAATAAATTTGAATAATTAGTGTGTCTGGTTGGTTATTAAAAAGAAATTTATTACGATGCATGTTCACATGAATGTAAAGTGGGTTGTACTCTTGTATGCTATCCCCATTTTCCTTTATGTCATATACATGGGATTTAATGAACATGACCTGTATTTTAGAAACTGTAATCTGCAACAGTCTGAGTACAGATATTTCAACAGAATAGTCTAAGCACATTCATTAGGGAGGGAGTGTAATATTTAGGATGTATACAAATATATGCAGACTACAGATAAAAAATTGCACCCATGGGACTCCCAACACATCCTCTTCATCATATTCATAGCAAACAAGAGCATTATATCTGAGTGATGCATACCATTGTGTTCTTCTTTCTTTCAATGTTTTTAGCTTCATTCTATGGAGACAAAATTGTATTATTCTCGGCATAGAGCTTAGATATTTTATCTTGAAGTGGAAATGCAGCCAGCAATGACAACTGTTTTGTTCATTGTACCTTGCTTGCTTTATCCACAGCAGTTTGCTGAATGAAGATTTATGTACATTGTAGTCACAAATTTGTGTGAACTGAAAGTACATTCTTTTTCATCTTTAGTAGCTGATTGTTTTAACAGTCCTATTGTCTGAAAAATGGTAGATATCTACAGAAAACTGTTGAATTTACATGCCTTAAAGATGTTCCACATGTATGGAATATCAAGCCAAGAATTGTACATCAACACTTTTCTGTCCGAAGAAGAAGAAAAGTCATGCACTAACAGTACAAACGGAACAGATAAGTTTCCTGCATCATGTATTTTACTCCAGTTTCTCCTTTCCATTGTTTTTGTAAAATACTTTTTTTGGTGGGGAGAAGGGGTAGGTTGTTTTGTCTTGTATCATTTCAGGTGACACTCATATCTTGTGCCTCAATTTGGTGAATGGGTGAAACAAAGATCAGTGTATTCATGATAAGTTATGTTGTTGCATTAAATGTAAAATCCTCAGTCTATACAAACTCCAGGCATGTCTGCTGTGATGTCAGTATGCAGTATCTTGGCTGAGGTGCTCATAGCAATGCAGAAACTTCTGTTAGGTTCCCCATGCCCATCATGTCAGGTCTTGATGGACACATTTTGTATAAACAGTGGTCTTTGGGAGGAGTATACTACCTCGATGTTCAAGATACATATTTTTACATAGAATGCCAAAGTGTCCAACTCTGAAACTATGAGACAATGTATCAGAAAAAATAGTCCAAATAAACACAGAACTTTCTTTTAAACAATTGTCTCTGTATCTGCATGCATGGTCAAGTAATGCAAAATGACAGATTAGTAAAATGTTTCATTCCTTGGCTAAATAAGATATAAACCAATAACATGGTATTTTGCCTTCAAAAGTCAGCCTTGTCCCAGTTTTTTACTGTTAAGCATTCCAAATTCCATCACCATATTTTAAATATTTGAAACTCGCCCTATCCTGAGCCAGTTAAATATCGGGTGCACATTTAAAACACATTTCTTACATTCCCAGTATCAGTTTTTACAGTCTTCTTGTTAACAGTTGTTTTATGACTTTCTTGAGAAGTCCCCATTCAAGAATAAAATTCTTTTAGGGAACTTGTCAGTCTGCTAACTTGTACTAAACTGTCCATCAGTTCCTGTGTTCATACAGGAACTTGGTCAACTGAAATTCTTCTTTAGTTCAAATTTTAGGTGTGTATTTCACTGTCTCGCTATTTACATGATAAGAGTCCAGTATCACACTGTGCATGATGCAAGAAATACCAGAATATTGAAAGTTCCATGTGCAAAGCATGAATCTGGAACACTCCCTAAAATATTCATTAAAGATGCATCAGAGTGACATTTATTCTTTTGCTTTACACAGACTGGAACAGACTTGATAGTTTATCATATGTTGAGGGTGGCAGTAATGTTCTTGTTGCACCATATGAAATCAGGTTAATTCGGTGTCATACAAGTTGTACCAGCACTGGAGATTAAGTAGCTCTGCAAGAAATGTCAGGATGTTTGGAATGGTGATTTGGGTAGCATAAGAAAGAAGAGGTTAAGTTTGTCAGAATTAACATGCAATGGCTGAGGAAATCCCACAGAAAACCTCAGTCAAGATGCTGTGTTCCAGCTTAGAAATAGATTAGTTTCAAACTGTGGGATCTCATGTGGAGTATAGTTATGCTCACCTTTATACAGCACTTCTCATGTGTGATATCTGTTTAGGGAAAGTGCATGTTGCCAGTATGGGAGTGGAGAGTTTCATATGGATTGCTTGAATTGTAATAAATTTGCCAGTATGGCAACCTAATGATGGCAGGTGACTCTTTGTATCATAAAATGGAACTGGATTTCTGGCAAGTTGTGAAAAATGCATTTCATCAACCACTTGCAATACATCCACTGCGCAGGACATGAGGTGCTCTTTTTCATCAGTGGTGGCAGTGTATCTGAACATTCGCCTTCATGTAGTGCCAAGGGGCCAGGGGGAGGTATGAGCCCCTCCTGAAATAATAGGCACAAGTCCCAAACTGAAACATGGTATATTTTACAAAAAAGTAAAATGCTGATAATAAACAGTATGAAATAAGAAATTATTTGTCCCAATAATAAAATTCGCTTACCAGTCTTGGGTCTATGATAAACAAAACTGAACCTCTTCTTGGATCTTGACCCTAGAAGATGGGACCAATAGGTTGTCCCAAAACATTGTTAATAAATTATAACTAGTCACTGTGTAAAGGCCCAATAACCCAAAAGAGCACAGTTCTCATCTACACCATGGCAGAAGATTGAAATCAAACCAAAACAGAATCAAATTGAAAAAAATTATGCAGAGTACACAAACAAGTCAGCAGACGGTCTCGAGGGTGGCTGTCACCAACTGGTGCAACAGGAGATATGCCTGGTTTGTACTGCAGTGTTAATACTGCAAGAATGGTGGCAGTTTACTCTGAAGTTCAAATGTTCGCAGACTTGGCTGAGTGTGTGATCTTGCATACCCCTTACAAACATGAAATTCTGCTGCCACTGGTTAATAGATGGTGCCACATTTCCATGCCTTCATGTCTTCTTCCTCACATTGCTCCAGTCCTTACATCTTGTGTCACTAGCATTCTGTGCACATGACATGTCTCTAAGTGATGTGATCTCATATTTTTGTGCTTGCATTCATTTATTTACAGTATGTTAATAGCACACAGCTACCATAACACAAACCAGTAGTAGTACACAGATACTGTAAAGCTGTTCTTACTTGAGCTGTTCAAAGAGTCAACTATTAGTTCCCTAACATGATCTGCAACACCAAAACACAGAAGTGCCGTGTGACAACATTTCTCTGCGATGTTCTGTACAGTATTCCTCTTGTGCTTGCAAGCACACTTAACTGTCATTACTCCATAATGTGGTGAAGTTTTAGCACGTAATCATGCATGTCCTGTGACAGCTTTTATACCAGTCTTGTCAGCGTCTGCTCTCCTCAGCATTGCAAAAATAATTTTTCACTTGACTTAAATTAAAATTCATATAATTTTGAACATCTTTGCTTTCTAATGGCTGACTTTTAAAGTCATATGCAACAGTGTTCTTCATGTAATAGTTTAATTTTTCATATTATGTTTCATGAAGTATTTGAAGAACATGGCACCTTAATTTTATTACTCTTTATACACACACACAAACATATAGTAACTTATTACTGCCAGCTATGTCCAGTTAAATATGTGTGTGGGGGGGGGAGTGACACAGCGTCTTATCCATAACTGTATCAGTTTTTATTGAGTGCTGTATAACCAACAAAGGTAATGAAGCATCTTTAAAAGCTGTGACATAAGTGCAGACAGCTTGCTGACTTGCATACTGCTCTGCAAATATCTCCCTACACATGCATAAAATGGGAAGACTGATTATGAGACAATGACTCCACATGACAGTATAGGATCACTCATATTTTCAACCAGCCAGTTGTAATACAGACTCAGTTCTATCACTGAGTCATTAGAAATCATCCTGTTGAGCAGTCCTCTCCACTTACAATATTTCACACATGCTGGGACATTGAATCGGAGATAGGCTTACACTGAGTACCTTGGAGAAAATAAAATTTCAATTCAATATTTTAAACACATATGTTTTTAATAATATGAAGAAAACATTAAAATTACATTAAATGTTTGAAATTTGAAATATGTGTGGATTTAAAAGGCATAACAAAACATAGAACATTTTAAAAAATGTCTATCAACAATAGACAATCAATGCATATTTATCACTAACATACATACAGACTTCCGCACAATATAAATTGTGTGACAGTGTCAATAAAGAATCTCAGTGTGTGTTCATATGTACAGATGAACTGCGCTTTTTTTTTTGTAACACATAGTGCCAGAACTTAATTCTAAACAGCAGGTAAAGTGAAAAATGTTTCTTGTCTCGGTATAAAAAATGTTTAAAAATGCTGATATTGTTGTTTCTTATTGTGATAATATTGTTGGAATAAGAACAACAAATAAGATTTATTTCCCCCCCCAGGTCTGACTTATAGTAACCGATGTCACGATTATTAAAGGTGTCAGTAGGCTGTATTGTTGCATACTGTCACAAACAAAATACTGCACATAACTACACTGTGTAGTGTAAGCATAATATAAATGCAAAGTTTCAGTGTTCTACACAATTTATAATATATTTTATATATATATATATATGTATGATTATTTTATATTTGAGAGCAGGGAAGTGCAATTCTCATTTCCTTTACAAGACTCACATAAACATTAATGCTGCTAGACAGGTAATACATATTAACAAACTGACACATACATTGGATATTTTCCATCTTTTCATTTTTTTTTTTTCAGCAATACGTTTCAGAAGATGGCTGTGCTTGTGTCAGGTGAAACTATGACTCCTGGTATACTGAGTCCATTACATTGAGTTAATATCTGTCTAGATTTTTGTCATTCATGTTTGTAAATTCAAGTATGAATACGTAAATATTTCAGTAAAACTATTCTAGTTTCTAAGAAAATGACATACCATCTGTGTGCAAAGAAACATATAGGACTAGCTAACATATTTACACTAGAAACATTGAAATTTTTACATAATACTTGAGTTGTAAATGACAGAGAAAAGATAATGTACTGTATGTGCTGTTTCGTTTAACTGTCTACATTTGTCTGTGTACAGAATGTGCAAAATGTAGTGTTTTTTCACGGCATATCTGACACTTCCTCATTTCTAGCTCATTCACTTAGATTTTGCATAATGAGGCGAAATCTCTTCAGGAAATAATATGAGAACGGAGGTTTCTTTTTCCAAAAGAACCTGTATATGAAGACAGGATGGAGTTCTGCATCTTGTAACTGTGCTAGAAATTAGTTATTCTGCTTTAGGTTGGAAATATCTCGTGTTCTTCATGAGACTTATATCGGATGTTGAATTTGGGACTACTGTGTAGCCCTTGTTTACTGTCAGATTTAAACACGCCTATACAAGAAACTGAAGCTGATCTAATTGTAGTTTACCCAACTTGTTATCCAAATAAGGACAGCATCTTTCTAAATTAGGAAATGCTTATGAATGCTCAACTCAAAATAATGCAGTGAGGAAATTGTTTTCAAAATCAGTGGTAGAGTAAAAAAAAATGTTAGGATAAGAGGAATAGAAAGCTCAAAACTGCCTCTGAATTACAAGGGTGATATTGACTTTCTCTGGTATGTGGACTGGTTGAGAGTGCCCAGTGCCTACCCCTCTGTCACATGATTTAACCACAGCAGACTTCCCTGGTGAGTATCAAATTGTCAGGCATCAAAATCATGCAAACATGATAAAATTAAAATAATGATTTTTGGTAACTCTTGCTATGATTTAGGTTGGGAGATAGGGGGTATTGTTGGCATTGTGTGATGATTTACACCATTTTTGAAAGTGTAAAGTAGGGTGGGAAGAGATGTGATGTAATGCTTTTGTTTCATATTCACAAGTCCCTTTGTTTTTTGAGATATTATATTTGGCCAAAAGTGTGACTTATTTTATGAAGAAACTAGGTAACAATTTGAATAAAGAAAGCACTTTAAATTGGAACAAGTTATAAGTATTCAGCAGTTGGCAATTCTGACATGATTATTAGGAAGCAACTAATATGAAAATCTGAATAAAGAAAGCATTCTAAATTGGATCAAGCTAAAAGTCTTCAGCAGTTGGCAATTCTGACTCATGATTACTGGATTATGTTTATCACACATACATGCAATAAACAATTTACTGACTAACTACGATGATTATATTGTCATAAAAGAAAAGTCATTGTGCTATGGTCCCACTTTTGTGGAATCTTTTTACTTTCAATCCAGTACATAAACCTTAAAATCCAAAGAGTGTAGAGTGAATAATTCCTGTATAACAATTTCGAAGACATGATCAGAAATGTAAGGAAGATGGCATTATAAATTTAGTGCTTAAAAGACTGTGACTTAAAAAATACTTCTGTGTATTTATATTTACTCTATTGTGGAAAATTTGCATTTAATACAGTTAATATAAATTGCTGCTGAGCTGCTTGCCATTTTATTTTTAATTAGTCCTTTAATGATGCTGTGTATTGGGTCCTAACTACTGGCCATATTTAAATTTTTAGCACCCTTAAATGCATTCATGACAGTATGGTGCAGTGCGGCTAACACTGTGCAAAGAATAAAATGCCCATACAGTCCACAGTGCCCAGTAATGAATGTTTAACTAAAATAGTAATGCATGGAAGGATAACAATAATTGAGTTGGGTAGCTGGTAAATGCAATGCACAATGGCAGAAATGTGGATATTTTCCCTTCTCCAACTTACTGACTGAATCATGTCATGTGTAACAAAAGTAAGTCGATGAATACTGGTATACAAGGAAGCTGAATGCAATCAGTCATCTTTGTTCCAGTTTTTTAACCTAAAACACAATTTTATTTTTCACTGATTACTGCACAACTTCCTTTGACAAGTATTGAATTTGACCCTAGTGTAACAATCTCTGACATAAATATGCAACATTTCATAAATACTGAAAAATCATAGTTATGTTGTGATTCTTGCATGTCTTTAATTTCAAGATATTTATGCAAAATCTTGGAATTCACTTGAATTTTATCTGATTTTTTCTATGTGTGTTTCATATATAGTCTGACACGAACACTCTCTTCAGGTCTGGAACACTCCCATGCCTGCAGACATCTCCAGTATCCAAATATGACACTCCTGCACAATTCAGAGCTGTTGTGAGTGATTCAACAGACAGAACTGGCACAGGAAGCCGCTTCTGTCTGTGGGGTCTTCGTCTAGGTGGTGTCTGTTGGACTGAATGTCGTGTGAGAGGTTGCCCCAGTATACGGCGGTTTCCTGGTACCTGCTTGTGGAAACGTTTACTGTTGGCTTCTTTACCACTTGTTTCAATCATTTTATGTCTGCCAGAACTGTTTTCACCATCCAGGTCAAGCCGATATAAGCTTAACACAGATTCACTTTTCACTGGAAGTTCAAAAACAACCTGAAAATATTGGCATAATTTTATATTCACATGTGTAACTGCAAGTTTCATATTTGTGTTGTTAATGTAAGCTTTAGCATCCTTCTTTACCATTACGCAGTTTTTAATTAAATTTTAATTAAAACTTTTAGCTGTGTACATTTGTGTCACACATTATATTCATACAGAATGTAGGAGTCAACTTAGTTGAAAACTGAGAAGATTAATGTTTTGACCTTCCACACAATAGGTGAAAAGGATGGCGCAGTTGAGCAGATTAATTAAGGATGAATATATGTCACCACTGCAAAATTCTGAAATTTTTTGTTCAATAATGGAGTGTTAATTACAGTAGAGTTACAAGCTCTAATTGGTTTATATTGTTGTGTATGTAAATAACAAAGAATTTTGCTATTGATACCAGCCCAAATGTTAATAGCATTATAGTTTTGGAACTATTTACCAGTGACATGTTAGATGTTTTTGTTATGGTATGAATGATTTCAAAACGAAGCAAAGCACTTTTAGTCTTTAAATATTCAACAATTATGAAATTCAGGGATATTCTCACATTTAAATGTAGATAATACAGTTCAATTCTGCTAGCCCAAAACTTTGGTCTGAGACTACTTTCTCATAGCACTGAAACTTAACACATTAATTTTCAGCAATAACCTACCACCCATGATGCCAATTATTGTGTAGCTTTGAAAAGTAAAAAATGGGAATGGCCTAATTTTTCATTAACTTTTCTTTCAACCCAAATATGAATCCCAGATGTCAATTTTCAGGATTAAACTCCCTGTTAATTCATGTAGTGTTAGAATTCTTACCAAAACATGACTTAATACCCCCAATTCACATTAAACCTCATGCAACAGAATTTTAGAGCCTCTTTTTACCCTCATCAGGTTATTTCAACATTTATTTTGGATACAAGAGAATTACTAAGTTCTCCCCAAATTATTCACAGTGTAACAATTACGAACAGAAATTACAGTCTGGTCACGGTTTTCTGAGACACAAATATAGTAAATATTCCTTACAAGGAATCATACCTCTCTTTCATCAGAAGAAGTGGGGTCATTCTGGGGCCCGTTTCTCATCTCATTGTAACAGTTTCGCCTACTTCTTCTATGGACAACTAAATCATTCTGTTCCTCTTCTAATAACAATTCATCCAGATTGTTGAGAGACACTGAACCGGCCAGAAAGTTCTGTTTCTGAACTCTCTGGTTCCTGGTCACATTTGGGAAATGGGGTAGTTTGAGGTTATGATTCTTGTTGCTGTTCGCAAAGGAAACATCTTCTTTCTGGTCATCAGGACTCAGTTGTATATTCTTCCTATTTCCCTTTGACTGAATCTTTTGGCTGTTACAATTAGAATATTTCTTCTTAGACTCAGGGTCAGTACTTGACCTTGTTCTACCACTGGTGCCTTTCATTAAGGCATTATACTTGTAATTCTTGAACTCATTTTGGGTAACAGTTTTCATAACTTCACTTTCATGCTGAGTAATAGTTTGACAATGAGACAGCTTTTTTCCGTTATATTGTTCATTACTCTGGTAAGATAATTCAGTATTATTATTTTGATTTTGGTATGACTGTATTAATGGCAGTACAAACTTCAAAACTTCATTGTTTTTATCAACAGTCCAGTCTGCACACTGGTAAGCCTGAGGTACATGCTCTGCATTTCCAAAAATTTCTCTTTGGTATCTGTAAAGCAAAGACTGGTCAGAATTTCTTTCCTCAGACTGTGTTCCATGTATGCAAAGTTTTTCATTGTTTTGTAGCACCAAATCATTTCCTGTATCGTCTACAGTTTCGGACATTTTCTCTTCATGTTGGAAAAATTCAAAATCATCATTGGCTGCAGTAGTTGCAGAGCAACAACTGTGGGAAGACAGGGTTGCATAGATTGGTTCATCATCATCATCATCATCATCAACATTATATTCGTTAAGATCATCAGAATTTAAATAATCTTCACAGTCAGATGATGGCTGTTCTGATTTTAAATTCCCAGTTCTAAACTCTGTCAATAGATTTCCTTTCTCGTTCTGTTGTCTGGAATTCTGAACGACTTGGTTAGCAACTTTTTTCTCATCTGTCTCCATTCCTGTTGGCAAATAAGCCTGCAAGTCACAAGTTTTATCTGTAAAATTCTGTGACAATTTTATAGTCCCATCAGTGGTACTTGTCCGTTGTTTAAAGAGTTCTGAATGTTGATTTTCTATGGCTGCGGTATTAAGATTGATTAGTGCCTGAAGTAACTCATTTCTCCTTATCTGAGCAGCTGGCAGCCCTGTAGTGATGCAGTGAGGAGGCACAGCTCCACTTGTTCTCATACCTGAAAGTAATGAAATACTCATCACCACTTCAGAACTAAATTGCAGGCTATTTCAAAATTATAAATGGAGATAGAAAATTTTAGTATGAACTAAATCAGCAGAGTGTTTGGGGGCTGCACGACCAGGTTTGTTTTCAATTGATCAATGGAGTGAGAGATTATTCTGTTGGCTAGTACATACAGATCAGCTTTGGAAGACACCCATTTTCTTACAGAGTGAGTATTACAGGCTCTAATAAATCTGACACAGGGACAACTAACCATAACATTAAGCAACCATGACCCAATGACTGGTATAGCGGAGTAAAGCCTAATGACTCTTGGATTATTTTATTAAATAAACAATGTGATGCAGCTTTACGCAGTCATATTTATTATTCACTGCAAGGTTACTCTAAGTGTTTTGGGTGCTCTCTGCACCCATCATCAGGAGTACATTAAAACTGTAAATGCAATCACAGGTACAAGTCATGTGTCGGTGTGGTGTAGGTTTATATCCGTTAAAAGATGTCCACGGTCAGGAATCTACTTCATTTTGTCATGGCCAAATTAGGGCTAATTTGGCCATGACATAGTGCAGTAGACTCCTGACCTTGGACTTCTTTTAACGGATATAAACCTACACCACACCGACACATGACTTGTACCTGTGATTGCATCTACAGTTTTAATGTGCTCCTGATGATGGGTGCAGAGAGCACAGGAAACACTTGGATTAATCCCACAGTGAATAATAAATATGACTGCTTAAAGCTGCATCATGTTGGTTATTTAATAAAATAGATTGATGATGCACAGAACAACAAATATTAAAAAAAAAAACTCTTGGATTCTCAAAAGTGTGTGGGGATTGGTTACGGCTGCATGAAGTTAGGCAATTTCTTAAATGTTGAAGAAGTAGCAGCAGTTTCTTGTGTAGTTTGACAGATAAGTACCAGCATTTTGGAGGAACTTGTTGCCTCCATCTTCAGGGTAAATGATGATGGATAAAGCAGCTTCCTCCACAACACAAGTAGATTTTTGTATTGTTAAGGACACTCGGAACCAAGCTGGAAATATGTTTCATGTTACCAGGGTTTAGGGCTTTTATTTATATGTGTCACATTGTGAGAACAATTCAGCAACCTTTGGAGGACGTTTTATAAAAGTGTGTAGAGGTCTGTCACAAATATCCATCTATGCCTGAACATGTTAATAAGTGAACAGACAGTAAACTTCATTTAGCATCCAACAAACTGAAGTACAGGTAGAACATTGTTTTCACTTATACAAGCAAACAAAATGGCATCCAGCACCATATGGGTGGGTACAATGTAAGTCCCACTTTATTTTGGGTGTGTAGGATTTAGCATGTAAGTAACCCTTACCTGATGAGGTTCATTGTCTTTCAAAAGTAAACATTATACATATATGGTTACATGTGTATGTGTGTGGGATTATGTCTGCACTCTGTAGTTCAATGTTGCACATATTCTTGTAATTCTACATTCAAAGTTCAAAGATTATAAGATATAACAATTCAAAGAAACGTTTGGTTTTAAAGTTGGGAAGTAAACACATAATACGATACATGTATCTTTCAAGAAGCTCTTTACAATATTTTCAACTCTAAGACAAAGGTCCCACCTGTATTGTTCCCCAGGAATGCTGCCATAAAACTATGGCAGAAAGTTGTTAAGTGCCTTTGTGTGCAAGGTAGAATTAGAGTTTATTTATAACTGAAAATAATTTTAACCTCTTGGTATATTTTGTTTATTTTTGCCATATTCTTCAAATTTCATTTGTTTAAAAAAAACCAGATTGGAGCTGAAAACTGGTTTTGCCCCCCATCCACTAACCAGCACCCATGAGTGGGACAGAATTTGTGTAATGTGAGATGAGATGAGAGTGGTGACACAAGGAAAATGCAGAAGGATGTGAGCATTGTATTTGAAAGCTCCTTGTATTTGAGAGCTTGTGGCTTCTTCTCCACCATCATTTGTAATCAGTGTATACATTATCATGTAGTTATGAATAGAATCAAAAGGTGATACTATGGGCTTGTCGTCATATATAGTTATGTAGTAAGTTGGTACATTACAAGTAGGAACAGAAGGTAGTAGCAATAGTGGCATTGGGAAATGCAGTCAGTCATCAGTATTGTGATGACTTCAGCACCTTAGTATCCTTGTAGAGCTAAAATTTATTTGGTCTTTAAATACAGTACAAACTGCTTTGTACAGGTTGTGCACTGACATTTGTTACTGTAGGCAAAAACTGTCTTCTTAATATATTATATACCCATTATCTGTTGAAATATCAAGCCTTATACTACATGTAATATGCTATTTCAACATTCATTTACTGGAACATAAAAAAACCATAAAAAGTTTGAATTTATGTGATTTCTGGGATGTGATTTTAACAAGGTACTCAAGAAAAACTGCAGTGATGCCTGCTGGTAATTAAGTGGTTCTGTGGAGCATGTAGGTTGTGTTTTAATTTTGTTTTTATGCTCATATCAATCAGAGTAACTGGGTAAAATCTTTATTACCAGGAAGCAGGCTGTAAACTTTAATGAAAGACTGTACGTATTGCTTAGCCGGGAAATGTAGCATACATGAATATAAAGAGCTTATGAATGACCCACCTTTTCCCCTTCTGTAGTTGTGTATAATGGGCAGTCTACCATCCACGCTGGTGAAGAGGGAACCATTGGTGATTGGGAACTTAACAGGTTCCTGTTGCAGGTGCTGATGATTTTGTTGAGGTTGTGACTGACTGGAGCTCTGAACTTCTGGCTGGTGTTGAGTTTGCGTGCTGAACACTCTGAATTTACCATCCAGCCCTAACAAGAATTAAATGAATAAGTGTTTTAACTCCACATGTTGCTGATAATTTTTGTCTTATTATTGGGCAATGGTACTTTGTGAGTGTGTGTTCAGCTGTGTTACAGATATAATGAAGGGATAAAAGGAAAAGCCATTTGAAATCAGGGGTTCCTTGTATCATGAAGGGTGGCTATGGAATGGGTCTGTGTTCCCCTGCAACGGGAGGGTGGAAACTACCGTGTCACTGGAAATAAATTTAAGGGTCATGGCAGGAAGATAGGTGGATGCCAGAAGTTAAAGTGGAATGGATAGAGATAAAAGTACAAAATAACAAAAAGAATGAGTGGGAGAAATGGAGAAACAAGTGGGTTACAAGGAAGGAATAAAACAAGGAAATGAAGAGAAAATATGAAAGGCAGGAGAAGGGAAATTAAATGCAGTTAAAGTAAAAATATGTACAGAAAAGTAAATGAAAATATTCTGGCACAAGGAAGCTAGTCCCAAATGGGAAGGAAGGTGCAAGAAATAAAGCCATAATGTTAGTGTAGTTGTTGTAGGCCTGTTTGGGTCATCTGTGAGGTGTCAACAGCTGTGGTATTATTCCCTTTATAACACAACACACATCCAAAAGGTTCCATGCAGCCAAGGCAGTATTCAGTGTTGTGCCTAAACCAAGAAGGCCTTGACTAAGTTGCAACCATTTTCACAGCTAGGAACACAATATTTGTTTGACACAGGGTTTGACATTTCCTATGAGGACACAGAGATGGCAAAACTTGTGAGAGTCCCCAGTGGCTTACCCAGGAATTTTTTTCGGGGGGGGGG
>JGI20166J26741_11264448_pt1 | contig 14079 bp, 6 predicted proteins | sample TergutCu122P5_FD_26741 | JGI IMG/M metagenome (IMG submission 26741)
AGCAACTTTGGTTTATAAAGGAACAAAGTCAAAACATGCCAGAAAAAAATATTAAAAGTGGTTGTTACCTGAAAGTAACACTGGTCGATAGAGGGTTAAACATATTATAAATTATCAAACACCACTAGTGTACCACTTCCTCATAAATACTCGTACAAGACAAATACCTTCCATAGTTATTAAATGTGGCATTCTATTCAATTGAATAAATACTTTCCCATTAGTCCTGGGTGCATTTGCTAGTTGGAACAGCAACCCTTGCGTCTGAACTGCTAGTACCAATTCCCCCGGTGAATCGCTAAATAGTTAAAACCGAATATAGCTGGATACTGATGCTGCACAACGGGAAGGAGAGGCAGTTCTTACGTGATACAATGTTAACGTAAATTGTTCTCTAACGCAACCTTTCGGTGTTCACCATCATTATGAATAATTATTCAAAGTAATTCCTATCACTGAAACGTAAACTAAATTTACCCTCATGCGCGTACACTTCTCTTCTCCCCAACATGTGCCACCTGCCCTGCACATCTCAATTGCCAAGATCTGATCATCCAATTAACATCTGGTGATAAGTGCAAGTCATGACGCTGCCCATCATGCTATTTTCTCCATCCTCTCGTTAGTTCCTCCCTCTCAGGCCCCAACACCTTCCTCAGCATATACGTCACATCCCAGATGACATGAATAATGGAACTTCTCTATACACCTCACTACTGGCATTTTGCTTTGCTGACAATATATTCAGTTGTAATATTTAACAAAACAATGTGTTAGCAATTGTAACAAAGTCAAATAAAAACACAAGCAGTTCAAAACAAAAAATGCCCACTTAGTCTCATTAATTCAACCCCCCAGCACTTTAAATTTCTACAGACAGACCATGCAGACATCATCATTGTCCACTACAGACCACTTCCATAAACACTCATGTAAAACATGCAAACAAGTTTTCAATCACAATATTCAGGGTAAGTATCTTACGTGTGCATTACAGAATGTAATATAATGTATGTAAAGTAAAATTTCAAGTGTTTGAAATGCCTGGGGCACAGTGTGCTAACAATTTAATTTCTTGATAGACAGAATGGTGACCTACAAAAATCAGTTTTAATATGAATAATTAAGGGACAATAGGGGGAGAAACAAAAATGAAATGTATTTAAAAAACAATGCCACCAGTAACATAAACAGTACTGTCTTTGCTCCCTCCCACATGTTCTACCAGCTGATACAATCACCAACATCAAATGCAGAGGTGAAAGAGGTAGCAAGGTTTGCTTTATATGTCCTTGCAGTCTTGCCTGACTGCTCTACTAACACACCACAATGGCTGTCAACTGGAAACTAGGCACAGGTGGTGAGTTCAGCTACTCTGAAAGAGCAGCACAACAAAGACTCAAGAACAACTCCGAACATTCTGGAGTCTTCAAAACATGGCACTGCACTCAAGAATTAGTTGTTTATACCTACTAATAGGGACACACAGTGGTGCAGTTAGTTGAGGCACTGCACTTCAAGCCAGAACGTCGCAGGTTCGATTCCTAATGGTGTCAGTAGGATTTTTCATTGACATAATCCTTCTGTTCACACTATGGCCCTGGGATCGACTCAGCCTCTAACAAAAATGAGTACCAGGAATATTTCCAGGGGGTAAAGGCAGCTAATGTGTAGGGCTGACATTCTTACCACTTTCATGTATCAACTGTCATGAAATGTGGGAGCCTCTTAACTCCTGGAACCATCAGGGCCTGTACAGGGATTGTTTTACCTTTTCTTTTTACCTATAAATAACATGCACACATCTGAATCACAGCCTCTGAAAATGTAACATAATATACTAAAAAGAAATGTGTTAACTGGAGCTCAGAAAATTGAAATTACTGGGGAAATAGCCTCTGTTAAAGAAACCTGCTGCTAAATAAAGAATGTTTACTGTAACAGGCATCCTTACCTCCTTCAGATTCAGATCCGTCTTTGTGTTTCTCACGATTTTTATCATCTGTACTTGACTGAACAGAATTATCTTCTCCTCCCTCAGAAAGCTGACATGGAGCAACCACGTCACCCTGCCTTACTCCTTGTTCATCTTCTGCTGCAGAAGACAAAGCCACTGTTCCCCCACCCCCTCCAATACGGTCACCGCCCAACTGCACAGCACCTGATGAACCACTTGGCTGTAACAAAAGTACCACACACATACACACACACACACAAATATAAACTAGGTACAGTCACTCACTGCCAGTCCAAACATAAGGAAGCTTTACAATATAAGGTAACCAACACTCCAATGCTGGGAACACTATTCTGACTTTGATATATACACGGCACATATGCAGCAGAAGGTATACATCAGACCTCAATAAAGTCACCACTGATATTTAAGGATTTGTCAAATCATGGCACCAAGGACTTTATCCTGGTACAGAAGAAATTGGTGTCGTCTGCAGAAGACAGCTTGCTTCATGCAGTGTGGTGCCTGTTACAAAATGCTTGCTAGCCAGGTACTTCTGAAGGTGTCCAAAGAACTGGAAATCACTGGGCCTTGTAATGCCAACTGGACTTCATATGACTGAGTACAGCACTACAACAGAGAATTAAGGGCCACTTTCCCCACAGTCCTGATCTGATTTCATGCCAAGGAAATGATGTCCCTTACAATCTTTCCCGATGAAACCACGCTAAAATACCTTTATTGGTTTGTTGTTAAATCACTGATTTCACTGAAACCTGGTTAAATAAGAACAGGAAGTGTAATTTGCCAAACAACCTTTATGGGTCATAAAAGTCACAGAGAGTTCTAGCAGTGCCATATCACTACTACATGTTACACGAAGTTGCTCCTCAAGCCCATACATTATTACTTAGATTGTCTGTTTTACTGTACAATCACACACTCATGACTTCCCACAGCTTTAACTCAACACACAATACAACCTGCAGAGCTAACACTATAAAAAGAACTGGACCAAATAAATGTAAATGAAATGTTAAAGGCTATGAAACAAGAAAATTAAAATTTAAATGGAATGTGGTGTCTATACAGCTGTTTAATTAAGCCTACAGTATGTACTGTATGCAACACAACAAACTACGAGAAGGCAGAGTGTGTGACAAACTGCACACTGTACTGAAGTGTATTGGTTGCTGCTGGGTACCAAAAATGAGGCAAATATCCCTCTCACAGAAGAAAGTAAACCTCAGTAGTGGCTGCAGAAATGCACAGGCAGTAAAACCTTTACCAATACATATTACTGAAACATAAGTCATGGATAACTTCAAATCATTATAGGAACCTATATCAATCAACAAAGGGTAGAGTAAGTACTGCGATTAACCTATATGGGAATAAAAGTGAGACTATTTTACAAGAATTTCTGGCTCCCTTTAGTGAGAGTAACATAAAATAATAGACAGAAACTTATGCTACACAGCTTGACAACTGTTTTGATTTTTGTCAAAAGAATTGTGCACAGCACAAAGTCTTTATACAGGGTCCCAGAATCCTGTTACACCAGAGGTATACAGGATTTGGAATGCCCTAATTTCACACTAAACAGGTCTTGCTAACAACTTTGTGACACGTAACAACACTGTCAGTGTCCCACCGATTTGCATGTGCTACTGCCCTTGCATTAAATAAAGTTGGTAAACGGCAAAATGACGGGCTACAGGGCTTCGTATGAAGATAACAGTTACACATCAATGTGATGACAGACTTGTCGATAAGAACTAAAAGTAAGTATTCTGCTGCTCAGATATAAAAACAAAACTTTAAAACAAAATGTTCATAAGCACATTAAATTGATAATTCATAAACTAAATATGCAAAAATACATATCTGCACTCTTGTTCTTGTATGAACCTTAAGGAGACAGATGTACATGTTTGGTGTATCCCTGATGCCCTGAGTTTCACTGGCTTAGAGTGGACATTTAATTGCTAGCCAGTGAACACATCAGACCAGCATTTGGCATGCTAGGCCACTTTCCAGCACATTTTAGAGATCAGCACAGGGTCTCTATGGACATTAAAGGTCAACAATACATTGGTTTCCTTCACATATCAAAATCAATGTAGTGTTCACCTGCAAAGAAATTACCTACAAGTGTGTAGGTAACGAAAGGTTTTCTGCCAGGTAAAATAAATGTTAATTCCTCATACTGCCCATAGCAATGTGAAATCAGCTTTTATGTAATTCAAACATCTGAGACAGGCACACTGACTCTGAAAGGCTTGCTCTGGAACTGACCATCTGCCACAGCTGTTATACTGGCTGCCAGCAGCACTGGCATAATAATGGAGGTATGCCAATAAACTCCTATAGGCCATTTTTATAGTTGGAATATAATACCCTGATAAATTATGAAAGAAAATTATATAAACAACAAAAAAAAATTAAAGTGAAAAACAGGAAATGTATGAGAACTAAACAAAATGATGTGCAGCTTACCTTATTGGGTTTGCGTGACGGTGGGCCCAGTTTGTCTGTTGAGATTCCCATTGCTGCCAGGATCTGAGCCATCTCTTTCGTGTTTATGCCACAGTTGTTGGCCACATTCTTCTGACATCGCTTATGTACATTCATATTACAAACTGCAACAAAATGACATAATAACAGCATTTTCAATGCAACAGCAGCTTAACAATTCATAACTTCACAGTTTTGATGATAATGATGTGACAATGATGATTCAATCAAATTCAATTCAATTCTCATTTACTACTGTGCTAGCTTAATAGCACAACAGCTAATTACAAGACTTGCATGAAATCTAAACACAAATTATGGAAATAAAAAATGCAACACAATAATCAACAAAATGTGAGATAAAACTTCAACTCAATCACAAATTACCTCAATAACTAAGCCCATAAATCAAATGAAACATCAGTGAGTGACCTACAAAAGTACAAACCGTTTCAGAGTTCTAACTTCTTTACTACAAACACCTACATCACTGCACACCAAACTTGGGGCTGTTGTTCACCCAGCAGAAGCACAAATGTGTGATACGAGAAACAGGGTGAAGTTCACAATACTATGAGATGGAAATCTGATACTAATACTGTCACTCAAGGACAAAATTTTGAACCTATGAAATAATGAAGGAAAAGACTGCATCAAGGTGAGGCCTTCTGTCTTCTACAATATGTAACGCCAGAAGCTTAAGTGCTAAGCAAAACTGCAAAGAATATGAGGAAAATAATGACTCAAGTACACAGTGCCATACTTCCGCTGAATGCGTTCCAGCTTATCAGCATCAGTAGTCAAGGCATATTCTAACTTAGGTCCACTAAGGAATAATACAAAAATAATAAAAAATTGATAGTTGAGCAAGTTCTATTATTGTGAGTGACTGAGGAAATATGTAGTATACACGGTTATGAAAAAAAATTTAGAATCAAAAAACAGTCCTGGATCTCTGATGGAATCCCTATAAGTCATATATTTGTCTCACAGTCTTCAATCACAGTTAACTGTATAAATTTTCCTTGTACAGGTGCTGACTTGGTTTTATCAATATTATGTTTCACATTGTTAGCAGCATGCCAACTGTATGTGAAAATAATGACAAGATAGTAGGCATGTGCTATCAGTTACAGAGCATAAGGTACAAAAATTTTTGACACCTTCAGCAAATAATACATACTTCAATTCCTTAAGGGAACTGTGAAGGTCATTAACAAATATGTCAGACAGCAGGGGCCCAAAGACAGATCCTTGAGGAACACCAGAAAGCACTTCACGATACGGCACATAAGACCAACTCTAAATGTGAGATTTGAGATTCCCACAGAGGTGTTGTTGAGTATTCAAATCTTCTGCAATGTGGCGCTGTGTCTGTGGGTGAATGGTTCCCAACCTTTTCATAGGATGGTTGCAGTGCCTTCATCAGTGAAGGTAAATAGACAGGCTGAATGACACAGCATCACATCCCAGCGAACATGAATCCTGACCAACTCTACTTGTAAGACTTGAAGCTCCACAGTGTTCAGTGTGAAAATTATGGTGTTCTTCCAATTCTAATACTCAGCAGTCCCAGCAAGTGAATAATGTCTAAAGCATGAAGTGTATCAAAACAAAACCTCTGCAGGAACAGTTCTGAGTGAAGAAGCAGAGCACATTAAAAGCAGTTCCCATAGTCTATGTGGCAGGCATCACATTAACACAACACCTACTGGATCCCCACCATAAAACACTCCCTTGGCAGCTGCTGCACCACTAAAGCCTTGAAGGCTTCACCTGATCCACAGTGACGGCCTTTTAGAAATTTCTTGGGTGGGCAAACACATGTTAGTCACAAGGTGAAAGTTCCAAGCTGTACAAAGGATGGTCTGACACGTTTTAACATACACAGTGCAGCGTGTCCTCGCAAGCGTAGTCGTATGATGACACCTGTCATCAGCACGCTGGGATGCTTTCTGTTGACAGCAGTATAAATGTCTCAGAAGAGTCCACTAGACTGCTGCATGCTGACAGCGACGTCTTCAGAGCGTTGGAATGCTAAAGTGCAAACGTCAAGTATTTGGGTAAGATGATGTCCAGGCCTGTTGGTGCAGTGGTGCCAGCAGGACCTGTCCAAATTGTTCTTTGTGGAGGGGTAAAACAGCTGGTGTTTTAACTTGGTACCTGTCTGAGTGTCTAGAGGGAATACTTTTAATTACGTTTATAACTTTGTCTGCAAGAATCCTTGAATGGTTTCACCTCAACAATCCCATACATAAGATCTTAAGTTGTGATACCCTGCTCTTTTATATCTTTTATATTATGATAGCATTTTAATTCTATCACTGTGATCAATTTTAAATAGATAAATTTTATAGATGTTACATGAGATCTCGTTGACAACAACATCATAACACTGTTAATTGTATGGTTTACCTCACAAAGGAAAGTGTTCAACCTGAAGATGGCCAAAAAAAGGGCCGAAACATGCCGTTGAGATAATTATGTAAGAACATTTTAATAATATAAACATTAAACAAGTTGTATTTGACTGTATTTTACCTATATTTTATGATAAGATCGTAAGCTTTCACAGCCAATAAAGTTAAAAAGTTTCTTTTGGCAGGCATCATGTCAAGATGGAATACACCTTGACACAGACCACCATCACAAAACAGTTCACTGAATGTTTACAGTGTGAAAGTTAAAACTAACTGTATCCCTGTACCCAAGAACAGTACCCTTTTAACTAAAACTGAATTTTTGGAGAACTTCTGTGCAGTTGAAAATAAAAACATCACTTAAACTGAAGATGCACTCATTACAAATTACATAACGTTTATCTCAGAGTACAACTGTAACTCACAATCATGCTATGTTTCCCGTACACAGAGCTGCCATTTTCAACCATTATTACAAATTGCTGGTGACACTTTTACATATTAAACTGCATGCATGTGGAGTAGCAGTTCAGCTTCCGCTCATTCTTAACCCTGGCACTAAACGGGTATGAGAAGTCAGCTTCATGCCCTGGCCACTTTAACCATGAGGAAAGAGCCCCCAGAAGAAACCAAGATTCCCCATAAAATAGGAGGCTGTGTGTAAACCACAGCCAGTTTGGACACTTCACTAAACTCCTAATCATTCAGGCCACAATTTGATGACATTACTCACTCAGCTGTCCTAGCTCCTCATTCTACCTGTATGAGTCACAATTTAATTCTCAGGACTTCAGTACAACTGTAGAACCCCACTTCATCCTCCTCAGTTGAAGGTGTTCTCTCTTACACTTTTCAACATCAATGGTTCCAGCTAATATTGCTGGTGTTAAATTTCTTCCACTTCAGATTTTCCTAAGTTGAGTGACCAAACCCACTGATCTCCCAAAGGACATTTAAATGGGAAGTTTTCCTTTATTATTAAAGGTCCTAAATGGAGTTAAAAATGCCTACATCAAGAGAATGTGTGAAGAGGCACACAATGATAATGTTTTTCCTGTCTCACACATTACATCTTTTATTTTACGACAGCATGTACCAGGAGTGGCCACAATGCAGCCTGCACACATCATCAGTATGGACTGCACAAGCTGACTGTAAATATATAATATTCCTGTATTTTACATGGACAAAAGGCTAACAATGAACAGCACTTTAAAAGATATTCTACAGAAAGGAGACTCATAACTGAAACTAACCTACGGTAATCGATAAAACACCAACACATGCACTTTTCACTCAACACTATATTAGTCTAGCGTGTTGATTTCATTAAAATACATAAAAATATTTAATGGTACTCCATCACCATTAAATATTTTTATGTATTTTAATGTGGAGTACCATTAAATATTTTTATGTATTTTAATGACATCAACACGCTAGACTAATAGAGTGTTGAGTGAAAAGTGCATGTGTTGGTGTTTTATCGATTATTGAACTGAAAAATGCATGGTGAAACATTGAAATAACCTACGGTAGTTTGATGAAAAGAAAAAAAGAAGCTGTCATATAAAAAAAAACATACAGTGATGCCTCGGCTAACGAGTGACCCTGCTAACGAATTTTTTGGCTAACGAAGATTTTTTTCGCTGTTTTTCGGACTCGGCTAACGAATATGGATTCGTCTAACAAATGTTTTAGTGAATGCGCGCGCTAACATAAAGCAGCAAACATGAACGGTCGGGCCATTCCAGGAGCTTATCTTTTCTGTCTGTATGTGTGTGACAACGAAATGAGCTGACATCACATCACATAGGGGAGACACACCAACGCAAATGGGTTGTTTAAGTTCGAGACAGCGAGAAGTTTCAGCTAACGAATGTGATTCCGGAACAAATTATCTTCGTTAGCCGAGGTATCACTGTATTTGTCTTTATTAATGCACATCTCTTGCCTAAGCGGCCTCCTAAAGTAGGACCCCTAAAACTTGGCCAGCTGGCCGAACCTGGTACATACATCTGTGGCTGGGTTATGGATGGCCTTAACATTTTTCACGTTTTTATAAAATTGAAGATCAGCCAGGCATGACCACAGTCCAGCCAACTGCTTCCAAGTGTTGTTGATTGTAACATCATGCCCAAGAAGAAAGCAGAAATCTTGGTGAAACTTTTTTTTGGGGAAAATGTCACCTCCAGCCTCTTCAGACCCATTCAAACTGCCTGAAGATGACCACTGAGTGTGTTTCAGCTAGCAAGAGCTGTGCTGCCACAGACGGGGATAAGGCAATGGAATTTATTCACTGCCAGTTTAAGTCAGTCACATGTGTCTTGATTCAATCCCCCTGTAAAATTCTAGGTCTTGGTCTGGGTCATCCCTCACATATTCCATTCACTGTCAGGTTAGGCAAAAGAAGATCAAGAGTAAACCTGTATTATTTTATAATATTTCATTAGCATTAAATTCAGAAGTGTAAGTTTTTCTTTTTGCTTTATGCTGGCTCAATGTGTTAAGGTATGAATTTCTAACTTGATTTCCCTACCCCTCGCAGGAACACCCATCCTAATGGTCCTATGAATGGGTTATTTGCTGGCTGGGGTTAAGTCTGACAATCCTGGTGGCACAATGATATCATTCATACAGTTACTTTCATACTGCAGTCCCTGGCGGAAGAGCCCATACAGCAGAGACTCACAATGATATTGTTCATACAGTTACCTTCACACTGCAGTCCCTGGCGGAACAGCCCATACAGCAGAGACCCACAATGGTCACAGAATGTGAACCTCTTGTAATTGTGCACCATGAAGCGATGAGGGATGTTGACATTGAACCTCTGTCCCTGCTGGATACCTTGGTTCAGCTGCTGAGAAGCAATATTACAATAAATGTAATGCTACATAACACTACACCTAGCAGTGTGCTGTTACTTTAATGCTCCATGGCCAATTGGTGACTTCTCATCCACACCAGCTGGCAACTTGGTGCTTACTGGACTCCAATTTAGAGGTTTGTAAGTAAAGTGCCTAATAATATCTGTGTTTAGGCAGATTACTTCCACAAATACCCTGTCATTTTGCATCAGAACCAGGTACTTTATGAAAATAATCATACCTACATACTTTCTCTACTGAAACCCTCACTTCTACCAATCACAGATCTGGTTTGCTAAGGCTGTGTTCCTTTTGGAATTCCAGATGATGGACAAAGTTCACAAACCAAGTAATACTAAGGAAAACTTTTGCAATGTCACATGGTGCAAAAGAATCTGCACTCCTGTGCTAATGAGAATATGGGGAAAACCCAACTGCAGCCACTGCTAGGATAGAGGAATATCCCACTTGGAGAAAACCTGATGCACATATGCCAATACACTAGCTTAACTACAAGACTACGTTCTACGGACTGCAAGCAAGTGACTAAGAACATGTTAATTTGTTTCCTTGTTCAGATGGACCAATTCAATTTTGATTTCTATCTTCATCCAAACCTTTAATGCTGAAGCAGTTATTCTACTTTTATTTTGTGTAATGACAGTACATAAAATGTGTTACTAAGACATGCCTGTTAACACTAATTCATGAGAAATTCAATACTATCAAGTAACAAAAATTACTTCACGTTACAGGACATATATTGGAACTACCACAAAAATGCATAATACACTTCTCAATTAACGTAAAACTTTCATGATCACTTTGTGTATACTGATTGGCCAATGTATTGGTTACCTCATCCTGCGTTGCATCCTTCATGCCAGGACACTTGGTAACTACTGCGTGGTGGCAACGTTTGTGCACCACGCATGTACACACTGAAACAAAGCAAAATTCAAATGTGCATGGACCACATCATTGCAACACTTCAATCATCAATCCATGGTCAAGTAATAGGGCACTGTGTTTTGAATCAGAATTAACCAGGGATGTACAACTATCAAGCTAAGAAGTTTTCATACATATGGCTTCCAATAATGAACATGTGTTCAAACTTTTCATATATCATAACAGTAAAGTATATAGTCCTTATCCTGTAGATTCAAGTCTTCTGGGATGTTATGCCACGTTGACTGGTAAACAGATACCAACATTCTGTACACTTTAAGCACCTTCATCTTCAGGACAATGACTGTGTAATTTATTGGCATGATATATTAAATGTCTGAATGCATGTTCAGTACGTCAAACTACAAATTTTAAAAATAAAATGTCTGTACAAAAACAGTAATATTGTACTACATCCAAATTGAAACAGCAGCAATTCCCATGGAATATATACATATCTCCCCCCCCTTCCCTCCTCTCTCTCTCTCTGTCACTCACACACACACACACACACACACAAAGAGTGAAGGAGGAGGAGAATTAAGATAAGAAGAAAAATAAATGAAGACAAGGTCCAGAATAAAGGAAATTCCTAACATGACAGCTCTCTCGTAAATAGGATAACACAACAATTTGTAATGCCATTGGCTAGAGGTATTGGGACATCCACCCCACAGCCCAGCCCTGGCCCTTCTGGCTGGACTGCATTATGGTGCAGATGTAAATATTCAACATAAAACGTGGTTACTAGCCTTTTGTTACTGAGCCTACACATTTTTACTGCATGGCCTATCTCACTGCAAGGTGTGCAAAATACATTAATAAGTGAGGAGATTACATTGAAAAATGGCAAAAATACGTGACTTGTTTGTCACGTAATATTCCAGTGGTACCATACAATTCTTCTCACAATGAAAGTGCTTCCCTACTTCTGGCCCTCACTTGAAAACAAGGCAATTAAAACAGATGAGCAAAACTGAAAAGAACGACATACAATCATGTACGTACCCTGACACTGGTAGCCTTGTTTCCCCAAACCCCTGCAATAAATGAAACACATACATGAATCAGAATAAGAGGTACTAACTGAAGATGTGCACATCATTACATGTTACTTTCTAGTAAGATACATCCAGCCATGCAGAAGTCTGCGTCCTCTAACTCACTCAGGAAGGGAGCTTTCAGGTGTTTGTTAGAAAAAATCAGTAATTATTTAAGATTTTTGCATAGATTAGGATAGATTAGATTAGTAACTGGGTTCGAGCCCTTGCAGTCCCGATGCACCTAGGCCTTAAAACAGGCCCTTTGTGCCCCATAATCTGATACTAGGTCAAGGGAGCCCTGTTCCTTTGCTAAAGTTCCAGATGGCCCCCCCGACTCTTAATATCCTCAGGGTCCAAAAAAAAGGAAACCAGATATGCATGACTGAGTGAGGCCAAAGCTTCACACTCATGCAGAATGTGGAAGGAGGTTTCTCTCTCTGCTCCACACCTCCTGCTGGAGGGGTTATTAGTCAGGCCCATTACATAAAGATGTCTTCTCAGGGTATTATGTCCAGTAAGAAGGCCAGTAACAAACCTGGATTGTGACAAGAATCTGGTCTTTATAGTCGGACTAGGGCCCAAAATCAGTTTTTAAGTGTGTCTCTGAGTACTACTAGGATCATGTCACATTGCCAAATGCTGGTTAACCAAACAGCATTTTGTCTTCTTTTTAATGTTCTGTGTAGAGACCCCCATGGATGGCTCAGGTCTGACAAATTTCTGAACAGAACCATCCTTTGTAAGCCTGTTAGTGATTTCATTTCCTCCTACCCCAGCATGTCAAGGGACCCAATACAGTCCCAGTGAAAAATATAAACATTTTTTCAATATGAGTGACTAGCACGCATATTGAAATTTTTTTTTTATATATTTCCCATTTATATTGTTTTGATACTATTATAAAAATTTAAGGGAAACCTAAATTCAAAATATGTAAAAATACATAACACCATACCTGAGGGCATCATTTTTACTCATGATACACAACCTGAAAAACATACAAGTATGGTGCCTGGCCTGAAACTCAGTGTACTAGTGTACTGGTATGGCATTTCAAGGTATATGAACAGAGAAGGCGGTGTACATGTATGTATCTCTGCACAGACACATTAAAAAAAAATTTAACATGACAAACAGTCAGCCTGACCAGCTGCAGCAAAAATCAAACCAGTGTCATAATCAGCAGCGTAAAGCGCCTGTACTAAAATGTAAATATATGGCAAGCACTCTGAAACAGTTAAAAAGTAACACTTCTGCACAAAAAATTACACTACATGCTACAAAGTGGCCATCTTTACAACCCTTTCACAGATTTATTTTGGATAACCCTCAAATGCCAGTTAACAAATTAAAACCTGTATTCTGTAAGAAAAAAGCTCACCAAATAAACTCGCGGCAGTGGGAGCAGAAGGTTGGCTGGCGGAGGAATGTTGCCATGAACTTGTGACCATTTACTTGGTGCACACGCCTTCTCATGGCCCCACGCCTCCGGTTGAATCCCTGCCTCTCCTTGAACTCCCGAGGTTTCGCTGTTGGGTGTTCTGGAACAAGAGCACTTGCTGTACACTTACTGTACAGAATGTTTCTCTGTGTCATTTTACTACATACTGGCCCCACTGTGATGGCTGAAGGGTGCTGGTTTCATGTGTTGTTGTGATGCTTCATAAAAATGGAAATTATACCACTTGTTAAAAGAAATGCCATCTGTGCAAAGTACAAGCCACAGTAACTCACAAAACTGCTTAATGTCCAGCAATGAGAACTTACATTACTTTCAATTTTCCTTCTTGGCTAAACTGAAACAAACTGACTGTCGATATAAGGAATTCATTCACAATTTACTTTAAAGTGTGAATAAAGTAAAGTAACATAAGGTAAAATATGGTAAACTAAAGTAAAGTAAAGCAAAGTAGTGAAGAAGTAAAGTAAATAATTTCCCAGTATGATGGGACTGTTTTTGACATTGTTACTGCAGTGAAAAATCAAGTTCCATTAACAACAAAAATACAGGCACATACAAAGAATGTTCAGTAACAAATACAAGTTCTAGCTTATATCTTTCAAGCTACATAATTACTTCAAAGGACATCTTACATCTGTGCTTTTCAACTTTCCCCCCCAAGTATCAGTATAAGAAACAGGACATTTACAAGCACCAATGGGCACTGAAAATGTTATTATTAATATAATTAATATAATGTTCATATTTCTAATTCAACTTCTTATTAATTAGCAACAACTTGACAACTACTTAAATCTATTCAATAAGAGGAGGTTGTGTGTGTGTGTGTATGTGTGTGTGTGTGTGTGTGGGGGGGGGG
>JGI20166J26741_11265559_pt1 | contig 14079 bp, 10 predicted proteins | sample TergutCu122P5_FD_26741 | JGI IMG/M metagenome (IMG submission 26741)
AGCGTGCTGCTCGAAACATGTTGAGGATCGTAGTGTAACATACATATTGTTGAAGAATAAAAGAATTGTGCATTAAGTTGGTAATTTGAAAAAGTCTATATTATGATGCACGGTCAGAAAAACATCAAATTGTGAAAGCTGGTGTAATATTTTCATCCAACCTTCGATTGTCTGTCTTTAATTATCACTTGCTTGATTTATGTGAAACAACATAATCTATGTTGCTCATGAAACTACTGATTGTAAAGGCCGCTATGTACACCGGTTAAACTGAGCGATTTTACTGTGTGAAGTCATACTGACGGAAAAACTGAGTAAACTACGCAGTTTTGAAGGCAATAGCGCAGGCCTCAGAACTGTCCTTTCCAGTCGTCTTTCACACAGAGAACTGCACAGTTCACTCAGCGAATCTCACACACATTCACTTCAGTTTTTCATGCATTTTTTTACACAGTTAAACTGCACATTTTAACTTAGAATGTATGGGCCCTTAACACAACCAAGGTTTACTTCGCCAGTATCGGAATATACCATCAGGCAGGTTCCCGAGTTCTTGCCATTTTCCTGTCCCACGTTTACTTTTACAAGCGGGCTATTACGAAGAAATTTCGCTATCCAATCCCGCACACGTTTCATGTCATACTGTCATGTTCGTTGTCCATCCTGGCCTCGTAGCTTTTACTTCTGGCGTAATAACAATAAAGTTTGCCCTTTTTAAATCAAGACTTCCCATGATATATATGTCCTAAATTGTTCACTTCGTCTTTCTTGTATACAACTGTTTTCATAAGCACTTTGTTTCCTTAAATTTGAGACATATGTTCTGCTTTTGAAGACACAGTACTTTATAGACAACAAATTAGATAGCAGAATTATCACGACAAACGTCACTGTAAAATGCAAGAATTGAAATCGCAGCTTTGCTGTCGATATGTAACCAAATGTGGAAGAAACTGCAATTATATCCGCTTTACAAGAACGTGGGGAACGAAGTTATTATGGAATGTAGAAGTAATATGTGATTCTGTATTGACTAGTTCCTCGATTTATATTTCTTTTTTTATTATTTGCTCTGTATTTGCCTAATATTTTTCAGACGATCAAAAGTAGTGAGAAGGATAGACCATAATTCCTTCGTGGATTATTTTATTTGACTGCTTCAGTCAGTTTACATCGGAAAACATGTTTAAGGAATGACGGAGGAATTATTCAAAAGTGTTATCTTGCGTTTAAGCTATATAGGCGGACTGGCAGAAAGTGTAAATACTCTCATCCACCGGGTGAGAGTATTTACAGTATATACAGGTTTACATTGTCACCTCTGCCACATCCACTCAAATATCTGGGACATGAATATTTTTATCATGCCGTAAGCGCCCTTCCTATCTCGGACTGAAAATTCTGAAACAGTGGACCTTCCAGGCATTGGCAAGAATTCACAGAGGGCGGATCAGTCAACATTTAAGCGTCTGTGCACATAATACAACAAAAATATGAACATTCTTCTTTACACAAAGAGTCCCATTGCTCGAGTGGTTCAGGTCTGCAACGCGTTTATATCACGCTTGCTGAAGGATCTGCTAGTAACTATTAGTTTTCCGGGGAAATGCTGTTATAAAATTCATATTTTGTGACAAAGGGAACAGTATGACAAAAATGAAAAACAAGGATTTAAGTTACACCATAAAATCATAGTACATATTTTGTTAACTTCTCTCCATGCACTTCTAACAAAACAAGAACTCGAAACACCCTCAGTTAAATGTAGGGACAAGGAATTTTCTCTTTCTCTTCGCGTTTAGACGTGTTTTGCAACCTCACCAGCCACCATATTTTGCCTGGGGTCTTTTACATTTGCTGTATACAGTTTCAACTGACAAAATTCAAACCAACTAAATCCTGAACACATGAATCATAGAGTGCTGCGGAGATAAAATTGAGAGTCTCGAATTTTCTTAATAAGAGTAGTAACAATAATTTATGTTACAGCTTTTGCATTTCTTAGATGCATCACTTACTTTAATTTGCCCGCGAGTGTACGCTTGAGTCTGATGGACAGCACACTACAATTCATTTCTTTCGATTGTAAGTCCCTATGACAAGTTCCTGAAGATTTTATTTTCTATTTTAAATGGACTCTCTTTTTGTTTACATAAATAGTTTAGTAATACTCAACCTGGTAGCCAATCCTCAAGTCGAGTTTCATCCAAATGAATGTAGTTAACCTGTCCTAGAACTCTACTTTGAATTACTGGTTGTTATGTATATGATACTCTCTGTTGTTCCTGGATCCAATGTCAGTTACAGTGTTCATAAAACAAACATATTTGGACACCGCTGAGCCGCTGTCATCAATAGCGTCACACATGTATTCCCGAGATACATTTTAATATTGTCCTTCTCTGCACTTCTTGTACCACTCAAGTAGTTCTTCCCTTTCAGTTCTTTCGACGGTATTTTTCTCCGTTACCCCCATACGTGATACATTTTACTTTCCTTCTTTTAATCATATAATTACGTGAGAATTGTGAATTTTCTAATAAAATATCTTTCCTCGTTGTGTATTATTTTGTTTTTGTTTTTGTCCTTTAGTCTTGTTCGTATCATTTACAAAAATGTGAAACTTTTATTCAATGTTTGATATGCCTCATCAGGCTGTTCATCTGCCCATCACAAGGCACGAGAACATAAACAAGACAGGCAATGTACGTGTAACGTAACATTGAGGCGCGTTCTTGCAACCATTGTTGGAGTAGAAATGCAATGAGTATTACACAATCTGACAGTGTATTTTTAGCCTTAGTTATCCAACATGCAATGAACATGCGCTAAATTGTCATTCGTGGCCTTCCCCGCTCTACAATATTTTTACACATTATCTCTTAAACGGCACGATTTTCGAAAAACAGTTACTGAACACAAAATGTGTGTTTTGATATATTCTACAACTCTTGTCTGAAACATTTCTCTTTCTAAGAAGAAATAAGCGAGATATGATCAAAAATGTATGTTGGTATTCTTGTCCAATTTTAATGAAACTTGAATTTTCTCGACAGATTTTTTAAAAATCCTCAAATATCAAATTTCATGAAAATCCGTCCAGTGGGAGCCGAGTTGTTCCATGCGGACGAAAGGACAGACGGACAGACATGACGAAGCTAATAGTCCTTTTTCGCAATTTTGCGAATGCGCCTAAAAACGGGGGCATGCAATCATGTCTCCAGGGGGTACGAACTCTCGATCTTTGTCTTCCTAGATCCAACACATTACGATTCTCAGTCCGCGATCACTTTCATCGACCTCTTTCTTTCTTATGTCCGAATATTCTCCGTATGTATCTTGTTCTCAAACAGCCTCAACTATATTCTTCCTTTAGGTTAAGACACCAAGTTTCACGCCCATGCAAAACAACAGGTTTATAAGGTAGATTCTGAATTTGGATAAACGCTGTCTTCGCCAGATCTCAGTTTTCATTTTTTACATGCTACAGGATGATATCTTGCGAATATCCACAAACTGGAGTCCTGGAAGCTGTAGCTGGAGTGACATAATTACTAGAACAAAAGTTCTGTTTCCGGGATCCAATCTTGGGTATTGGAAAATGGAATAACAGTGAGGGAGGGAGGGAGGGGGAACATCACTCAACTTTTTGACTGTCTCCTTCACACGTTTGGCACATTTGCTGGTGTAGCGATAAGGCATCTGACTTACATTCGGTTGGTAATTGGTCCGCAACCCAGGCCTGGGACTGATAGTCCAGATCGATATGTCTAAGTGTTTCTTGTCATGCTTCCAGGATAGTAGTCTAGATCTTAATAAAGTTCGCGATACATGAGCTAACACGTTCGTAGGCGGGCCTAGTCGACAGGTGCTTCTACGGAAGTTTTTAAGGTTTCACTTCAATTTCTAGAACGATCGCTGTGCCACGTGATGTCGGACCCTTTAGTTCAGTCAATACTCTTTCTGTCATATTAAATTATAATGCTAGTCTTACTCTACATTTTCGGCTGTAGCTTTAGGGTTTTGGGGGCACGCGGTGGCGCATTTGTTTTAGGCACTGCACTAAGAGCCGGAAGGTCGTGGGTTCGATTCCCGATGGTGTCGCTGGAATTTTTTATTGACATCATCCTTCCGGCCGCCCTATGACCCTGGGGCTAACTCAGCCTCTAACAGAAATGAGTACCAGGAATATTTCCTGGGGGGTAAAAGCGGCCGGTGCTTAGGACTGACAACCTTACCACCTTCACATGCCGATTGTCTTTAATTCCGGGGGCTTTATCCTCCTGGAACCCTCAAGGCCTGTCCATACCTGTAATGGAATTGCTTTACCTTTTTATTATATAAAACATGTGACATTATTAGTGTTACGTATCCCGTCCATCGAATCATCATCATCTTTATAGCATATTTGAAGAGTACAAGTTTTAAATATTCTCATTATGTAACTTTCTGCACATATTTTTTCACATCTCGTAGCTAAAAATGCCTTTCTCGTCTCTGTCTTCGTAGCTTTATTCTTTCTATGCAGCGACACGAACACTTTACAAGACGTGAAATGTGTCAGTTTAGACGCTGGTATTTACCGTGTGCACTTTCTGTACACGGAGAACTTGTGGTGTAGTCCAGTCGCACTGGTACCAACGTTATGGTCATTAAACGACGTTTACTGCGTCGACTAAACTCAGAAGTATAGTGACAGAAACTACAAAAATGATTGGAAGTTTATTGCATTCTGGCCAACAAAGTAATAAATATGACTAACTCATTATGTATTTATTTTATGCCCTTCTCACTAAGACGTAAAGTACGTCTTTTCTTGCATCTGTGGGCGTGTCTGATGGCTGCTGCTTCTATCAAGTTGAATGTAGATAGGGCATTAGAGTGATTTATGTCCACGCCAAATAGGGTAAAGCCAAGACAATCGCCACTATTACTGCTAACTAACACTACAGTCTGTGCTTCTTAATGTTGATCCATTCATTGTAGTAACGTGAAATATGTTCATGTCTTCAGGAGTCATGAAGGCTCCTTGATGACGTCAGTCCTGTCTCACCACCTTGATCTGAAAGTGAAAGAAGCCGTTTCTAATCTCGTCGAAACAATACTTTATATAGTTTTACGAGTATTGTGCAACATAAAGTTATGTCGCTGCTGGTTACCCTATGACATTAATATCTGCGGGGACGTATATGCGAATCGGATATCTCAGTGGGAAATATAGCCTACCTCATGAATCTTTAAATTCTGCATACAGTTTTAAGTAGAGATACAACGCACCCACGATAATGTACGCAATAAATAAGTATGCGGAAAGCCACTGCTGTCATAACTTTAATCTCGGGGAAAGTGCATTTTAATGTTTGTGTGTTCAACGAGTATGCATAAAGTGCATACAAGAGATATTGAATGACGAAATCATATCTGTCCGTCGAAATATTTAATATCCTAAACTGCACAATAGAACTAACTAAACTAACTCAATGGAGCAGAGTCCTCCACGAGAAGCTAACATGTCCTCTGCTAGTCAAGAAACTTCCCGCATTTTATGGAATACGAAGGTTCTTTACCCCATTCACAAGTCCCCGCCATTTGTCCATATCCTGAGTCAGATGACTCCAGTCCATGCCTCCCCATCCCACTGCTTGAACATACATTTTAATATTATCCTCCCATTTACGTCTAGGTCTTCCAAGTTCTATTTTTCCCTCAGGACTTACGACCAAAACTATGTATGAACTTCTACTGTCACCAATACGTGTCACATACCCCGCCTATCACATTCTTCCTGATTTGCTCACCCGAATAATATTTGGTGAGGGGTACAGATAATTATAATTGCTCCTTATGTAGTCTTCTCCACTTCTCTGTTACCTCGTCCCTCTTAGGTCCAGTATCTTCCTCAACACCCTATTATTAAACATCAGCCTGTGTTTCTCCCTCATTGTGGGAGAGACGAGCTTCAAACCCATACAAAATAACAGGCAGAATTACAGTTCTATATATTCGAAATTTATATTTTTGGATAGAAACCTGGAAGACAAAAGTTAATGCACCGAATGATAGCAAGCATTTCTTGACTTCAGCCTGCTTGTAATTTCATCGTGAATTGAAATTTTATCTGTTGGGATCGTTCCCAAATATCTGATATGTTCTATCCTTTCAGACGTTTTATTACCTATCCTTATGCTGTGATTTTATCCTGCAATCTGCTCTCGAGACATGACCCTATACTTGGCTCTAACAATATTTACTTCTGGACCAATCTCCTTACTAGCGATTAATAAAGCATTTGGCTAAAATTGATGCGCGAAATTTGCACTCGAATTCGTCCAGGAACTTTAATCCTTTAAAGACAAGTAAATGTAATTTGTATTTAAAAATTCAGTTCGTTCCTGGCAAAGAACATAATCTCTCTGCATTACAAAAACCAGTTGTTTAAATCAAACAAGCTAGAGTGGTTTTTTTAATTTAAAAAGTACGTAATCAGCAGTCTACCAAAGCAATGAAGTGCAAAAGTTCAGCAAATAACTGCCAGGTTGAAATACGCTTATCTATAGAATGGCGCTGCGACGTAATAGGGGCGTAAGATAGACGGAAGTTGAACACAGAGCAACTGTAAACTTCCTCAAATAAAGTATTATAGACTCTTCTGTGTGCCCCGCCTGTGAATATCTGAAGAACACAATTATCTGACTTCTTTATTCAGTAACAAGCTCTCGGTCTGCAGAATAATGGGAGATGGTTCCTGCAAATAAATCAGACCTAAGGAACCACCGGTGTTACTTTTCACTATTTTCGTGACTTCTGTATGTGTGGATGTTCCTTGCAGCTGAAATAAAACTAAGGAATGCCTTCGGATGGAGAATGACAGTAACTAAATCAAATTAAATTAGCGGCCATTCTTTTTTTTTGTCCTCGGAAAGGTAAATAGGTATTATGTTAATGAACAGGGAATCGGGGAAAAGATTTGAACATAAGAAGTGGAGCAAGAAGCAGAGGATTATGAAAATTACACATTGAGGAAGTTTATAATTTGTACTCTTTACCGAACACGATTAAAGGGATGAGAATGAAGACGAGTTGTTATAACTATTCGAATCCCGATAAAACCCAGATTGAATTACGATTTAAATTTAAAATTGTTACTTTCATTAGCATCAAACCGTGAGGATATTTCTGTAATCTGTGTGGAGCTATATCATGGGAAAATATGTTTATTATTCATTAATACAAGGTTTGAGTAGAATTTAAAATGAGAACGTGTCCCGTTTGCGCAATGTTTATTGCTGTGTCTGATGGTAACAACTGGTGAGCAGCTACGTGTAATTATGCACGAGGAATTTTTAAAATTGACAACCGACGTTATCTGGCAGTATGCAAACGAAGAAATTGGTTTCAAGCAATTTTTTCATGCATCATGCAAGTGCAGTGCCTTGAAACTAACGCCTTTATCCCAGATATGAAAAAGCTCAATGCGTACACTGAATGTCAAGCAATTAATTTGTAGTGACTTGTGATGGATGAAGTGAGGAGGTGGTCAGTTTTATTTCTGGTATCGTCGGTCACCTGGCTGTTATAATTTGGACCATTCTGTGTAATAATATAACAGTATTCCTGCTATACCAATTATTTGACGCTATAACCAGCAGATACATTTATTACGACATTAGTTGTGAGTTTATATCTTAAACCTTTGGAGACTGACGCTGATTTAAGTTACATGTAAAACTTCAGTTTCAGATAATTCAGCCCATCTCCAGTATAAAGGTTAGTCAGATAATGATGTGTATGGAAATATTCGTTATTTATTGCGAAAAATCATACGATAGACCTGAATGCACTGTTTCTTAAATCTGCATCTGTTGCCACTGGGCTTTAAAAGAATGACGTGTTTGGAATTAGGGTAGTGGGACTTGTTCAATTTAGTTTTGTAATTTAATAATATAGCCCTATCTTTTATAATATTGTCATTTTTTTCCCGCAAACACCGATATTGTTTTAACTGGGCTCTGTTTTTCGTGACAGGGGATTGTGCTGACTGCTGTAACCCCCTTCCCTCTTTTGGTTCTGGAGACGTAAAACAGCGGTGACATGCCATCACCCATAACTCACAACCCAACAGATGCTTGCTAAAGCAATTTGTTCGTGCAATGTTATTATCCTCGTATATCATTCATACTCCATTCGTAGTCACACTTTCATACAGTGACACGTGGTATCACAATGCGAAGCAGGATATGTGGCCATAACTGATTTCTCCAACATCCCACGACTGGGAGGTTAGTTTCAATGGAACATAATTTCTTCCTTTCCTTTTAGCTTCCTTACTATTTCAATAAATAACGTTAGCATTATGTGGAAATAAGATGCCAACTAGATGCAACAGAGGTTTTTATTGCAGATCTTATTGCTTGCTCAACATGTTTCGGGCATTACTATGCCCATCATCAGGAGCTCAAGGGTATTATACAGTGGTTGCTGCCTGTGGTATTTCGTGCTATGGTTTTCAAGTTGCTGGTCTGGTGCGGAGCTGAGGGTTATGTGTCCGGTTTGCAGGATGCTTGCTGGTTTTATTATACGGTGGTTGCTGGCTGTGGTATTTCGTGCTGTGGTTTTCAAGTTGCTGGTCTGGTGCGGAGCTGAGGGTTATGTGTCCGGTTTGCAGGATGCTTGCTGGTTTTATTATACAGTGGTTGCTGCCTGTGGTATTTCGTGCTGTGGTTTCCAAGTTGCTGGTCTGGTGCGGAGCTGAGGGTTATGTGTCCGGTTTGCAGGATGCTTGCTGGTAAACCAGCAAGCATCCTGCAAACCAGACACATTCAAAATTTGGTATTTTTTTATTTCTTTAGTATATGTGTAGTTAAATTTTATATTAGGGAAAGGGTACTTTTAAAGTCTGAAACAAATAATTAAGGCAGTTATTATTCTTTGAACTTCCATTGTTGTCACTTGCACTGTTGGCAATCAATTCATCTGCTATTGTTGAAAAATAGGCATTAATGATTATGCAATTAGCAATCATTATTACTTTATTTTCCCTCAATATTTAAAAGATGTATACCATTATTACTCAAATTTCTGTCTGTTGCAGACTTTACAAAATTCCATGTAGCTTTCATTTTATTGTTGGAATTTAAGATCTTACTATTGTAGTGAAGTGTTTTTGCTGCCTTGATAAAGGTAAAGCAATTCCTTGACAGGCCTGGACAGGCCCAGAGGGTTCCAGGAGGTTGAGGCTCCCAGATTTCATGACAATCGGCACATGAAAGTGTTAGGGTTATCAGCCCTGACTGGCCACCTTTACTCCCCAGGAAATATTCCTGGTACTCATTTCTGTTACAGTCTGAGTCGACCCCAAGGACATAGTGCAACTGGAAGGATAACATTGATAAAAAATTCCGATGACACCATCATGAATAAAATCGGCATCCTTCTGGTTTGAGTGCCTCAACCAACCGTGCCACCACGTGCCTCCTAGCAAGCGTGGCAAAAAGAATAGGCGATCCAGATGAACCTTGGACAGTTACACAATGACTGATACAAAGGCAAAAGATTAAATTTGGCATGGATTCAGAAAAAAAATACCCACTTTTAAGAGAAAGCATGGAAATTGTTGGTAGGCATAAACAACCTTACACCTCAATGTGATCTGTGATGTACACAACACAAGGGCTTCAAATTTTTAAAGACAAGCATCATTCCGGAAGCACAGGTTATTCACATCAAAAGCATAACATGTCACTGGAATCAAATCTACAGCCCCTCCTCATCATCCATCTGGGTTCATGTACACAAGGAGTATCCTTTCTCATGTTCCATCTGGGTTCATACACACATAGAACATACTTTGTTTCACTGTTAAATGGTCAGAAATCAAGGGATGTAAAGAAGTAACACACAGGTAAAATACCATGTTGAGCACATAATGTTAGTACTTTTATTTTGTAGTTTACCAAAAATTATACAAAACTGTCATAAATCCAATAACATACAAAATTTCTTAACTCATATAGTGTTGATACTAAAATCTAAATGCTGGGAAATACAGAATTTATAAATACATGAACACAATTCCACTCAGTTTTAGGAATTGAAAAAGGACCACTGACTGTGAGATGAGCCTAGTTGTACAAATTATGAATATGTGGAGTCTGCAAATGACGAATTACAGAGAGGTTTCCCTTAAGACTATACGGAAGGAACTCCACATTTCGATGTAGGTAATACAAGGCAATATGGTCACCAACTACATCTTGTACCAGTCATTACAGTGTGGTGCACTATCAGTCAGGCATATAAATGCAGCACTACACAAACTGATAGGTGAAATGCATTCTGAAAGGGGTGGTCCAATCTAATGACAAGAGCTACGTTTCATCTGTCAAATGACCGCAGAATATTTTTTTAAGGTTGGCATTTATATTTATAATGAACACAAAAAAATCATAAACACCATCAAAATTAAGTAACACAGGGAGACAATTGGAATATATTACAAGATCTGTGAATATCCTTTCGACAGATGTTTCAACTTTAACTTCATGACAGAATGGCTGTTAATTTGAATAATGTAATGATTTAAGCCCAAAGCATTCAAATATGTTAAAACACACACAGTTTTGTCAAAGCTTCTCTGTATCACAAAATCACAAAGTGAGACTATATTTAATCATAATTTGATTACAAACCAGTTAAGATAACCTGCATTTCCACTAACTACTCTCATGAACCTTCAAAGAGAAAGCCTTCACATTTTCTGGCCGTTATCACTCGAGAAACCTCACCTGTTTGGAAACAAACACAGCATACCCTACCTCTGCAGGAATTATTTCTCAGCTATGATCACATTCTGAAAAGGGAATCTTCAGGTTTCTCATCCCCATTGTTTTTTAATGCAAATGAGGGTGGGTGGGTCTGTCAAAACACGACGACGACAGTTGTGTTTTGATGGACCCACCCACCCTCATTCTGAAAAGGGGAAAACTTTCCAGCTTACACACTTTTGTTTGCTTGATCCAAGACGTATACATGCTGGAAATTCAATTACTCCAAGCCAAGCAATTCCTAAGAAACAAATCAAAAAGATTATGTTTTTGGCCCTTGCAATAATTCATATACATAAGCAAGTGCACTCATCTCATTAGATCGAGTGCTTGCTGTAATTCCACGGTTCTACTTTTCATGCTAAATGCCAGTTGTGCTTGACACCAGTATTATTTATTACACGACCAGAAGAGAGACAAATGGAACGCTGAACTTCCACTAAAAAATATCCCTTCATGAGTTTTTATTATAGCTGCTCCCATGATGAAATTCTAAACATTTCCTAGTCACTTGCTATGTTTCTCACTTCTAACCACATATACGCATCTTACTAGGCTTAACCCCTCTGGCAACTGCTCCCCTGTTTTACGTATACAGTGATACCTCGGCTAATGAGTGACCCTGCTAACGAATTTTTCAGCTAACAAAGATTTTTTTGCTGTTTTTCGGACTCGGCTAACGAATGTTTTAGTGGATGCGCGCGCTAACATAAAGCAACAAACATGAATGGTCGGGCCATTCCAGGAGCTTATCTTTTCATTCTACTTTCCATTCTCCTTCATCCAATTGGGTAGCTGTTCATCTCAGCCTTTGGTGAGTCTTTGCCCCTTTATAGTGTGCTTTTTACTATTTTATATAACTTATCTTTAAATAGTGGTCAGCATCCAGAACAAATTAAACGATTTTCTATAGAAAGCTACGGGAAATCACGTTTTAGCTAACGAATGTGATTCCGGAACAAATTATCTTCGTTAGCCGAGGTATCACTGTACATTGACAAATTCAGTTTCAGGTTTGAGGTTTCTGCCATGGTGTAGTAGTGGTCTTTACTCTTCTGGGACCATTGCTGTGTGACATCCCAGAACAGCCAAGACCTCAAATTCAGTGTCATCACCTGCTAATAAAAATGTGATGAAAAGTTTGCCTTATACATTGTTTAAGTGAAGTGTTCACAAGTACAAGTCCTGTAAGATTTCAGCAACATTTTGGCCTGAAATGCTGAAAAACAACCCTGGAACATTCTGTTATGTGAAAAAGAGTACGATCTGTTAAAGGGTCAGTTGGTCCTGGAAATGCTGCCTTACACACAGTACCAGTATCAGGGGCAGAGAACACAGATTTTCCATATAGAAATAATCTTTTTCCCAGAACTGGAACTTGAGATTACATTCTGTACACACTCAGTTTGTTTTAAAATAACACAAATATAGTTTTCAATAGAATATTAATGTTTTGATTGTCACTTGCCTGTTGCAGATGCCAAATGTTTATGCACCCTGCTCCAGTAATGGGACAAGATTCTGAAAAAGTGAATTGCTCTTGACTAGTGTGATTCAAAATTAACACAGAGTGCTCAAACCTAAAATTAGTTGACTACTTTAACCACAAATGGTAATATATGCCTGAACACATGCCTACGGTGACCATCTTGCAAGGTACACTAAGTCATAAAATGGTTACATGAAAAATAACAGCTAAAGCTTATGGAGGGAAATTCACAAGGGAAGGATCAGTTCCAAGTGAGCAGTACAAATCATGCAATCTTATAATGTACGGAGGTGCTTGCACTGTTCTCCTATTCTGTCTGATAGTGGAGTAGTAACATAGCATTCTAAAACTGCAACTGGGCATTGTTCAACTGCCTTGCCAGTAAAACGCCTGTCAGTAAGGCCCATTCAGTATTGTCAAAAAGGCATTTTTTTTAGGAAGCATAAGTTTCTCTGTAACAGTACGTGACAAAGTCATCTTCTTACACAGTAAACAGCAAGTCTGTGTAAAATGTCCAGTCTGTGTAAAGGAAAAGCAAACAGGTAGGGTTACAACATCCACACTCCCTATCAGTGACCTGCTGGCACATGAGATTACTTCAAATAAACTTACATTACTTCAGGTTCGTGTGACCGTGCATCATTAACGTAGGAGAAGAAAGAACCAACGGATGACACAAGTAAAGATGTGTCCTGACTCCACACTACCGCAGCCAGCACATCCAGGTATGTACTTATCTCTACTTAAGCCCCCACCCCATAACGTACACTACCTGTTTTTAACCTACCTGACAATTACTCCCCCCTATCCGCGTTACACCCTTCGCCACTCCCAGCCACACGTTCACATACAACAACACTCCCCCACATTCCATCCAACCCCCTACTCTAGACTAAGCAGCGACAGCCACTCACACACAGACTGCACGCTATTACACACACATGAACCGTTTCATTGTTCACAATTAATTCGTCTCTTCACATTCCCCCTATGTTGCAGGCTAACACCAGATGCGGTTCTCCTGACAATGGGCATGATGATGCCCGAAACATGTTGAGTTAATCTAAAGTGAATAAACATCTATACTTGTGTCATCCGTTGGTTCTTTCTTCTCCTAAACTTCCATTATTTTGTACTCCTAACTGCATGTCTTCAGTGGCATCAGTACCAAAAAATTTACTGAAATATTCACGGAAGTCCTTCTCAAATTACGGGAGTCAAGACATTTATGTAACATCAACAACATGAACAGACTAACAAATAAGTTCACTCTCCTTCCTCCTCAGTCTTATTTGCATCAATTTTGCTGTCATTTCCTCCACTTTGTTCAACACATGGTTCTGCCCACTCCACATAAACGTATCTTAGAGGCACACTACACCCATCACCCAACCTGCTCTTTCCCTGTATAACGCAACCATTTCTTCCTTGCTACTTCCTCTTTTTAGAATACCCTGAAAATGGAGGCAGCAGAGCTCCCCAAAATTCCAGCAACTAATTACCAGGCAACAGGCTTTAATTTTTATCACCATTGCTACAGAAACCTCAAAACATGCAACCAAACATATCATCACACTGTTGCACACACAGTTGTCTAGAATGCCTCCATAGCTGGTCATTATTCTGTTATTAATATTTTCACATTCTTAATTCAAGCATTACTTTAAAGTAAGGAAGCAATAATCAAAATAATAAAATCTATATTAAATTCAAAGGGCCATAATTTTAACCCTTAGGCTACCGGATTAAATTTCAGTTGCCATTTAA
>JGI20166J26741_11266671_pt1 | contig 14077 bp, 12 predicted proteins | sample TergutCu122P5_FD_26741 | JGI IMG/M metagenome (IMG submission 26741)
CTCAGCCCGAGGCTCGCTTTATGCTTGTGTACGATATCGATCCGGCTCTGGTGCCGGGTGCGTATCTTCTTGCTTTCAACATGCCGGGCACTGAATTTGCGGCCCTCGATCTCGGATTATCATAAGGGAAGGAATAGTCATGGCAGACATTCTGAGCGCTACCGATGGTGCGATCCCGTCAGCCGCTGATGCAATGGCGCGGGCACGGGATCGCCTCGCGAATGACAGGTCCGTTGTCTCCGGAGTAGCCTTGACGATGATTAGTATGCAAAATGTCAGCCAAGGTAGCAGAACGAGACACTCCGGCAGACTTGTGGCCTGGGCGTCAGCTTCGATGGCGGTGGCTTGTGTCGTTTTGGTGACAGGGTGTACGGGTTCAAACCAGCCGCCAGTCTCAACGCCGGAGTCGTCTGCGTCATCCACGGTGCATGGCCCGCGCTCTACGTAAGCAACTTATATGAGGGAGCGGTAGCCCAACTAGACAGATTGCGATACGATAGAGGCACTAACTGATCTGTGGGAGGGATCAAAGGTGGACGGCCCTAGCTTTGGTGCCAGACGGGGAGACTGCGATGCCGGCTACGCCCAGACGGTTGCCGTCACGCTGGCGTCTGGCGCACAGCGCGTCGATGTCCTGCTACCGAGTGCATTGCCCATTGCCGAGCTGCTGCCCGGCATCGTCGCGCGTCTGAACCAGCTGTCCGCCACAGCGGCAACCTACGGCTTCGACATCGAGTTGTCTTCCGGGCAAGTCCTTGACCCGGCACAGAGCCTGGACGACCAACGAGTGGCATCTGGTTCGGTGTTGACGTTGACGCCTCGAAGCAATCAGGATCTGCGCCGCTACGACGATTTGACGGAAGCCGTCGGCACAGCCGTCGAGTCGGTTCGTCGTCCCTGGGGGCAGGTTGAGTCTGTGACGCTCTCCGTTGGTTGCGCGGCCGTCTTGTGTGTGGCAGCCGCGTTGGTGCTGTTGCTGCGTGGCGGAAGTAGCCTGTGGGCGCTGCTCGGTGGCGTCGTCGGTGCCGTGATCGTCGCAGTGGCTGCCAGGGTGGTTTCCCGCATACTTCCTCTGAGGGGCCCGATGGCGCTTGTCGTCGGCGCGTGCGCGCTGCTGGGCGTCACGGGGTGGAATCTGATCTCTCCGCCACAGTTGGTTTGGGGAATCCTGGCGGCAGCCGGTGGCATATCGGTCGGCGCGATCACCGTGTTCCTGCTTCCCCGCACCGAATGGGCGGCGGCATTGGGGCCGCTGGTTGTAGCCGTCTCGATGGCGCTGACGGCTGGTGCTGTGCTCTACATGGGCGTCCCCTGGCAGCGGGCTGCCGCCGCCCTGCTGGCGCTGCTGATCGTGCTGTCGGCAGTGGTGCCGTCAATGGGTTTGATGCTGTTGCCGATGCGTCATCTGGCATTGTCGACGCAGCGAAGCGTCACCGTCTCGCGCACCGAGGCGGTGGCAGAGGTGCGTAATGCCACCGTCGCTGTCACAGCAATCCGGGCCGGCATCGGCGTCAGCATGGTGGTGGCGTCCATTCTCGTCGCCGCTAATTGGTGGGGGGCGGCTTTGGTTGCCTGCTGTGCCATCTCTCTGGCCGTCGGTGTGCGCAACCTTTACAGCCGGGTCGACGTGCTGATCAACACCATCGCCGGGTTCACGTCGTTGTTGGTCGGTGCTGTCGTCGCCGTCTGGGCGCAACCATGGCTCTCGCTGGTGCTGTGCGGCGCGATGATCGTCGCCGTCGCTCTGCTGGTGCTGCATGCGTCGTCGGCTGGCCGTCTGCACGCCGGCCTTGACCGCGCGCTCGACATCGTGTACATGCTGGTGACCATCGCCGTCATCCCGTTGGCTCTGCACATCTGGGGCGTGTTCTGATGGCGTCGAATAAAGACATTCTCGACGCGCAGCGTTTCAACCGGGCACGCCTGGTGACGGCGTTCACATCAGGGTTGCCCGATGGCCGCGAGTTGGAACCTCGTTCCAACTACACGCCGCTGATCATCGGGGTGGTTCTGACCGTCGTCATCGTTTTGGTTTCCTTGGTGCTGAACAAGATGTCACCGAAGCTGCCCGACAAATGGCAGAACGATTTCCTGATCGTCATCAAGGACACCGGCGCGCGCTATTACACCATCGATGGCGTGATGCACCCCGTCACCAATATCACTTCGGCGAAGCTGTTGACACCCGCCGGCCAATTCCAGGTGAAAGAGGTCGGCGCATCCGTCGTGGCCGGCATACCACGTGGCGGCCAGGTGGGGCTGATCAGCGCGCCGGACGACGTGCCACCCGGGTCGGCATTGATAAAGGATGCATGGACGGTATGCGCGGTGACGGATGCCGTGACCGACACCTGGATCGGTTTGACGCCCGAGGGCCTTGCGACGGCGAATATGGCGCTGGTGTCGAACCAGGCGACGACATATGTGGTGACGGGTGGCATGTATTATGCGCTGACGTCAACGACGGCAACGGTGGCGGCGCTGGATCTGGTGAATACTCCGGTGCACCCGGTGCGTGCCGATTGGCTGAACCTGTTGACCGAGGGCGGCGCGTTGGGCCCGCTGAACATCAATGGCGCGGGCCTGCCCACCAATGGCCTGCCCGGTGCTTTGGCGAATGCGGTTGTTGGTTCGCTGGTCGACGTGCGGCAGGACGACGGGACGATGCGGCACTATGTTGTCGCAACTCCGACACAGCTGGTCGAGCTGGGCGATGTGGCGTACAGGCTGTATCTGATCGGGACGGGTGCCGACACTGGCACCGTCGGTAACCCGATACAAGCGATAGTCGGCGATGTCGCGCCCCTCGTCGCACCGAACACAGGTGCCATTCCGCTTGATTGGCCCCAGACGCTGGGGCAATCAGTGCCGGGCGATCAATTACCGTGCTTGCAGCGTCCTATGACTGGCAGTGATCAGCGGGTGCGAGTGGGCCAGATTCCGGCTGCCGGTGTCGCGTCGTCGGCACCGGCGAAGGTGAGCGTCCGCGGTGGTGGTGGCGTGCTGATGACGGTGTCGAACGGCGGCACATTGGGTGCGATGCGCCTGATCGACGACGCCGGATTCTCTTATGGCATCGGCGACCCCGGCGACACGCTGCAGCGCCTCGGCTATTCCGCCGCTGATGTGATTACCGTTCCGCAGCCCTGGGCGGCCCTGGTGCCACCCAGAAGCGCCGACGCCCCGGTGCTATCGAATGCCACTGCCAAGGCGACTGTGACATGAACGGGCCTGCGTTGTGCCGGCGGTGGCCGAGTAATGCGACGGTTCGTTCGCGCGCGTTGATGCTGGCCATGGCAATGGCCATAACCAGTGTGTTGCCATTCGCGTCCGCACCTGATGCCGCTGCTGCGCCGCTGCCACAAGAAGGTGCCGCCGATTGCAAGCAGACGTCGCCGGCATATGTGCCAAATGCACCACCCGGGCCGGCGGCGATGAATATCGATGCGGCCTGGGCGTATTCGAAGGGCGCCGGTGTTGTAGTCGCCGTCGTCGATTCTGGTGTCGCGGCCGGCAATGCCCACCTGGCCGGTGTGGTGCTACCCGGCGCCGACATGGTTGCCAAGACGGACGGCACCACCGACATAGCCGGTATCGGCACCGCAATCGCTGGGCTGGTGGCGTCCCAGCCGGTTGGCGGATCCGGGCTGGTCGGCATCGCCCCACACGCGCGAATACTGCCCGTCCGGGTGTACGAGGCACTCACAACAGCGGGGCGGCCTGCCGGTTTCGAGCCAGCCCTGCCGTCGGCGTCCGCGACCGCGCGTGGCATAACCTGGGCCGCGGATCACGGCGCCCGAGTCATTGTGGTGCCCACCGTCTTCACGGACGACAGCGACGCATTGCGACAGGCCACGCAGCACGCCCACGATGTCGGCGCGCTGGTGGTCGCACCCGTCGGCGATATTCCCCGTAGCGGCACCACCGGCGAACCCGATATGGCGCCGCGTTACCCAGCCGGTTATCCAGGCGTGCTCGGCGTCACAGGTGTGGACGTATCCGGGCAGCCGGCCGCGGGCATCGTGCAAAACAACACGGTGATGCTCGCCGTGCCGGGTGCCGGCATCGTCGCGACGTTCTTCGCGCTGGGCGATTGCACCGTCACCGGTGACGCGCCGTCCAGCGTCTTCGCGTCAGGTTATGCCGCCGGGCTGGCGGCGCTGGTGGCCGCACGATTCCCGCAGGAAACCCCCGATCAGTGGGCATACCGCCTGATGGTCACAGCCGTCAGACCACTGCCGGCTCAAAGGGACGACGCCGTCGGCTGGGGGCTGGCCGCCCCCGTCCCCGCTTTGACGTTTATCGACGACGGACGGGCACTTGGCCCGCCCAACCCTGTTCGCAGCGCCCCTGCTGCGGCGTCCCCGTCGCCGGTTCCTGAGGTCACTAAGCCGGATACCGGCCTGCCCCGCAAAGACGTCATCGCCATCGCCGCCTGCGCAGCCCTAGCCTGCGTTACAGCCCTTCTGGCGCCCCTGCTGATGGCCCGTGGACGACGGCGGTCAGACTGACATCACCTCCTTGGCATCCCGCATTGACTGGTAGTAGTCTAGTAACCAGTGACACTGGTTGCTACGGCCGTAGTCAGTCGAGGCTGCTGGTCAAGACTGGCCCGCTGGAAAGGGATCGGATATGTCGGATGTACTAACTCACATAGTTCGGGAGAAGTATGGCAACCTCCCAACACTGGTTGGGGTGATGACGCGATCAGCAATAGACGCATACATGTGGCAACAAGGTTGGTACATCTGGCCAAACGAGGAGAGGTACCATCCGAGACCAGATGTCGCGCTCAATAGCGCGCAAAGTATAGGATGCCCGAGTTGGGATGGAGTTGGAGGCGGTGATTGGAAAGACCTAAGCCCTGGTGTTCATTACGGACCCGCGACGGAATACGTAAGCTCCCAGATGACAGGCCAATTTGATGAAATTCGAAGCCGGATTCGCATTGCGATTGGAAATCTGGATGAGCTTCCAAACCCGGATGGGTTCAATAGTGTCGCTCATCGAGTCGCTGGTGTCCGACACCACCTCGTACTTGATGAGACACTGGGCGGGGACGACATTGAGGTTAGTTTACAGGACGCATTCAATAAGGCCGAAGTTGCTCTCACGTCAATGGGCGGTATCACATTCACTCTGTTCAACAGCAATTATCTTCAGCGCCTACATTCTACTGTGATATTATTCTATAAGATGGTCCAGGCACTTGAGGCGGCGCTTAGGGCAGAAGGGTCATTTTGGCAGGAGACACGTGATATTGTTGTTAGAATGGTGGCAAGTGCGACAGGATCATTTTCGACGTATGCACACCAGCAAGTGATAGAAGAATTAAACTGGGGGATGCTATTCGCATTGGGCAAAGCCATACTTGCTGGGGTTGGATTCGCGATGCCGGGGAATGCAGGTATCATTGGTATTGCTGGTGCAATCTTTGAATGTTTCACAAGAAATATTACTGCAGATACAGCCACAGCGAAAACACCAACTCCAACTGACTACGATGGGGTGATGGGAGCGTTCGAGGAGTCTTTGACCGAACTAATAGCTACGGTGGCATCCAAGGAGACAGATCTGAACGATGCTCTCGTGTCTCTGCAAGATCTAGTAAACCAGAACGATGCTAGCTTCGATCTTGCTCATCCTTTCCGAAACGTTGATGATCCAGGTAAACTCGACATGACAGGTGTCATCACTCTCGATGACACTTTCGTGAATATGTTAACTGATGGACTCTCCTACATATACGATTCCTTGCTAATTGCTTCAAATGAGCTATTATCCGGCTTAGATAACATTCCTTGGATTCGTCCGGAAGGGTTAGGATACAGCGCTCCCACTGGATGTTATCGGGCGTGGAGCAACTTACTGTATTGGTTGCATGATCGCATCAGCGATGCGTCAGAGGAGGTTATTGAAAGCAAAATCAAACTGAAGCTATTGATTCAGGCATTCAGAGACCATGATAATTCAGCTGCAAACCAGTTTCATCGGTACTCAGATGCAATTAATGGCTACAATCCATACAACCTGAACTAGCATGAATGGTGATGCCCGGGACTTTGAGTAGCCCACTCACTCAGAAAGGTTTGTAAAATGCCCGTGAGAAGAAACGGTAGTGCCTCGAAACACGGAAGGCACGTGCTGATCATTGTACTTACACTTGTATTACTTATTGCCTGTATTCTGGTAGTGGTTAAATTCACACGAACTTTCGCGAGTGACCGTGTATCGCCTACGCTCAATGGTTCAACAAGTCCCGGCGAGCCTTTAGTTTCAATCTATGCGGCAACTGATAACGGATTCATCACGAAAATCACGCCAGACGGACTATTGTCGATTGTAGCTGGAAATGGCAATATCAGTGATAAGCCATTGCCTGGACCTGCGGTAGTGAGCCCGATGCATCCGGCAGATATCGCAATCAATCGATTGGGGGATATCTTCGTAAGCGACCTGAATGGGTATATCGAGAGAATTACACCTGATGGAAGTCTGTCCATCTTTGCAGGTAATGGGCATCAAAGCGTAATTCCACTACCTGGCCCAGCCACAGAAAGCTCGATGTTTCCGATGGGGGTCGCGATTGACATGGATGGTAATGTCATTATTGCTGATGCTCACGGTTATATCGAGAAGGTAACACCGTCCGGAACACTGTCCATAGTGGCTGGCAACGGAAAAGGCATGTGGATGGATGCACCAGTGCCTGGCCCCGCTATCAATAGCCCCATGAGCCCCGTGAGGGTAGCCGTTGACGCCGTCAACAATATCTACATCGCGGATAATAACGGCTATGTCGAAAAGGTAACCCCCGAAGGAGTGCTATCGATTGTCGCCGGAAACGGTGTTACAGACCACACCCCAATTCCGGGAATAGCAACCAATTGTCCATTGAATCCTTCCGGGATCGCAGTCGATGGTAGCGGGAATATTCTGGTAGCAGATTCGGGCGGTTACATTCTACGAATAACGCTTGACGGGGCACTATCCATCGTGGCAGGAGATGGACACGGCTCTTACTCTGTCCCCCCATCTGGTCAGGCAACTCAGGCGTCGTTACGGCCAGCAGGAGTGTCGGTTGACGCTAATGGGATTATCTACATATCAGATGGCAACGGCTACATAGAAAGCGTAACTCCTCTGGGTGTCATGACCATCATTGCTGGAATTGGTCGAACGAGTCAATCAATTCCAATTCCGGGGCTGGCCCGCGAAAGCCCGCTATTTCCAATGGGAACAGCAATTCAGGACTATCCGTAAATGATTACGGGCGGGGATTACACGGCGACGCCGTGAGGATTAAGGTAAACATTGGTGGCAGGCCCCGGAATCACGGGATTTATAAGGGTAGTGCTATCGCCACCGTTGGCAAGAAAAGCCACACTGTCAAAGCCAGCAACCAGGGTTAATGATCCGTCCGGAGTAACTTCCACGACGAAGCCGTCGTGGTTGTTGACCTGTCCGTGGGAGTCGAATCCGTAGGATGTGTCGGCGATGAAGAGGTTGCCACGCGTGTCCATAGCCACCGCTCGATGCATCCGTTGTGGTCGAGTCGGCCACGTACCCATAGGGCCGGTACACGCCTCCTTGGGGGCTTGCCATAAGCTAGGCATGTGGAAATTATCATCTGCCCCGACGAGAAGAGCGTCGGCGTGACTGCTGCGGCTAAGGTCGCGAAGATTGCGAAGACGGTGGGGCCGGGCGTCGTGCTCGGCGTCGCCACCGGGTCGTCACCGCTGGCCCTGTACGAGAACCTGGCCAAGCGAGTGGCGTCCGGCGACCTTGACCTGGCGCAAGCGTCAGCGTTCGCGCTGGACGAGTACGTCGGGCTGCCCGACGGCCACCCCGAGAGCTACCACGAGGTGATCCGGCGCACCGTCACCGAGCCGCTGGGCCTCGACCCGGCCCGCGTGCACGTGCCTGACGGCTCGATACACGGGCTGGCCACTGCCGGGGCGCGGTACGAGGCCGCCATCGAGGCCGCCGGGGGCGTGGACGTGCAGATACTGGGCATCGGCGCCAACGGGCACATCGGCTTCAACGAGCCGACGTCGTCGCTGAGCTCGCGCACCCGCATCAAGACGCTGAGCGCCCGTACCCGGGACGACAACGCCCGGTTCTTCGCGTCCGCCGCCGAGGTGCCGAGCCATGCCATCACGCAGGGCATCGGCACCATCATGGACGCCCGCCACCTGGTGCTGGTGGCCAACGGCCAGGCCAAGGCGCACGCGATCGCAGCCAGCGTCGAGGGGCCTGTGACGGCCATGGTGCCGGCGTCGGTGCTGCAGCTGCACCAGTTCGCCACCCTGGTGGTCGACGAGGCGGCGGCCAGCGAGCTGGCGATGGCCGACTACTACAGGCTGGCGTACGCCGAGCTGCTCGATTGGCAGAGATTGGACATCTGATGACCATCATTGCGGCTCGCCGCCTGCTGACCCCCGAGGGCCTGCAGGACGACGGCTGGGTCGAGATCACCGGTCCAGCCGTGACGGCCTGCGGCGTTGGCTACCCGCCGGCCGAGCCAGACGCGACATACCCCATCGTCAGCCCCGGGTTCGTCGACGTCCACAGCCACGGCGGCGGCGGGGTGAGCTTCACAGACGGCGCCGAGGCGGCCCGCACCGTGCTGGCGACGCACCGCGCCCGCGGCACGACGACGATGCTGGCGTCGCTGGTGACGGGCTCGCTGGACACCATGGAAGCCGCGGTCAAAGCTCTGACGCCTCTGGTCGACACCGGCGAGCTGGCCGGCATCCACCTCGAGGGCCCCTGGCTGGCAGAGGCCTACAAGGGCGCCCATGAGGCGTCCCTACTGCGCGACCCCGAGCTGGCCGACGTCCAGCGCCTGGTCGGCGGACGTCCGGTGCGCATGGTGACCATCGCCCCCGAGCGTCCGGGCGGGTTGGACGCCATCGCCTGGCTGACGTCGAAGGGCGTGGTGGCGTCCGTCGGGCACACAGCCGCCGACGACGCCTGCGCCAGGGCCGCCGTCGCCTTCGGGGCGCGTGGGGCCACGCACCTGTTCAATGCGATGCCCGAACTGTTGCACCGGGCGCCAGGCCCGGCTCTGATCTTCTGGCGGGCGCCGGACGTGTGGGTCGAGCTGGTGTTCGACGGCGTCCACGTGGCGACAGACCTACTGGCGCAGGTGATGAAGACGAAGCCGGATCGCTGCGTGCTGATCACCGACGCCATGGCAGCCGCGGGCGCCGGTGACGGCAAGTACCGCCTCGGCAACCTCGACGTCGAGGTGAAGAACGGCGTCGCCCGCCTGGCCGGCACGAAGACCATCGCCGGGTCGACGCTGACACTCGACCGGGCCGTCCGCACCGCTGTCGAGGCCGGTGTGCCGCTGCAGCTGGCCCTTGAAGCCGCCACATGCCACCCGGCCGACTACCTGGGCCTGCCAAGAGTCGGCAGCCTGGCAGCCGGCAAGTACGCCGACATCGTCGCCCTGGACGAAAACCTGCGGGTGGTCAAAGTCATGCGCCGGGGAGTTTGGGTGTAGCGGCGACACTGGTTTCGACTGGCTCAACCAGCGCTTACGTGCCCTGGGCGCGGCAGATGACGGCGTGGACGCCGCCTAGTTGTTCAAGCGTCTCGGTCAAGTCGTCCAAGGCGGTGGCCGAGCCCTCGGCCGTCATGACGATGGATTGCAGGCGGGCGCCGTCGGTCAGGTCGGTGGCGCCGATGACGCGCATGTCGCGGACGCGCAGCCCCATGCCGGACACCGACTCCATGATGTTGCGCAGTATGCCGTGGCCGTCCAGGTACCTGATCTCGAAGTCGCGCACCGTCGACCTGGCGTGCGGCATGTGGGCCGACAGGGGGCGCAGGCCGAACATCGTAGCCAAGTACAGGGCGGTGGCACCGCCCGCGATGGTGTACAGGTGCGCGCCGGCCGCCATGCCGACGGCGGCGACGAACCACACGCCGGCGGCCGTCGTCAGCCCGCGCACGGCGTCGCGCCGCACGAAGATCAGCCCGGCGCCCAGGAAGCCGATGCCGCTGACCACCTGGGCCGCCACCCGCGAACCGTCGAAGCCGGCGGTGCCGATGGGGACGATGTCGGCGAAGCCGAACTTGCTGATCACCGTGAAAAGGGCCGAACCGACGCCGACAAGCATGTACGTGCGCATGCCGGCGGCCTTGGCGTAGAACTCGCGCTCGATGCCGATGATCAGCGACAACAGCGCCGCCAGCGCCAGGCTGATCAGCGGCTGCCATTCGGTCGACATCGAACCCACCATGCACCCATTGTCCCACGTCCGACAAGCCCGGGGTGGGATTTTGCCCCGGGATTATGGTCCGGACGCTAGAGTAGCGTCTGGGCTGGATGATTGGAGTAGCGGGATGAGCGATGAGGTTGACGCGGCGAACGCCATCGTGCCGATGGGGGAGCCGTCGGCGAGGGCGCCAAGGGGCGTCAGCCGCCCCCGCGAGGTGGCTGGCTGGGTGCTCGCCGTCATAGTTGTCATCGCCGTGGTGTTCGGGGTCGGCGCCGTCGTCCTGATGAACGTCATGCCCGACAAGATGCTGATTCCAGCGATCCTGTTGGACGCCGCCCTCGGCATTTTCGTCGCCATCCTGTTGCTGACTTCCAAGGACGTGGGACGCCGCACGCGGTTCATCGTCGCCTCCGTTCTGGCCGTGCTATTGGTAGCCGGCAACCTGGCGCTACTCAAGGTCGGGACGGATTTCCGCGGCGTCATCACCGACGTCCAGGCACCGGCGGTCGACACGGTTCAATACGACATCGTGGTGCCAGTGACCGGCTCGGACGATCCTGCCGCCCTCAAGGGCTTGACGATGGCCGAGGTCACCGGCGACCCGAATCAGCTGACGGTGCATGACAACATCGCGCAGCTCGTCGGCGAGGTCACCTTCGTGCCGCAACCCGATTGGCCGACGGCGGTGGATGCTCTCGTCACCGGCACAGTGCCATCAATGTGCATCCAGGACGGCTACATGCAGATATATGCCGACGCCGATGCCGACAAGTATTCGACGCTCAAGATCATCGCGTCGTTCCAGGTTCCGGGCACCGATTCGGCATGGCAGGGGCAGCCGGCGCCGGCTTTGCCGGTGGGTGCCGATAAGCCGTTCATCGTCTACATATCGGGCGTCGACACGTCGGGCTCCATCGCCAAGCGATCGCGTAGCGACGTCAATCAGTTGATGGTCGTCAATCCGACCACCGGCAAGGTATTACTGGTGAACACCCCCCGCGACTACTATGTGCAGTTGGCCGGCACGACGGGCCTGCGCGACAAACTGACGCACGCCGGCGTCTACGGCATCAACGTGTCGATCGGCACCATGGACTACCTGTACGGCATTAACATCGACTATTACGTGCGTCTGAACTTCACGTCGCTGGTCACAATCGTCGACGATATCGGCGGCATCGACGTCGACTCTCCCGAGGCTTTCACGACGACGTATGGCAACTATCAGATCGTCAAAGGCATCAACCATTTGAACGGCGCCCAGGCCCTGGCATTCGCACGTGAGCGACACGCTTTCTCAACCGGCGACCGCCAGCGCGGGGTGGACCAGCAGTTGGTGATAACAGCAATTATCAAGAAGGTGACGCAACCATCCGTACTGGTGAATTACCCCAGCTTCCTGTCCGACATCCAGAGCGCCATCCAGACGTCGATGCCGGCCGATGCGATTTCGGCCCAGATCAAGCAGCAGCTTCAGCGGGGCCGGTCGTGGAAGATCGACACGTACAGCGTGAACGGCTCCGACTCGTCGCAATACACGTACAGCTACCCCCATCAGAAGTTGTATGTGATGGTGCCCGATCAAAGCACCGTCGAAACCGCCAAGAAGAAGATCGCGGCTGTCATGGCCGGCAAGTGATGCCGATCAGCCACGTCTGAGCGGCTCAAGCGCGCCGAGGGCTGCCGTCACGCTGGCTTGGTCGGCTGGGTCGTCGACCTCGGCGACGAGTTCCCCGGCGTATGGCAGAGCGTTGATGCCGGCTGCATCGGCGACGTCGTTCAGGGCGTCCTCGGCATAGACGTCGACCAGGCCCTGTGCCACGAACCGCCCGACGGATTCGAGCCAAACGCCAATCGCGCGCCGGCTCAGTTTGTACATCGGTTGCAGTGCGTGAACATTCTGGCCGGTGAGCGTCACCGATATTTCGCGCACGACGCCGCCCTCGATCCTCGCCTTGAAATCCTTGCCGCTGTCGGCGGCGCCGCCGACGGCCACCAGGTCGGGACGCGGGTCGGCGAGCATGTTGCGCAGGTAGCGTTCTGTGAAGACGATGTCGCCGTGCAGCAGTAAGACATCATCATTCAATAAGGCCCGTGCGATCCAGAACGACGTGATGTAGTTGGTTGTCGCATAGTGCGGGTTGGGTACGAACGTCACATCGAGGCCGTCGAATTGCGGCTGCCTGGCCGTCGCTTCCAACTGGTCGGCGAACGGCCCTGTCGTCACCACGACGTCGGTGATGCCGGCGTCACCCAGTTGGCGTAGCTGCCGGGCGAAGATCGTCTCGTCGCCGATGACGGCCAGCGCCTTGGGATGCCGCCTGGTGAATGCGCCCATCCGCGTGCCGCGCCCGGAGTTGAATATCAGCGCTTTCATGGCCGGGCCCGAAGCGCCGCGCTGAAGGCGGCCTTGTTCTGCCGGGGCGTTTCCTCCGGACGTCCGAGATCGGCCCGCGCCCCCAGTTTCGTCATCACCACGAGCGCCCCACCCCCGGTTCGCAGTTCGGCCATCGCGGCCGTTAGCTCTTCCGGCGTCCGGGCCTGGTGGACGGGTGAGAAGCCGACGTCGCGCAGCACGCCCGGCAAATCGATGTCGAAGCCGAGCGTGGGTTGCCCCCCGACGGATTCGTGGGCGCCGTTGTTGATGACGATGTAGCGCAAACCTGGTGGTGCGTCCGCGGCCAGCAACGCTGCCGCCCCCATGTGCATGATGAAGGCGCCGTCGCCGTCGACGCACCAAACCGGGGCGGCGGCATCGCCAAGGCCGATGCCGAGCGCGATCGACGACGCGTGGCCCATCGAGCCGACGGTCAAGAAATCGTGGTCGTGCGGCTGGCCCCGTCGTTTCCTGATCTCGTAGATCTCGCGGGACGCCTTGCCGGTGGACGATACGACGAAGTCCTGGCCGACACCGTCCAGGATGATTTCCAGCGCCTGTTCTCTTGTCATGCTGTACGGGTTCGGGCCGGCCGTCGCCGGGAACGCGGCGAACGTGCCGCGACGCACAACAAGCGCATACGGCCGGCTGGCCCGCAGCGCCGCCATCGCATCGTCGATTTGGCTGTGCCATCGAGTTGGATCCAGTACCTGATGATCAATACCCAATGTGCGCAGCAGTGGCAGCGTCAGGCGTCCCTGCGTGGTGTGCTGCGGTTCGTCGCTGGTACCTGGCTCGCCCCGCCAGCCCACAAGCATCAGCAGCGGTATCGAATAGACCTCTTCGTCGGTGAGCGACAGTAGCGGATTGACGGCGTTGCCCAATCCGGAGTTCTGCATGAAGCAGCAGGCCGGGCGCCCCGTCGCCAGGTGATAGCCGGCCGCGATGGCGATGGCGTTGCCTTCGTTGGCGGTGATCAGGTAGTGCGCCCCATCGAGCGTGGCGGCCAGATACGCGCAGAGCGGGCTCAGCAGGCTGTCCGGCACGCCGGCGAAAAGCTCGACGCCACGCGCCGCCAGGGCCGCGTGGAATTCGGCGACGGGGATCTGCGGGGGCTGCATCGCATCGGCTCTCTAAATGCGGGGGATCAACGACAGCGTCTCTTCGATCGGCAGCATGCTTTCGTCGATCTCGAGGCTACGCCCGGCTCGCAGTATGCCGGTCGCGGCGCCGACGATGGCGGGATAGGCCGCCCGTAACAGTTGGTTGGCGTAGATGATGATGTTCGCCCCCCAATTGTGCAACTCCTGCTCGGTGTGGTGGTTGTACGTGGTGGGTGCAAGCACCACCGGCACGTCCGGGTATTCGGCGCGGAAGGCGCCCAAGAACTGGTGGATGTCGTCGCCCGACCTCTTGTTCGAATGGATCATGATGCCGTCCGCGCCGGCGTCGAGATATATGCGCGCCC
>JGI20166J26741_11267782_pt1 | contig 14076 bp, 12 predicted proteins | sample TergutCu122P5_FD_26741 | JGI IMG/M metagenome (IMG submission 26741)
CTGCAAGACAGTTTGTATTAAAAGAAACCTTTATTTAATAAATTACAACCTATGAGAACACAGTGAACTACAAAAGGAAATCGAGACGCCGGTCCTTCTTTCTCATGCGATCGAGGACTCCACCGATATCTTCGGAATTGTGGGGGGGGGGGGTGAACACCCCAAACCCCCCCTCGGTACGCCACTGCTCCTTCATTTAATGTCCCTACACAATAACACTTGGCGCAGAGCGCAAATGTTTTATGCTGACGATTATGCAACTTTATGGAACCTCCTTTTGTTTACGTCCCTTTAGGCCCAGATAAACCCTTCATTATCCTGCTCTGCAACACTTCCGCCAAGTGTTATTGTGCTTCTGTACTAAATAACTCGAAAGATGCCTGCATTGGTTGTGTTACGTCATGTGACGTGCTTGCTGGCACTTGGACTGCGGTCTAGTTCACTTATGTACTTAGGATCTCATTCAGAATGTCACGAACTGTCACTAACACTAACAATTGTATGTGGCAGAACGTTTAGTGTACCATGTAAACAGCCGGACACTGACGGCGCTTAACCAGGTGGCAAATCAGTATGCAGGAATCCTGATCAACGCAGAACTGGCGGTGGAGTCACATTTTGAAAATAACACCAAGAGGGCGCAGGTTAGTAAAACTAATTCTCCCATAGCAAGTAACTTAAGTCTTGTAAAAATAACTGTCTTCTGAGAGTGTCAATTTGTATTCTTCAGTCATTCGGTAGATTTAGCTTAGTTTGTTATTACGTTGTGTGTAATGTACTAAGTCCCCTGGTTACCCTGGTTATTTTATCGATAACCATACCCTCCAACAAAACAAAATTCATTCACACCACACACATTCTCGTAAGTTAAATTTTTATGTTATTCTCATTATCTAACTTCCCTATTTTTAAATCAAGGCTAATAATTATTACAATTATTAATTTTTTGACCACAGTTACATACCTCTCAAACTTGCAATTCCCACTTTCAACTGCATCATCCAGCATCACACAAATTCGTAGCTTATATTCTGGTATCTATTTGTTGCATTAACCCAAAAAATAACAACCATCAATCTTTACCTCCGTCAGAATTTCAAGCCTGTAACTTACGGGTATTTCCACATAAATGGTATTTTAAAATAAGTGTAACGTGAAACGTTATGTAAACCTTCTAAATCCTGATGACAACTACACGCACCACCCACTACAACATTCAAATCACTGCATTTAACTCACAAAGTGTACTCACATATTTCACGTACTAGTAATTCTCAAAATAATAAGCGATAACTTCCTAAGCATCATCAGAATGGGGTCTTCGTTCTTTTGAGATGCTCGGCGTAGTTCGGCAATTTTTGCCTACGTTTCGGGACAACATGTTGTCCCATTTTCAAGGGTCAAGCAGACACTTGAAGATGGAATAGATATATTGTCTCGATACGTCGATAAACAACTGCCAACTTATGCTGCGCAACATCAAAGAAGAGCGAAGACCTGAACCCCATCGAAGCACGCCATCATCTGACGGATTTTTGTAATTGGAGATGAAATATGACATTTTAAATACGACTTATGATAAATTCGTTCTTCAGAGGGTTCAATATTGACCTTGTCGTACGTGGCAGAGCTAAAATTAACTGTGTACAAACATGTGCTGTTTGCAGCTCCTGAATCCTGTCTATGCACAAGTACATTCCGTGCTGCCCCACGGCTGGCAGGAACAGATAGACGAGCGGCAACTCTCTTTCAAACCACTGCCCTTAAGAAATGATCCTTTCGAAATAAAACTGGATTCCAAAGGGACGGTGAGTTTTTCAGTAAACATTTAAAAAGACTGGAAATGTGCGTATAAAGTAACAGTGAGGTGTGTTCGGAGCTTGACATTCCGGACTCTTTCTCAGATGGTCGCAGCATTGAGTCCGCGGAGAAGGGGAAGTGTGTAACACACTTTTGTTGTTACGAACTGTACGTATATTATACAATGTTATTACTATTTTTATGGTCTGTCATTATATTTAATTGTAGAATTTATTGTCTGAATGTGTGTTGATTTCTTTTTGTTAAATTTATCGGTCACACATGAACTCAAAATTGTAGCCCGTCTAAATATTTGTAATTTCTAACTTTTAAACAATTATTCTTAAAGAATTCATAGGCATGTTCATAATCTGTGTGCACAAAAATCTTATGTTTTTATATAATCTTTAAGTATTTCAAAATTTAACTGCAAAGAAGGCGACTTCACAACCCGAAGTTTACAGCATCAATAAATAAGCCATACAGCAACTAATTACCCTATGTGACAACATGTCATGATGTAATTACAATCAAGCATAAAGCCGTAAGTGATAAATACTACGATGATATTTACGCTTTCAACGATCCCAGTGGCCGCGCGGTCTAAGGCGTGGGTCTGCGGCTGCTCGCATGCTGGGATTGTGGGTTCGAATCCCTCCGAGGGTATAGAATTCTGTCTCTTGTGAGTGCTGTGTGTTGTCAGTTAGTGGTCTCTGTGTCGGGCTGATTACTCGTCCAGAGGAGTCCTATAAAGTGTCGTGTGTGCCATGAGTGTGATCGCTAAGGCCCGTAAGGGGAGGCCACGACCCGGAGTCGGGCCCAAGAGCCTCAGGAAAAATATTACGTTTTAATTATCCGTCAGGCAAAATGCATTTGAACCCCAAAATTTTACCCAATCCAAAGAATTAAGTACCAAAATTTGTTACAAAACTTGTATTTTTCTTAATTACCCGACATGCAAATCGCATATTTTTTGCGCCATATTATTATAAGTCATATATGGCCTGTCGGTCTTTGTCGTATTTTTCTTAATTACCTTGTAAAAGGCAGATTTTCTAAATCCATACATTTGAGGAAATATGGCAGTTCTGATTTTTTCTACTACATTCGTCTGAATGTTTCTGCCCTCAATCAGGATTGCTTGCACAGTGTTACATGGTTTTGCCTGATTGTAGCCAAACTTGAATTTTTCAACAGATTTTGATAAAAGTTTCAATAACAAACTTCACGAGAATCGTTATACAGGAAGTCGATTATTCCATGTGGATAGGAGGACGGACAGACCGACTGACGGACATGATGAAGCTGTAGTCACTTTTTACAGATTTGCAAACACATAAAAAATAAGCAAATAATATTAAGAAACTGCTGACAGTAAATCTTGGGAGATAAAACAAAATTAATTACGTTTCATTTTTGCCCACTGCCATTTCATGTTCCTGAATTATCATTACGGGTTTCGTTGATATACGTAACGGCTAATTACATTCCTTACAATATTCAGATATTAGAGAAATAAGGAGAGTACAGTACTTTAATACATGCAGCATTATTCTTAACTTTGTAGGCTTAAAGTTGTTGTGATTCAATTAGGACAAATATGTTGCATATTTTACTCTTAGATTTAGCAATATAAAATGTTACTGGGTGACTGGAAGTAGAGTGAAGTTGTAGAAGTAACAGGTAAATTTTAAATTTGTAATAGCACCAAAAGAAAATAAATTTAATTTAATTAAAGCTTTATGGTACCACCTGTTCTAACATTTAAACCTCTGCACCTTGCAAATATAGTCTATTGATGTATTTCATTTGATGCTCACACGACATACTGATTACTAACAGAATCAAATGATGGGGGTTTTTTACAGCGGAAATTAGCTTTATCCTCCGTGAGAAGGAACCGACTTTTTTTAATATAATTTCAGTCTTAAAATCTCAATATTTTATGTACCTTGCATGATGTCAAATTCAATCTATCGAACAAAATTTCATGCACCTAAAGTAAACACATTCAATACAAAACTTAAATCACTGGTCACTGAAAATACTGCCTGGAAAGGCTTACATGACAGTTAATGACCAATAACGATCCATATTCGAAAAGGAACTTTTGATGTAATTCAACCCAAGACGTACGTCCAAGTTGAAAGATAGTCTGAAGTCTAGGTACGAGGAAGCTGAACACAGAGATGTGAAAAAAAAAAAAAAAAGAGTAGCAAGAATAATTCCTAGTGTAAGGAGTAGAACACACAATTAACGAAAACATTTGTTTATTAGATCAAAGAAATGTTCGTCTCTGGCGAGACGACCGAGGTGGAAGCCAATATGCTGAAAGGCATTGTGAGTCAGCTGCAGCTGAATACCCTGGCAGTAAACCTCGTGAAAAACCGTCAAAATAATCTTCCTAAACCTGATTCCGTCAGCGCACAATACAGCGTCATGGAGGTAAGTAAAACCAGGCTAAAACAAATCATTCTGTATGTCAGCACACCGCTGAGGCTTGTGGAACAGGAGAGCTATAATGTTCTGCTTTTAATTAGCTATACCCATTACGTAGTTTATACATGACATCTTTTCTTTCTTGTGTACGTATCGGACCAGTGAAGCTGTACATATACTGGACAACTAGAAATTCTTAAAGAGTGTTTTCAAGCACGCAGTATTATAACGGGAAAGATGCAGTAAGTTTCACATTATGCGGCTTTGCGTGTGTTTTTATTCCAAATGATGTGACTTACAACCAGGACTCGTCAGGAACCGCTAGAGTTTATTTTAGGTCTTAACAAAAGTGTTACAATCAATGTCCTCGAAACACGATTACAACACCTTGGCATGTTAGTAACAGGTAGATTGACGAGGATTAGGAGATTCGAATATTCGCCGACCTCATCAGAGCACTATGCGGTGTGCAGTTGGTTGAGGCACTGAGATACAAGCCGGAAGGTCGTGGGTTTTTATCCCCGATGGTTTCATTGGGATTTTTCATTGACTTAATCCTTCTGGCTGCACTAGGGCTCTGGGGTCGACTCTGCCTCTGAGTACCAGGGATATATCCTGGGGGTAAAGACGGCTGTGTCCTAGGGCTGATAATCATACTACATTCATGTGCGAATTGTCTAGAAATTCTGGGAGCCTCAACCTCCTGCAGCCCTAAGGGCCTGTCCAAGAATGTAATGGGATAGTTGTACCTTTGGATTTGCATTAGATCATTGACTGGAAGATCGGGAATACGGATAGCTGACACGGAGAAATCCCTAGTTTGGCGCCTTGGAAGTCATACGTACTTAAGAGTTGCGGTCCTGAAAGAGGGAGACGCAAGATCAACAAGCCATTAGAGGAAGGCTGTAACAAGGTGCCCAAGACAACAAGGGAATCGTATCTAACGTTAATTGGCTACCCTATGTGAAGTTTTCGGTGATTATCCTCCATTTTACAGCCCGCTTCTCCCAGTCACGGATGTCAGCAGCAAAAATATATACCTTTATCAAATACGAGTATACGGTTTCTGGGACCAATCCTCACACACCAATCTAACCTAACGTTTACTAACCAAAGTGTCCATTGTCTGATGAGAATTTCTCCCAGTAGTACCAAGAGTTGTTAGTACGAACACCGCAAGACCTTCAAAGCCCTTAAGGGTTAAAATTTGCGGGGCACCGTCTTAAACTTTCAGCCGTGCGTTTCCTAATCAGAAATGGTATAACATAGGAAGAGGCATCGAAGCTTTGCACACATATCCACCTTCAGTTACTATTCGCTCTTTGAATGGTAACATGGAGTACACACGAACTTCAGTAAAGACACATATTTTTGTCTAATCATATGCGTTATTGAAACATGCATGCACTCTGCATGATATACAGTATGCATATACACGTGCAATGTAACACGGGCTCTATAATAGGTTAATATGCCTTAAAATTGTAATATTTGAAGTTGTGACGTCATTCGCCATGAAGCTTAACCTCTTCTAGTAGGGAAGTAAGAGATCAAAACGCCTTACTAACAAGAGGCGGTAATATTTCCTCAACATTATGTACTAATTCAATGGGCAAAATTGTTTCCCACAGGGTGTAGTAACTGGAGAATGCGAAGTTCTTTATGACGTCTCTCCAGTCCCAGCAGCGATTCTGCAGGCCCAACCGATGCTGGCACCTTTGGACAACGGCACTCAACCGATCATTCAGATTTTCAAGACTCAAAACTTCTCGAATTGCAATCAACGTCCTGTTTACAATTTTGGACTCGAAGGTTTTGAAGACCTGCAGCCTGGAGCAAACGCGGGCAGCTTTCTGTCTGTAAGTATCCATTCATATTACGTACGAATTCTTCGTAATTCTCAATTAGCATGACATGAATTAGTAAAACTTTTATGAAAATATGAATAACGAAGTGATTTTAAATAGGCGAATTATTAGCTTTATCACAAAATATCCCAAGTAATTAGTCCATTAAAACATATGTTCCAAAAGTGTGGTTCGCAAACCACCAGTAGTGCGCGATCTGTGACGGGGAACAACCATGTACATTGCACTGCAGTACTTATATCGATTTATAATGACATTTTATTGTGTTTAATTTCTCATTAAATTTCGCTGCATTTAAATTTTATTCCACCATTCGCTGTAAACAGTTCGCTGCAAAGTCTCATCGTTCACAACACACAATAAAAATGTTTAAGTGTTGTCAAGCAGCCGGCTTAAGCCATAACCTACTTCAAAGTGGCCTGGGAAAAAGAATCTGGGCACAGCTGCATCACAGCGTAATTTTCATTTAAAATCCATAACTCGTAACGGAACGTCGCTCTCGAGTAGGTTTAAATCCTCTTCCTAATCAGGAGGTCGATAGTTCAAATCGCCCTAACGATAGACTAGCCTGAGATTTTTGTCGCTGTCCACACTTCTTCCGCAAAAGGACGGAAATTTGTCCACAATCTCTTGATTTCACTTTCTTACCAATTTTCTGTTCACTGATCTTAGCAACGCAGTACAGTCCTATCAATTACATAAGTTGTACAAGAAAACAACAACATTGCAACTGTCTTGTAATTTTCAGCACTCTTCAGTGAGTCGTGTCGTCATCTCAGGCAGTCCTAAGAACTTCGTCATCCAGTCCTCCGTGACAACGACCAAGGTTGTTCTGAGCCCTGAGTTGTACAACACCCAGAAGGGTATGTCCGTCAGTACTGTCAACGTCACCATACACTCAAAAGAAAGGCAAAGAGCCATCCCACCTGTTAGCAAACCCCGAAGTGTTGGAGATCTCGTTTATCAGCACAACATGCCCAAAGGCCACCATCCGGATTCCGGAGACAGAAGAAATCGCCCTTATTACTCGGAACACGACAGCAGTAGTAGCAGTAGCAGTAGCAGTAGCAGTAGCAGCAGCAGCAGCAGCAGCAGCAGCGAAGAAAATCCTTCCAACAGTACAAGCAGCAGTAGCAGTAGCAGCAGTAGTAGCAGTAGCAGCAGTAGCAGCAGTAGTAGCAGCAGCGAAGAAGATAATGCACAACAAAAATCCAATAACCCAAAATTCGCAAAGCAAAGCCATTCGAGGATTCCGGTGATACGAAGAAACCGCAGGTCATTAAAAGCACAGCTGAACAACCAGGATAGCAGCAGCAGCAGCAGCGAAGAAAAGTCTTCCAACAATACAAGCAGCAGTAGCAGTAGTAGCAGTAGCAGCAGCAGCAGCAGCAGCAGCAGCAGCAGCAGCAGTAGCAGTAGCAGCAGCAGCAGCAGCAGCGAAGAAGCTATTCCACAGTATAGACCAAGACGCGATTATGCAGCCAACGTAACTTTACTGCCATATTTTATGGGAATTCGAGGAAATAAAATTGGCGGCAACGATGAACTCGATGCTGCCAAAATTATAATAAAGCTCGCTAACAAGATTGGTAGCGAATTGGAAAACCCTGATTCTTTGGTTGATGAAAATACTCTTTCCAAGTTTAGCATCATGACAAATATTGTACAGACTTTGAATCGTGCAGCAATCGACGAAGTGGCAAGAGTTCTAAAGGTCTCTGTTCCGAAGAATCCAAGTCGCAACGACAACATTAAATTGCATGCATGGTGAGTACACGAGTAATTAAATCTAATTTTATTACAAATAAAACACCCTATCTGAAAATTACGTGTATCATGGTGATATCAACAGTATTATCTTTTGGGATCTAAAGATAGGTCAAACTACACTTGATAAGACGTAATTTTGAGGTACATTCTAACGTACAGTTTATCCTTTTGCTAGTAGGTAATATAATTAATAAATATTTCATTATTTAATCACTTCATTATCCAACTAATGCACACAACGTGAAAAACACAGAGTTATTAAAACATATTAAAATTATGGAGGCTGCTTCAACATGTTTCGGTTTACAAAGAAACCATCATCAGGGAGCCACAGCCAGTGCTTAACTTAAATTACAAGATTGGTTCAGTGTTGATATAGACGTCGTGCAGACGTCAGTGCTATGGCGGCATAGTATGCCGCCGTAGCACTGACAACGTCTGAACGGCGTCTATATCAACACTGAACCAATCTTGTAATTTTAGTTAAGCACTGGCTGTGGCTCCCTGATGATGGTTTCTTTGTAAACCGAAACATGTTGAAGCAGCCTCCATAATTTTAATATGTTTTAATAACTCTGCGTTTTTGACGTTGTGCGCATTAGTTGGATAGTAAAGTGATTGACATCACTGATGCGCTGTTATAACCATGAAGATTACATTACTTAATAGCGTGGAATTTCTAGAGATTTTAATATTTATATAGCCTAAATTTAGGTATTATATGAGCATTAAGACCACTTAACCATTCCTACTTGTAAGTAAGTTCAAAAAACCTCTGTACATCCCTGTACATTTATATGGTTTTTACTCACACACTCTCCGTGGTTTTATTTAAGCATTCTGTAACAAATAATATTTGATATTCCATGCCCATACTCGCGTATGCGATACTTATTTATTCATCTTGCTTCATATTCCATTCGCTGCACCCAAAATATTCTACAAGGTCCAATTTGTAGACTTTATTATGTACAAAATATAGATTAATTTCCATTTGTTTTCTTTTATTGCTTGTATATAGTGAAGATTGTGCGATCAGCACCACCTAGCCAATTGATTCAAGAGACAGCTAGTATATTTTAGAGATGTCCTATTTCAATCTCTGACTGGACACCGAATAATATGATTGAGGTTTCACGTGGTTTTACTCAGTCCAGTCACAGTGACCCAAATTAGTCCCTAATTGATTTCTTCCCATCGTTTACAATTTGTCATTCTCTGACTGTCTTCCTCTCTGATACTGTGTATTCTGAGCTACTGATACGGTTTTTCAAAGACAATAAATACCACACGAACAGAAGTACGTCTATGGCATATGCACCAAGGTATTCTTTACGGTTCTGAAAATTTTATACAGGGAAGCCTTCCGCGATTCTGTTGCCCAAGCCGGAACACTTCCAGCCCTTTCTGCTATCACTGACTGGATCCATAAGGACATCATACGTGGGAACGAAGCTGCGGAAATTTTGTCCGTCTTGCCCCGCTCAGCCTTAACTCCTACTCCTGAATACATCGAGCTTTTGTTCGTAAGTACTGATAAATACGTTAAATAACTGTCTTCGCTTGTGGCATCCCGTTGTAATATATAAAAAATGAATAGGGGTAGTCAATAACAACTGTATTTTGCAGAGTTTTAATATATATTAATCTATTTTGTATTTAAATAATCAGTATAGAACCCCTTGAAATTTCAATGATAAACATTGAAATTCCCGTACCTAGCTACATTTTCCACAGACAACCTTTCCACTGACCAATTCATACACTCATTTGTCATAAATATTTTTTGGGACTGTAGAATCACAATTTCAATGAACGCGAAGGCCACGAACTTCAAAGGTTCTTGAGCGACAGCATATTAGATAAATGATTTTACTACGTAGAAATTTTTATCGACAAACGTTTAATCTACAATGCTGACCGAAGCAGGAGCATCTCTCGACTGCTTCATAACGACAGGAGGTTTTCGGCAATCCTTGCCACCTAGCGTCCGTATCGGTGATTATGAATTGCTACATATATACGTTTGTAAGCTTATTATTATTAGTATATAAGTTTATAATTAGTCAAGACTAATAATAAACTTATAACCTTATATCAATATACATATATAGTAATCCCAAGGTGCCAGGCACATGTTGTTTGCAACAGCGCGATCATTGGAACGTCGGTTCAAATCGGCACTGAGAAATTTATTTATTTTCGTGTTTTTACGACGTGCTTGTTGCCCTGTTCACGTACAGACCTTGTAGTGAGCTGGTCACCGTGTCCCAGTAGCACTATCATGTATCAAAAGCAGGAATTCTGAAACCTATTGTCGCGCAACAGAAGTGTTTCACGAGAGCTTGCTGTTGGGGTGACAACTCCAAAAATAATCAAGCCAGATTGTTGGCTTCAATGACTATTAAATTTTCATGTCATTACTATTTTGGTCGCACGGTCAATGTGATTTAAAACTTTGGGCCGTGAATAAAATTATTTTATAACCACTTTTCCATGGGCCACATTTTCAGAAGCTGCATCTGAATTTAAAAAGGCAAGATATTCTGTTCCATATGAACAGGAGAACAGAATGTAATAAAGGTTTATGTCGTTAAAATAACAAAATATACACGAGATTATTACTTAATTACGTAATTTGTCACTGTTAATTAACATAGTTATTTTTTACGCTGGAATATTACCCCATCAACCTCCGTCTATTCAAACTACAACAGCCCAGGCAAATTGATGTTGCGGTATTGCTTCGGATTATTATTCGAGAAATCTTCCTGCCCGAACCCCATCGCAGAACACTGCATAGCCTGACTGAGATTTCCTGTAGTTCACTACAGGAAAATGCCGGGACACCACCTTATTTATACCAAGACCATTTCCTTCAAAATTATTTCCCGTTTATCATGCACCATTCAAATTAACGCCGACATTACAATCCGAATTAAAATATTAATACCTCTAAATATCCCATGTAAATGAACTGCAATTGGATGAAAATATAAGAAGATTGTTTTTAAGGTCATAATATAGTTATGATAACTTTTACTGGGATATATATATATATATTTTTTTTCAGGAACTTGTTAAAGATCAGAAAACAAAGATGCAGCCGTACCTTAACTCTACAGCAGTCCTTTATTTCTCGGATATACTCCGTGAGGTAGCTGTCAACAACCAAAGTTCGAAACTACGATACCCAGTTTATATCTACGGCCGCATGGTCCCAAAAAATTTCCGCCCCTTGACAGAAAAATATATCCCATATTTGGGTAAAGAACTCCAGAAAGCCATAAATGAAGGAAACAGTCCGAAGATTCAGGTGTATATTCGTGCACTTGGCAAAATAGCACATCCTAACATTCTGCAGTATTTCGAACCTTACCTAGAAGGTCAAAGAGATATATCTAGTTACCAGCGACTTCTCATGGTCACCGCTTTGAAAAATTTGGCCAACTTGCATCCCGAAGTCGCTACACCAGTTTTACTCAGTCTGTACGAAAACCTTGGAGAAGATCGTGAGATTCGCACAGCTGCTGTATTCATGATCATGGAAACAAATCCCTCAGCAAACATACTGCAGCGAATGGCCGAGTACACAAACATAGACACCAGCAAACAAGTAATTGCTGCTGTTGTTTCTGCAATAACATCTGCTGCCAATCTTCAGGGACCACACACACAACAAATGTACGTACAAATCTAAATGCCGCAGCTGCTAATAGTAAAATAAGCTGTTGATTTTATTTCCTTGAATGTTTCGTTGGGACACTCCTTGATAGTTTTTCGCTTCTGGAATCTAAGGAGTTTATACTTACAAAACGCTTTTGTTCAAAGTTCCTGAAAGTTGCATTGTCACTTCATGATGCATTTTCGGTTCTCGTATCAATGGGGCTAGAAATTATACGATGTTTTTAATGAAAGGATCTGGAATATTTCATTATATCGCTGTTTGATTCTTCTGTGTTGTAGAAGTTAAGGATCCGGTAACTGGAGATTTCTTTTGCAAATTCTTAGGGTATACGACCAAATATTTTTTTCATTGTCTTCAAGACCTTCAAGCTGTAGCATTCTTCTTTAAATTCTTTGGGGATATTTCATTCTCTCGCTATTCATGCCCTTTCAGCTGCCTAAGTTAAAGTTTGGAAATCGTTTGAATATCGGTGTTATTGTGCCTCTTTTCTTAGGGCTACGAAAGCAAAAGCAGCTGTAGACCTGTTGACGCCTATGGAAATTGAACCTTCATATTCTGCAAGTATTATAAAGAGTTACATGTTGAAGAACTTGGATCTAGGATACGAAGAACACTTCAGCCGAATTGCAAGCAGCGATCACGTCTTACCGAAGGCTCTACTACATAAGCTTGTGACCAATATAGGTGGCGAAACAAATGAGCCAATAAATGTGAGTAGTAATGTGCTTAATTACTTCGACGAAGAGCAGACTATATATTCTGCAAAGACAAAATGGAAATGTCTCAAACCTGTTCAACTTCCCTGTGAATTAACTAAGCTATAATTTGATTTCACCTGCCGTATTAAGTTCTAAGAATTACGTATCCTTGCAGTTGTAAATGCACGTTGGTTCAAGAAGCCTAGAATGCCCAATGGGCCGATTGTACTAGGAAATATTGTTCAATATATATTGATGATAGGTTGAGTATAATCTCAGTACAAATATTAACGCATTTAAATACAATGTTAAGAACGAAAAATATATTGGTCAAGAAAAGAGGACGGAAAATTTAAAATTTGTGAGATTATGTTTTCCCAAAATGTAGCTAATTAAGATTTCTAGGCTTTTAGGATAAGATGTGGCATAAATTAATGCATGGGCACCAGCAGATTTTGTGTTACCACCTTCAAGTTAGCTAAAGAAGGATGGACGACCTTGAAGGGAGAGAAATATAACACTTCCGAAACATTTGTAGCTATGTAACCATCTAATCTGTGCCATACACTAGAATATTGAGATCTTCAACACGTCGAGTTTCAGAGTCGTTAAAGCAGCCTGTCCTTTGGTTTAGTCGTCATTAATGTCGGGTGCATTAAATAAGTTCACAAGAAACAAACATTTATTATGTGCAAAGTAATGGTCCAGAAAAAAATATACACCTTTGCAACTTCTTAGATCAGGCTTCTATTTCTTGAACAGTACGCTTTTAATATATCTTTCTACATTTCAAATAATAAAAATTTAGATATATACTTTCGTGTCTTCTGAAAGTTCAATATCAATATTCTACTTTCAAACACATAAGAAGTTCAATAAATTAAAATAATATAGACGATAATAAAAATGTTTAAAATTATGATAAAATTATGTTTAAAATACAGTAAAAAAGTGCAGTAAATTTTCATGAAGTTTTGTTGAATAAATCAGGAGCATGATTGATATTACTGGCAGAGTACTTCGATAACACAATTTCGCAGGAAAAATCCTAGGGGTAGGTCGGAATGAAGTTCGCTGAGTATGACATTTTGTAAATTTTGTCCCTAAACTAACACACTTTGCGTATGACCGTATAATGCTAATGGTAATATTCATTTTACATCAGAGAATTATTTTCAGAAAAAGTAAATAAATATTTATTAATACAATGGCTTTGTACCACACACAGAATAATGTTGAATGACAGGTAAATGGGTAATAAGAAATGTATATTGAAGTGGAGTTGTTTTATTTTATTACAGATTGAATCGATATTATCTAGCGTGAGAGATACAGTAGGCCTGGCATACGAACAATTCGAAGAAATTACTCAGACTAAGGGCAAATCAGGCAAGAAATCAAACCGAAACAAGTCAGTAAATTTCTCGATTGATGACATCAGTAAATTGTTGGGTATTGTAAACGAGTACACAGAGCAAGTAGAAGGAAGCTACACCTTTAACTTCGCAGGTGGTCAGAAGTTCCTGCCATTTGACAACCACACCCTGCAGAATATTCCCTCGTGTAAGTAGTTCTAATGTCCTTGGACATTTCATTCGTCATTACAAATAGTTCCGAAGTAATATAACTCCCAGTATTCTAATAATTCAAAAATTTTTTAAAGAGTGAGTTATTGAAAAATTTGGTAAGATTTATTGCATGCATTTAATTGGAATTTTACAAGGTGGTTCAAATATGACCGGGACTGATTTGTATGTAAACAAGCCGCACTGCGCAGCAGCTGTGCGACCTTGAGAGAGTAAAGCCACAACCT
>JGI20166J26741_11268893_pt1 | contig 14074 bp, 8 predicted proteins | sample TergutCu122P5_FD_26741 | JGI IMG/M metagenome (IMG submission 26741)
GCGGGGCGCGTGGATGCCGTGATCATGGCGCAGACGAACGGGGCGGGCGGCCCGACGGGGAGCCTGCCGTTCACCCCCGTCGCCGCCGAGGGGTTGGTTTTCCTGACGCATGCGAGCAACCCCGTCACCTCGTTGACCCTGGACGAGATCCGGGCCATCTACGCGGGCACGATCACGAACTGGAAGCAGGTCGGTGGTCCCGACCAGCGCATCATCGTCCTCCAGCGCTGGGAGAACGCCACCCAAGCTGCGTTCGGCGCGGTGATCGCACCCGGTTCTTCATCCCGCGGGACCCACATGGTTTCGACGGACAGCCTGGTTCGCGCCGTCGCCGGGCAGACCGGCGACGGCACGGGGGACATCGGGTTCGAACTGTCGCACGCGTTGGTCCAGGCGGGCATCGATCCGGCGACGGCGGGCATCAAGCAGATCTCGATCGGCGGTGTCGCCCCGACCCCCCAGTCGTTCGCGTCCGGACGCTACCCGGCGACGTTCACGTACTCGATCGCGACGGGTGCCGCCACGGCGCGTGCGGGGGCGTTGTTCGTGCAGGCCGCGACCTCCGCCACCGGGCGGCAGGCCATCAGCGGCGCGGGCTACGTGCTGCCGTCGGCCTCGGCCACGACGCCCCCGACCACACCGCCCCCGACGACACAATCCCCCTCGGTCAAACCGACCTCACCGACCCAGTCCACCCAGGCGACCCATCCGACCCAATCCACGTCCTCCGCCCCGCCCACCCAGCCATCGACGACCGCCCCGGCGACGACCACCACTCCCCCGCCGTACGCGACCAATCCGGTGTCGTTCACCACGCGGACTCAGTACGTCGTCGGGGCGCAGGGCTGTACGGCGATCACGCGGGTCACCGTCGCCGGCCTCGCCGACAAGGCCGTCCAGGACAGCATCAACGCGTCGTTCCGCGCGCGCCAGGATGCGCTGGCGGGCGTGGCCGCCGGCGCCCCGGCATGCCAGGCCTCCGGGGTGAAAGCCAAGGTGACGGGCACGGTCCAGGGCAACGTCGGCAATGCGCTGTCGCTGTCGGCCCGCCTGTCCACGAACGGCGCCTTCGACGCGCTCAACGTGAGGCTCGACACGGGTGCCGTGCTGCGCGTCGCCGACCTGTTCACGCCAGGAGCGAACGTGGCGGCGATGATCCAGGCGTCGGCCGCCGGTCCGGGCTGCGATGCAGCCTGCGCGGCCGGCAAGGCACAGGACTACCGCGCCCACCCCAACCAGCCGTTCACGTTCACGCCGACCGGCGTCACCATCGGCGGCGTCACGATTCCGTTCTCGGCCTACTGGCCGCAGGTCGCGCTGTTCACCGCGTTTGCGACGAAAGCCTCGCTCTACGCCCCGATCCCGCCAGGAGGATGTCCGGCCGGCCGGGTCTGCCCCGTCGCCGATCCCGTCGACAGTCAGACGACCAGCCCCACCACACCGGTCGAGGAAGTGTCGCCCGTGACCGATGCGGTGCCCGACGAGGAGACGCCCGCGGTCGACGCCGGAGTTGTCACGGACACCGAATCCGTGGCGGTGGGGGTACGCCGATCCGGCGACCACTTCACGTTCACGGGTACCGGTTTCGGCGCCGGGGAGGCGGTGAGCGCCTCGATCCACTCGGAACCGGTCGATCTCGGCTCGGTTGCGGCCGATGCTGCCGGGGTGAGCGTGTTCGGCTGGAACGTGCCCGCGGACTTCGCGACGGGCTCGCACCAAGTGGTCCTGTCCGGCGCGTCCGGGGTGGCGATCAGCACGTTCGTCGTACCGGCGGACGGCGCGATGTCCGTCGTTCCGCCGCTGCCGCCGGTGATCACGGGTGGGAACGCGTCCATCATTGCGGGTACGGCGGCCGCCGGTGCAACCGTGGACGTCACCTACCCCAAGGCGGGCGGGGCCACGGGCAGGACCCGTGCCACAGTCGATTCGACGGGCGCCTGGACCGTGGCGACACCGTCCGATGCGGTCGACGGGCCGCTGAGCGCGATCGCGACCACCCTGGATGGTTCCGCGTCGGGTCTGGCGACCGGGACGCTGGACGTCACCGTCCCGGCGGCGCCCATCATCTCGTCGACGGGGACGCGTGTGTCGGGCACGGCCGAGGCGGGCAGTTGGGTTGTGGTGACCGACGCCACCGGTGCGATGGTCGGCGACGTCACCACCAGCCCGGCGGGCACGTGGGCTCTCGACGCCGCGAACGGGATGAATGGCGACATCACGGTCGTGGCCATCGACGCGGCGGGGAACCGTTCGCCTGCCGCGACCGCCACCATGGGTGAGCCGGCGGTGGTGAGCGCGCCGGCTACTCCGGTGGACGCCGCGACGACACCGGCGGTGACCGCGACCCGCTCGGGTGCGACCTACCGGTTCGTCGGCACGGGCTTCGCGGTGGGGGAGTCGGTGCAGGCGGGGATCGATTCCCCTGCCATCGCGCTGCCCGCCAAGACCGCCGACTCGACCGGGATGGTCACGTTCACGTGGACGGCACCATCCGGCTTCGCCTCGGGCGACCACACGGTGACGCTCATGGGTGCCGCGTCCGGCGGGGCCGTGACGACGTTCACCGTCCCCGCGCCTGCCGCCACTCCGCCACCGCCCCCCGGCACCTCACCGTCCACCGGGCCAGGAGGCCTCGCGGCGGCGACCGGTGGCGGCGGGGGCGGGACGTCGCCGGTGGGCCTTGCGGCGTTCCTGCTGGCCGCCGGTGCGGCCGGTCTGATGCTTTGGCGCCGCCGGATGGGGCAGTCGCCGTCCTGAGGATCGACGACCGCGCGCCGATACGGTCCGGCGTGTCTGGCCTACACTGGGGCCCAGGTCCCGGAAGGACCGGATGCGTGAGGACGGCGGCGGGCCGAGGGTGCCGGGGATCGTCCCGGGTACCGTGACGATGGAGGTGCGGGCGTGGGCAACGTGTGGCTCGACACGCTGCTGGTGTTCGTGTTCTTCCTCATCGGCGGCGTGTTCGCGGCGGCCGAGATGGCGCTGGTGTCGTTGCGATCCTCGCAGGTCGCCGGGCTGATCCGCCAGGGGAAGCGCGGACGCGCCGTGGCCCGGCTGCTCGCCAGCCCCAACCGGTTCTTGTCGGCGGTGCAGATCGGCGTGACCCTGTCCGGCTTCCTGTCGGCCTCGTTCGGCGGCGCCTCGCTGGCCAACATGTGGCTCACGCCGATCCTCCTGGGTTGGGGGATGCCCCCGCGGGCCGCCTCGGTGATCGCCCTCGTGGCCGTGACCGTTGTGATCAGCTTCGTCTCGATCGTGATCAGCGAACTGACTGCCAAGCGCCTCGGGATGCAGCGTCCCGAGGGGATTGCGCTGACGCTGGCGCCTCTTCTCAACGGGTTGGCCTCGGCGTTCCGGCCCGTGATCTGGCTGATGGGGGTGTGCACGAATGTGCTCGTGCGCGCTCTCGGCGGCGACCCGGCGGCGGGCAAGTCGGAGGTGAGCAGCGCCGAGTTGCGCTCCATGGTGTCCTCCGCGCCGAGCCTCGGTGTCGAGGAGCGGCACATCGTGGACGAGGTGTTCAGCGCCGGTGGGACGAACCTGCGCGAGGTGATGGTCCCGCGGACCGAGGTCGACTTCCTGTCGGGCGACATGCTCGCCGAGGAGGCACTGCACCGCGTCCGCGACGCCCCGCACTCGCGCTATCCCGTGATCGGCGGGTCGCCGGATCGTGTGCTGGGTTTCCTTCACGTGCGCGACCTGATGGACATGAGCGCCGACGTCCGCACGCGACCCCTGCGACGGTTCGCCCGGCCGGTACTGTTCCTGCCGGAGACCGTGCAGGTTCTGCCCGCGCTGACGCGGATGCGCCGCCGCCGTGCCCACCTGGCGGTCGTGCAGGACGAGTACGGCGGCACGGCCGGCATCATCACCCTGGAGGACCTGGTCGAGGAGCTGATCGGCGAGATCACCGACGAGTACGACGTGGTGCCCGGCGCTGGGGTCCAGGCGGAACGGGGCGACCTCGACGGTCTCCTGACCGTGCCGGAGTTCGCCGAACGCACCGGCTACGCCTTGCCGGACGGGCCCTACGACACCCTCGGCGGGTTCCTCATGGCCCAGTTGGGACGTCTCCCGGAGCAGAACGACGAGGTGTGTGCCACGTTGATGCCGGCCGAGGGGGCGGCCGGGGACGCCGCCCCGGCGGAGCGACGGGTGTGGCGGCTGCGGGTCACGGAGATGGACGGACGCCGCATCGCCTGGGTCCGTGCCGTCCCGGACGAGGCGCCGTCCGGCATGCCGCCGGCGGAGACGTCCGAAACCCCCAGCTGAGAGACCGCCTCACGCCGGAACATTCCGGCCGGGCGCGACGTTGCAACCTGGTAACGATTGCCCGGTCTCGCCGCCCCGGCCAGGGGCCGTGGCACCGGGCACGGTACGATAGAAGCTGTGCCCATCCGGCCATCGATTCATCATCGCAGGAGTCCTGTAGAGAGGCAGAACATCACGTGAAGAAGACCATCCTCGCCCTTCCCATCGCAGCGTGCGCGCTCGCGCTGTCCCTGTCGGGGTGCGCCAAGGCGCCCGGCACGGCAAGCACCTCGACCACCAATCCGGCGTCGACATCCACGTCGGCGACCGGCAGCGCCTCCAACTTCCTCGCCTGCATGGTCTCGGACCAGGGCGGTTTCGACGACAAGTCGTTCAACCAGACGTCCTATGCGGGCGTCACCAACGCGGTCAAGAAGCTCGGAATCAAGGAGCAGCACGTCCAGTCGGTGACGGCGGACGACTACGCCAAGAACGTGCAGTCGATGATCAGCGCCAAGTGCGACATCATCATCGGTGTCGGCTTCGCCCTGGCCGATGCGGTCACGGCGGCCGCGAAGGCGAATCCGACCGTGAAGTTCGCGCTCGTCGACTCGGCGACCAACGAGCCGCTGCCGAACGCGAAGGGCCTGCTGTTCAACACCAACGAGGCCGGTTTCCTCGCCGGCTATCTGGCTGCGTCCATTTCCCAGAGCGGCAAGGTCGCCACGTACGGCGGCCAGCCCTACCCGTCGGTGACGATCTTCATGGACGGCTACGTCGAGGGCGTCAAGTACTTCAACGACAAGAAGGGCAAGAGCGTCCAGGTGATCGGCTGGGACGTCGACAAGCAGGACGGCATGATGGTCCAGAGCCAGTCGCCGTTCACCGATGTCGCCGCGGGCAAGACGGCGGCCGACAACCAGGTGAGCCAGGGCGCCGACGTGCTGTTCCCGGTCGCCGGCAACGCCGGCACGGGCGCGCTTCAGGCCGCCCAGGCCAGCAACGGCAAGGTCAGCGCCATCTGGGTGGACACCGACGGCTGCATCAGCGCCTCCCAGTACTGCTCGGTGATTCCGACCAGCGTGTACAAGGGCATGGATGTCGCCGTGGAGCAGGTCATCACGGACACCTTCAACGGCAAGTTCAACGCGGACGACTACGTCGGCACGCTCGCCAACAAGGGCGTCGGCATCGCCCCGTTCCACGATTGGGACTCGAAGATTTCCGCCGACCTGAAGGCCGAGTTGACCGCGATCCAGAAGGGCATCATCGACGGCACGATCAAGGCGCCGTCGAAGAGCGCCAACTGAGCCGTTGGCCTCACCCGCGGGTGAGTCGCTGACGGGCTTGTCGAGGAGGGGGAGGGCATCTGCCCTCCCCCTTCCGCATGCCGGGGACACACCGCGCGAGATCGGGGCGGCGGCCTCCCCGCTTGGGCCGGGGCGTGGCAAGATGGTGCCCGTGTCAATGCTGACGAGTACACCCACCGCGCCGGCCGGGTCCACGTCGTCCACCCAGGGCTTGTCCCTGCGTGGCATGACGAAGCGCTTCGGCACGCTGACGGCGTGCGACCACATCGACCTGGACATCGTCCCGGGCCGGATCCACTGCCTGCTCGGGGAGAACGGCGCCGGCAAGACGACGCTGATGAACCTGCTGTACGGGCTGTTGCCCGCCGATGAGGGCTCCATCTCGATCGGCGGCGTCGAACAACACTTCCGTGACAGCCGCGACGCGATCGACGCGGGCATCGGCATGGTCCACCAGCACTTCATGCTCGTCAACGTGTTCACGGTCGCGGAGAACATCGTGCTTGGCCGTGAGCCGGGCGCGGCGGGCCTGCTGGACATCCGTTCGGCCCGGGCCAACGTGCGGCGCCTGTCGGCGCGCTACCACATGGACGTGCGCCCGGAGTCGGTGGTCGGCGACCTGCCGGTTGGGGTCCAGCAGCGGGTCGAGATCCTGAAGTCCCTGGCCAACGACGCGAAGTACCTGATTTTCGACGAGCCGACCGCCGTGCTGACCCCGCAGGAGACCGACGACCTCATGCGCATCATGCACGAGCTGCGCGACGAGGGCCACGCGATCGTGTTCATCACGCACAAGCTGCACGAGGTCCGTGAGATCGCCGACGACATCACCGTGATCCGTCGCGGCCGGGTCGTGGGCAAGGCCGAACCGGGCATGAGCGAGCTGGCACTTGCCGAGATGATGGTCGGCCGTTCGGTCAGTCTGACGGTCGACAAGCCGCCGGCCACGCCGGGCGAACCGGTGCTTCGCGTGTCCAACCTGAAGGTCGCCGACCCGTCCGGCGCGGTGGTCGTGAACGGGGTCACGTTCGACGTGCACGCGGGGGAGATCGTGTGTGTCGCGGGTGTCCAGGGCAACGGGCAGACGGAGCTGGCCGAGGCGCTGCTCGGCCGGGTGCCGGTGCTGGAGGGGAGTGTGAAGCTGGAAGGGGCCGACCTGACGCGGGCCCGCGTGAAGACGGCCATCGCCGCGGGCTTCGGCTACGTGCCGGAGGACCGCCAAAGTGACGGCCTCATCGGCAAGTTCAGTATCGCCGAGAACCTGGTGCTCGACCAGGTCGAGTCGTTCTCGCGTTTCGCCTGGCTGGACGTCGGTGGAATCCTCGACAACGCCGACAAGCTGGCGGCGGAGTTCGACATCCGCACCCCCGACGTGACCCTGCCGGCCACGAGCCTGTCCGGTGGCAACCAGCAGAAGGTCGTGCTGGCCCGCGAACTGTCCCGGCCGCTGAAGCTGCTGCTGGCCTCGCAGCCGACCCGCGGTGTGGACGTCGGCGCGATCGAGTTCCTGCACGCGCGGATCGTCGCCGAGCGCGACAAAGGAACCGCGGTGCTCATCGTGTCGACCGAACTCGACGAGGTGGAGGCGCTCGCCGACCGGATCGCCGTGATGTACCGGGGCAAGCTCGTCGGCATCGTTCCGCCGGATACGCCCCGCGACGTGTTGGGTCTGATGATGGCGGGGGTGCCGTTCGAGGAGGCGGCGAGCATCGGCACGCACCCGGCCGCGCCCACCGGCGGCCCACCGGGGCCGGGTGGCACGGACGTCCCCACGAGCGGCGAGGAGGCCAAGGCATGAGCGCACAGACGGTGGCCGCGGTGGCACCGGCGGTGACGGCGCGGGCGCCCGGTAAGCGGCCGTCCCTCGGCAGGAGCTTCCTGGAGGTGTGGCGTTCGGGCAGCGTCTGGTATGCGCTCGGCGAGATGGTCATGGCGTTCGTGTTCGCCCTGATCCTCGGCGCGATCCTGCTGGTGGTGAGCAACCCCGACATCCTGGCGAAGGCGTCGTACCTGTTCTCCCAACCGAGCGACTTCTTCGTGGCGGCCTGGGAGCGGATAGCGTCGACGTACTCGGCACTGGCGAAAGGGTCGGTCGGCTCGTGGTATGCGTTGACCGAGACGACGTCCCGCGCGGCACCGCTGATCCTGGCCGGGTTGGGGGTCGGGCTCGGCTTCCGCGTCGGCCTGTTCAACATCGGCGGCCAGGGCCAGGCGATCTGGGGGACGATCCTGGCCGGCTACGTCGGGTTCCGCTTCGACTGGCCGATGCCGCTCCACCTGCCGGCGGCGATCCTCGCCGGGTTGCTCGGCGGGGCCGTGTGGGCGGGACTGGCCGGGTTCCTGCGGGCGCGGTTCGGGGCCAACGAGGTCATCACGACGATCATGTTGAACTACATCGCGAGCGGGATGCTGATGTACCTGCTGATGACGACCGCCTTCCGCCGGCCCGGGCGCACCGATCCGATCAGCCCGGCGATCACCTGGTCGGCGACGCTTCCGCGCATCGCGGGCACGCGGCTGCACCTCGGGTTCCTGATCGCGCTGCTGGCGGCGCTCGCCGCATGGTGGCTGCTGGAGCGCACGAGACTCGGCTTCCAGATCCGGGCGGTCGGGTCCAATGCGGACGCCGCGGCGACCGCCGGCATGAGCGTCCCGTTCGTGTTGACGATCGCGATGGTGATCGCGGGTTCCCTGTGCGGCCTGGCGGGGACCGTGATCATCCTGATGCCCGACTCGCTCGGCGGGTCGAACCCGCTGTCGGTCGGGATGGTCGGCACGGTGGGTTTCGACGCGATCACCGTGGCCCTGCTGGGACGCAGCAAGCCGGGCGGCACCGTGCTGGCCGGGCTGTTGTTCGGGGCGCTCAACGCGGGTGCGCAGAGCATGCAGTCGGTCGCCGGCACGCCGCTGGAGCTGGCGAGCGTCCTGCAGGCCCTCATCGTGATGTTCGTGGCGGCGCCGATGCTCGTCCGGACGCTGGCACCGTTCCTGAAGCGTCGCGCGATCGTCGAGGTGACGCGCCTGGACGACTCGGTGCTGGACCCCGTCGTCGCACCGTCCGCGTCTGCGGCGTCCGCATCCGTGGCGTCCGCCACCGCATCGTCTGCCCCGCCGGGGGACCCACCGGCCGGCTCCGCCCCGGCCGTGACCGCTCCGACCTCGGAAGGAGGCGCGCGATGAGCCCGCAGACCGGACGGTTCCCGATGGAGCCCACGTCCTCCGGGCCTCAGGCGCCCGCCTTGGGCGACCTGGAGGCGAGGCTGCACGAGCAGGAGTTGTCCGTCGACGCCTCCCTGGAGCATGCCGAGTCGCCCGAGGCGCGAGGCCACCGGCTGACGATGGGCGTGCTGCTCGCCGTGGTCGGCGTGCTGTTGGGTGTGCTGTCGCTGTACACGCACGGCCCGGCCTCGTTCTCGCTGTCCGACGCGTTGGCGACGGTGAAGCTCCCGACGTTCTCCCTGCCTGGTGTCGCGGCGGTCGCGGCGGGCGCCGTGTTGTGCCTGCTCGCGGCTGCGGCGTTGTTCGTGAAGGGTGTTCCGCCGAAGCTGCGGGTCGTGCTGAACGTCTTGGCCGGGCTCGCGTTCGTGATCGGTTTCTTGGCGTGGGCGGCGACCTCGCAGAAGGTCACGGCGGGCAACGCGCCGATGCCGTTCCAGGTCAGCAACCAGTTCGCCGGGATGATGGCGTACGCCACGCCGCTGATCCTCGGCGCACTGGCCGGCGTGATGGGGGAGAACGCGGGCGTCGTGAACGTCGCGATCGAGGGCCAGTTCCTGACCGGGGCGTTCTCGGCGGCCCTGGTCGGTACGCTGACCAAGTCGATCACCGCGGCGCTGATCGCGGGCATGGTCACGGGCGTGCTCATGGGCGTGCTGCTGGCGCTGTTCTCGATCAAGTACCTGGTCGACCAGGTGGTGCTCGGCGTCGTGCTGAACCTGTTCGCGACCGGCCTGACCGGCTTCCTGTACACGCAGTTCATGTCGACGAACGCGCAGCGCTACAACCTGTCGCCGGTGATGGCGAAGATTCCGATCCCCGGGTTGTCGAAGATCCCGTTCCTGGGGCCGATCATCTTCGACCAGACGATCCTGGCGTACCTGGCGCTCGTCTGCATCCCGCTGGTGTGGTTCCTGCTGTACCGCACGAAGTGGGGCCTGCACGTCCGTGCCGTCGGCGAGCACCCCGAGGCGGCCGACACCGTCGGCCTGAACGTCCGGGCGATCCGGTGGCAGGCGGTACTGGTCGGCGGTCTGCTCGCGGGCCTGGGCGGCACGTTCTTCACGGTCGGTTCGACGGGCGGGTTCGTGAAGGGCATCTCGTCGGGCTACGGCTTCATCGCGCTGGCCGCGCTGATCATGGGCCGGTGGAAGCCGGGCCTGGCGGCGCTGATGGCGCTCTTCTTCGGCTTCGTCGCCCAGTTGGCCGGGCAGGTCCAGACGCTGGGCACGCCCGTGAACAGCCAATTCCTGCTGATCCTGCCGTACGTGGCGACGATCATCGCGGTCGCCGGGCTGGTGGGGCGGGTGGTCGCCCCGAAGGCCGACGGCGTGAACTACGTGAAGTGAGGCGCGCATGGGGATCGACTGGGACGGGCTACGGGCGGCGGCGCGGGATGTGTGCGCGCGGGCGTACGCACCGTACTCGCACTACCCGGTCGGGGCGGCCGGTCTGGCCGACGACGGACGGGTCGTGGCGGGCTGCAACGTGGAGAACGCCGGCTACGGGGTGACGTTGTGCGCCGAGTGTGGCCTCGTGAGCGCGCTCGTGGCCTCCGGTGGGGGGCGGCTCGTCGCCGTGGCGTGCGTCAACGGCGCGGGGGAGACCATCATGCCGTGCGGTCGCTGCCGCCAGCTCCTGTGGGAGCATGGCGGGCCCAGCATGCTGCTGGACACGCCGCAGGGCGTGCTGCCGATGACCCAGGTGCTCCCGCAGGCGTTCGACGAGGGGGACCTGGAGGCGGTCGCCGCGGACGCCTGAGGTGTGCCTCGGACAGCTCGCCGCCATGAACCAGGCGCTTCGCGTCCACCCGATACTCGGTCGGCGTCAACCCAGATGTTTGAGCGCCTCCCTGCGGCTGAGCGGACTGAGGTCGTGGCTAGCCACGAAGGCCGCGACCCACGCGGGATCCGTGCGGGCATAATCGCGTAGGGCCCAACCGATGGCCTTGCGGATGAAGAACTCCGGATCGGTGGCATTGGGCAGGACGACCTCGGCGAGCAGGCCGGTGTCCGTGCGCGGGCCGCGCTGGAGCTGCGACAGGATCGCCAGGCGGCGTATCCAGAGACTGTCGTCGCGTGCCCAGGTCCGCACGCGGCCGGCGGCCGGCCCCGGGTGGGCGTCGTGCAGCGCCGCGACGCGGTGGGCGATGTCGTCCACGTAGTCCCACCAGGCGCCGGTCCGTGCCTGGTGCTCGTGCAGTCCGGCAAGTTCCCAGCGGCCGAGCGCAGCCGGCAGTCCGGTCAGGTCGATGGCGGCGTAGCGCTCCTCGCGCCAGGTGGCGTGATCGAAAAGATCCATCGAGGTCGCGACAAGGTCATCCAGGGTGGTGTGACGGGCGGTGGCGGCCCGGTGGACGAGTCGGCGCACCTCCGGTCGGGGCACGCCGAGGAACGGCATGGCCGACTTCATGTAGGCCTGCTGCCCGACGGCACGGCCCGGATCGGCCCGGCCGGTCAGCTGCCCGCGGATCTCGCCCGCCAGGGTCGTGGTGCTCGATGCGGAGGACATGGGTCCCATTGTGGCAGGTTGCTGGCGACCTGGCGGGACGGACGCCGTCCGGTCCGATAGTCTGGGCTGGTGCCGCCCACGGTGCCCCCTCGTCGTCCCAAAGCCATGACGTGGCTGTGGGGTCCGGCGTTCGTCGCCTCGGTCGCCTACGTCGACCCGGGCAACGTCGCGGCCAACCTCACCGCGGGGGCACGTTTCGGCTATCGGCTCGTGTGGGTGCTCGCGCTTGCGAACCTGACCGCCATGGTTGTGCAGTACCTGTCGGCGAAGCTGGGCCTGGTGACCGGGCGGAGCCTGCCCGAGGTGCTCGGGCAGCGGCTGCGGCGAGGACCCAAGGCGCTGTACCTGGTGCAGGCCGAGGTGGTCGCGATCGCGACCGACCTGGCGGAGGTGATCGGCGGGGCGCTCGCATGCCACATTCTGTTCGGGTTGCCCCTCATCGCGGGCGGTGTGATCGTCGGCCTGGTGTCGATCGGCCTCTTGGCGATCCAGTCGCAGCACGGCGAGAAGGCCTTCGAACGCGTCATCATCGGCCTGCTCATGGTGATCGCGCTCGGCTTCGTCACCGGGCTGTTCTATGTGCACGTGGACTGGGGCGAAACGGCGGCCGGCCTGGTCCCGGGGTTCACCGGTCAGCAGTCCGTGCTGTTGGCCGCCTCGATGCTCGGGGCGACCGTGATGCCGCACGCGATCTATGCGCACTCATCGCTGGCCCTCGACCGGTACGGCGCGGTCGAGGAGTCCGCCATGCGCGGTGTCCTGCGCGGCACGCAGGTGGAGACGGGTGTGGCCATGGTTCTGGCGGGCACGGTCAACATCGCCATGCTGCTGCTCGCCGCGGCGGCGCTGCCGGGCGCCGGCGACACCGACTCGATCCTGGGTGCCCACGCCGCCATCGTGCGCATGCTGGGGGCGCCCGTCGGTGCCATCTTCGCGATCGGGCTGCTTGCGTCCGGCCTCGCCTCGACGGCCGTCGGCGCCTACGCCGGATCGACGATCATCGGCGGCCTGCTCCACAAGCGCGTCCCGATCATGGTCATGCGGCTGGTGACGCTCGTCCCGGCCCTCGTCATCCTCGCGCTCGGCGCCGAGCCGACCTGGGCCCTGGTGATCAGCCAGGTCGTGCTGTCGTTCGGTATTCCCTTCGCGCTGATCCCACTGGTCCACCTGAGCAGCGGTCCGGTCATGGGCGCCCACGCCAACCGGCCGCCGCTGCGGATCGTGGCCTGGGCGGCCGTCGTCCTCATCGTCGGGCTGAACCTCGCGCTGCTCTGGTTGATCATGGTGGGGTGACGCCGGACGGCGCGCCGTCAGCCCCTGGAGCCGGGCCGGCGGCGCGCCGTCGGGGAGGTGTTACCGCCAGACGCCGTTGGAGTACCACACGACCTGGCGTGCGATGTCGCGGAAGTTGGTGTCGACCTGACCGCCCACGTTGTTGATCACGTTCGTGATCGTGCCCGGGCCGGACAGGTTGATCGTCAGCAGGTTGGTCATCTGCACGCCCGGCGTGTCCGGCACCTCGAAGGCGTTCGACACGACGATGCCCGGGTTGACCGGCGTGTAGATGTAGCTGCCCAGGCCGTAGCCCTGGAACGTCTTCACGGAGTCGGCCACCTTGAACGCGGCGTAGCCGAGGACGCCGTCGTGCTGATAGGCGTCTTGGGTCGGCGGGTCGTACGGCAGTTCGTTCTGGAAGAAGATGACCGTGCCGCCTTGTCCGTTCCAGATCACGTTGTACTTCTGGAAGTGTTCGACGAACAGGCCGGTCGCGGTGACGTTGTTGCCGTTGACGACCAGACCGGTGTCGGAGGTGTTGATGTCCCAACCGACCGAACCGGGGACGCCGTGGTCGGCGCGCCAGATCCACAGGTGGTCGAGGATCGCGTTGCTCGTGTTGACTTCCAGGGCGACCGTGGCCTTGCCGACGTGCGGCCCGCCGATGCGGAAGAACACGTCCTGCAGCGCGACCGGGTTGCCCGGGTCGTTGTTGGCCTTGCCGTTGTTCGGGTTCTTCGAGCCGATCTGCATGAGCACCGGCGAGTTGAGGGGCCCGGCGTCGGCCGTGAGGCCGGCGATGTCGATGCCGACGACATCGCCCGTGGTCAGGACGGCGTTCCCCCTGGCGGCGGTGAGCGTGGCGAAGCCGAGCCCGAGCACGACGGTGTTCGCCTTCTTCACGTCGATCGAGTCGGCGTAGGTGTACACGCCGGGCGTCAGGATCAGGTTGAGCCCGCGGGCCAACGCGGCGTTGATCGTCTGGGCCGAATCGGACGGCGAGGCGACGAAGAACGACGACAGCGGGATCGATGCGCCCGGCGTGGGGCCGTTCGCCCACGAGACGCCGGAGGAGTTCGTCTGCATCGACGGCACGAAGACGCTCCAGGTGCCCGCCGCGTCGATGAAGAGGTACGGACGCTCCTTGCTCACCGGTGTCGTGTCGAGGGTCGTGTAGGCGTGGCCGTTGCCGAAGTCATTCGCGGGGGCGTTCGTCGTCCCGGAGAAGACCTGGTTCCACACGTAGTTCATCCCGTTCTTCGGGATGAGGCTCGTGTTGCGCATGTAGAACTGCTGCTGGGAGCCCATGGTGACCGCACCGTTCAGGATCGAGTCGGCCACGTAGCCGCCGGAGGCGTAGTTCGGGTTCTGGCACCACGGCATGAACGTGGTCGAGCCGTTGACCTGGACGCGCCGCATCGGCGCGGCCTGCGACACGGCCCACATCTCGTTGCCGCTGTTGCAGCCGACCGGCCAGCCCGGGTCGTCCTTGATGGGCGTGACGTTGATCG
>JGI20166J26741_11270004_pt1 | contig 14071 bp, 7 predicted proteins | sample TergutCu122P5_FD_26741 | JGI IMG/M metagenome (IMG submission 26741)
CGACTTCTTCTTGTTCCCACAACTGAAGAAAACAATGAAAGGTCGCCGATTCGATGACATTGAGGGGCTGCAAGCCAACGCGACGAGACAAATGAGGGACGTTACAAAAAGTGACTACCAGAGGTGCTTTCGTCTGTGGCAGGAACGCTGGAATAAGTACATACAAGCACAAGGACACTATTTTGAAGGAGACGAGCAACTAGCCGATAAGTCTACTCTTTTACTCACAAAAAAATCAGTCCCGGAATTAAATGATCAGCCCTCGTACATTGGTTTACTGACTGTGTGTGTGTTTGTAGTGGCAGCAGCAGCAGCAGTCGTAGTAGTAGTAGTAGTATGAGTAGTCATCAAAGGCACAACCATGTCAGGCAGAATTTAGACCTTTGCACCACAAATAGCAGCATTTCTTAAATGTTTCCAAGTTCCAACCACAATAGACTTGCGTGTGGAAGGTTTACACCCAATAGAAAAGAGCAACCATGCCATTTATGGTAAAATATAAAGACTCCTACTTTTTAATTTAGTTGCAGCCATACCTCCAAACAAAACAGTAGTGCGTGCTTGATCTCAGCCCAAAAGTGAAAAGTGGCTGAAGGAGATGAAAAAGGCAAGTTGACAGTGAAACAAATCAAGGCAAAGTTTAACAATGGAAAAATCAGAGTATGATGTATTAAAAGCTAAGTCGGAAATAAGAAACCAGTGGCTGAATAAAATAGAAAGTGAGGTAAAATGGAAATGAATACAGAATGAGGTTGTGTGGGAGTGATTTGTAAATGTGAGAGCCAGAAACCTTCCAATATCTGGACCAATGGCACGTGAGCATGCAGAAGAAGTGTCCAAAAACTGATGCAGAGTGAATTTAGTTTCAAAAAGGCACATCAAATTGTGTTTAATGAAGTCTGTGGTGAAGGTGGTGATGTTTATGAAGAAACTGTAGCAGACTGGTTTACCAAACTTTAGTACCTGTATCACACTGAAACTGCCTACAGTGGAAAAAAATTCTGGTCCTTTGCAGTTCTTTTGCAGACACATTTCACCATAATACCATAAACATATGTGGCTTAAAATATTCCTGGTCCTAGTAGTCATTCAGAAGACAAAACATAACAGAATACAATTAATGTAGTATTGAAAATATAAAAAACAAATGTGTAAAGTGTGGAAGAGAGAAGCACATATACAATTTTTATACACTCTTCAACTGTTAGTGTTTGTCTGTCATGCATATAGTATACAAACATTTCATTAGAAGTTATTTCAAAGTAAGTTACATGTTCCATTATTCATGTGTGATTAATCAAGAACACTCAAACTCTAGTCCTCACAACTAGAAGTTTCCTACTCTTAAACTAACAGATAAAATACTCCCTTTGTTGAAGTACCTACAAGGTATACAGGGAGTATGTGGAAATACACTACAATGAATTCTAAATGTTTCCAATAGGTGGATCTAACTGTTTACTTGTCCCAGCCTTTCACAGATGGGAAAAACATTCTGTCATATGAGCAGAACACTGCATTTGACTGAGACATGTTCTGCACATACTGGTAAAAAGAAAGGTTCTGCCAAAAGTGAAACAACACTTCACATGACTAGAATTGTGTTACTGTTAACCCAAAAGGTAAAACTGACTATAGTTATAAAGCTCCACACTATACTTAAGCCATAGAAAGAAGTCCCATGGATGAAGCCCCTCAACATCTCTCTCAGGATACTGTGCTTTCCTCTCCTGTATGTTTATATTTCCTTCCAGTGATCTAATCATTCTGCAAACACAAAGTTGGTAGTGATAACCTTCATTAGCAAGCATTTTGAGCTTGATGGCATAGGCCAAAGACAGCAGGACAGGAATACAACAGTACAAAGAAAAGGAGGCTTCCAGGTCATCATCCCCCAAAATTGGTGGAACTTCTTTTGTGAGTATATACTTGTCATTAGACACAAGTCAGTTGTCCACCCTATTTAACTGGTTTATCCAAGCTAACACGACAGTTATCCAGAATGTTTTCTTGGAAAGGCACCTCAAGGTCTCTGCTGTCATCCATTTTAATGTTACAGCAACAGTATTCTGTCTTCATTGTAAATTAACTTCATTGCTGCTGACAAACCTTTCCTAAATGCACGTGTTGTGCCACATTGGTATAATATAACTGCTGTGGTCACAGCTTCATTAATTTCATATTTAATTATATTTGCACAAATTTCAGTTACTATGAATAACCAGCTAGCACACATAAAAATATTGCTATACCATTGCACGTTTTCTACTGCAAACCTATCGTAGAATAACAAGAAACACTATGAAATTTTCTCCACTCTTACCACTGTGTACAGTAGTCTTGGTTGTTAAGGCAGTGTGCAGAACTGCAGCACAGTTCCGAATGCTTTTCTGATCCTTTTTTTCCAGTATAGTACTTGAGTAAACTTTAATTTTACTGTTATTCCCTTTTTACAATTGTAGCTACTGTACACTGTGATACTGACAAGGAAATTAACCATTATTAGGTAAATAAACAGTCAACACAACTAAGTATATATCATTTAATGCAACATGCTTCAACCTGTAAAAGGTCATTAGCAGGTTACAGTGCTTGTTATAAAATATAAAAAGGATACAAAATCTCTTTGTCATTGATATGAGACCCTCAATTTTACAAATCATGTTTAAATGCTGCAGTTGCATTAAATGATATATAGGCCTACTGAATTGTGTTGACTGTTTATTTACATATTAATTAAATGACAGCACAACAGGATGTCAAACCTCAAAATTGAAATCAACCATTTCCGAATTGAAGAATGTGTATGTCTTCCAGTTTTTAATACTTCTATGAAATTGAATGCAGATTACAAAACATTACATAAATTATGGTATAAAATGAAGAGCACAATGAAACATGAAAAATGACATAAGTTTATACACACACCCATACTTCATAAAATGATGCGGTGTGCTTTGAAATGCTGAATTATAATTTATGTTTCACTGTGTTAAAAAAAAGCTCAGACACACTTGGGTGAAGTTAAATGCAAATGTAATACATGTTTGTCTGATTTTGACTAGAATTTCCCCCAGAAGAATGGGATATAGAAGCCTTGAATATATTCCTGCAGGGCTTGTATGCCACAGACTGTATAATTATGTATATCCGGGAACTGTTTACGGTATGGTGTCAATGTATATCTTCTTTGGCATGGGGTCACATAATGTCATCTGATACCAAACTTCATTGGAATTATTTATCCATTCTAAACTTACAAGTCACCAAAATGAGTTTTATTAAAATATGAACAAAAACATTTGTTTTTAGCATTGCTATTATGTCTAAACACACACCTGTCAGTGTAGTGTAACTATGACAAATCTTGCAAGTAAAAACAGATATAAATACTGTAACTGGTCACTGTACTGTAAAGACATAGCAAATACTACAATAATAAATATATAATACACAATTAAAATATCTCATTAAGATAATGGGTTATGTCACACTAAAATATGATTAAATCACTGTCATGTTTTACTTAAAATATTCTTTTATCAATTTTGAAAAGCATTTGTACCTCTAAATTCCATCAGATGCTTTGTACTGTAATAGTTACAAAAGAAAAGATAAGGGAACTTTCCCTTCTGCTTAAATGTGGCTAACGCTATTCACTAAAGTCATAGAGAATTAGGACACAAAATCAGTGACTGACCGAAATATACCACAGCCTGAATCTGCTGACAGTTCTTCTCTTGAGGAATGGGCTTCACCATTTTGAATTCCTTCATCCTTCTTTGTTTCTTCATTGCAGGAATTCTGATCTGAATCTCTGTCACTGTTGTTTTCTGGAGATTCTGGGGCATCTTGTTCTTCCACTTCTTCTTCTTCTTCTTCTTCTTCTTCTTCTTCTTCTTCTTCTTCTTGCTGCTTCTGTTGCTGTTGTTGAAGAAGAAACTGATTCTGGAGTACACTTCCTACTATTGGAATAAGTGCCATGAGTTGGCATCCAACTTTCCTATCAAATTCAAGGCGTTGCTTTTCTATTTCTAAATGTTCCCTCTCAACATCCAGCAACTGCTGAAGAAGATTTGTTACTTCTGACTGCTCATGTTGTGGCCTTGTATCTGGGCTGTTTGGAAGTGAATCCTCTCTGTGACTTGATCTTCCAACAGTGGGACCCTGTAGCCGCAGTCGTTTGGGCTCTTCATTGCCAGGTGTTGGCTCATCATCTTCTGCATACTTTGTCTTAAGCGAAGTAGCTGAACTACTCACTCTGTTGGTAGAAGATGGTCCTGCAGTGCCTGGTGTTGATGACGTGATAGTCAGCCCTTGCATTGGTGATGAAGCTATATAATTTCCAACTATGTCTCTGTCATCATCACATCCTGAACTGAAATGGTGAAATTTAGGTATTAGTATGCAATTGCTCAAATAGGAGCAGGATTTAATAAATACATATTAATAATAAACCTAATGCATTCATAAAGTATCTGGTTTTAGTCAGCTGTGGAACTGATACTGAATAATTGTGTGGTGCTTTTACTTTTACAGTTAATATCAGAACCCCAGTAACATTTCAGTTAGTATACCGTATATTGTATATCTAGAGTCAGATGAGTTTTGCTATTAGTCACACACATGGTTCACTGTTGAAATACTGGTAAAAGTGAGAATTACAATATTGTCCCCTTTACACTTGACCAAAGTGGAACCTAAACACCATAACCTACTAAGATAAAGTATAAACAGAAGGAAACAAATCAGAATCAAAAATAAAAACATAATACTGAAATGTGGCATTTTCACAGACAAGTATCACACCCTTCGCATTGACCGAGTATTTCTAAGTCTGTTCCAAAATCAATAAACATCCGAAATGAGCAGCAGTCTTAATAATACCTGGGACTGTCGTTACTGTATTTCGAGTTTATAATATCTTCCATATCTGCAAGTTCCTTCTTTATTTCTCTTCTTGGATAACCATCCGCACCTATATATCTACGGGCTGTCATTCCATCACCAAGAATAGCATCCATTGCTTTAAAATGATACCAGTCAGGATCAGTAATTAAACCAGTGCTAAGCGTCTTCTTTATTCTGTGATATATGCACTTCAGATTTCTTATTCTTGTTGTAATCTCCTCTGGAGTCCTATTGAAACCATACTGTTGCATCATTGAAGCAAGCTGAATCATTATTGGTGCTTTTCTGTGACACGCACTCATCTGAGTCTGAATTGACGGACTACCCCACAACTGAATTAGAAGTTTCGTTTCATCTTCGCGAAAGTTTGTCGTTCGTTTCTTTTGCATCGTCATTTTTATGTAAAAATTTTGAGACGCGTTTTGACACGTTTTATAAATAAACATCACCTAAACAGCGTTCAGTATAGCAAAACATTATGTGACAGATCACTATATTCACGAATAAAACGCGCATTTCTTCCATGGGTGGGAAGTGAAACAATTAAAATACAAGTGCTACTTAATTGATTAACTTCTTCCCCCGCCTTCTATACGTCAATTAAAGCCGCCATTACGATATATACAGCTGTTGAGCAGTGCTGCCATACGTACGGACAAACCAAATGTCCCTTCGCAGGAGCGCGTGAGAAAATAAAATGCAATATATTAACGGTGTGCAAGCATGACTCAAGTAATACTCCTGGAAATAGGTATTGCGCAATGTTTTAAACAGCAGAATTATAGTAATCAAGTTACTAGACAGCAGAAAAGTTAGTAGTGTTAGGTGCGTTTGCAGAGTCGAAAAGCGCCTAATTATATATCTTTCCGCCCGCCTATCTGTTCACTGGTATTAATAAAAATCCCTGAAAAATGTTTTCTTCGGGGATTTTTATTCTTACCTGATTTACAAGTTCGGACGACCCGTGAGTCTGGTGGAACACAAGTACATGCCTATGTGAACCATAGACCTATATCTAAATGTAGAATGACGCGTATGTGTGATTACCAGTACGCCAAATGCTTGGAACATAGTCCCTTAAAAGCCACACATCCCTCAGGCAGTCAGTAAATTCTACACTGGACCGTATTCTGGTAAAGGTGAAGTTCTCTGTCTTCGCTATAAAGACATATAGTGGGAGTAGATTGCACCATTGCACTTGACGGAAGCGACTATTCAATTTCACACCTGTCCACTTTATTCTCGAAGAAAGAACCCCGGTCCCCACTGAGTAGGGGGCTGGGGGGACCCCAGAGTCATGCTGGACATTTTAGAGAAAAGCTTCTTGTCTCCGCAGGGAACCGAACTGCAGATGGTCCAGATTTAGCCAAGTCCCTGTAGTCCCTACGCCGTGCCAATTGAACTGAATCCACATTATCACGTCGATATTTCTCAAAGATCCATTCTGTCACATCCTGTTATTTATACACACACTCCCAAGTCAGGTGTGCTGCCACCATTTCAACTGTCGGTCCGTGTTTTGATATCTTAATTGCCAAATTTAGATTAGTCTGCTTTCGAGAACTGACGATCGGCTTGTAATTTCATTGTTGTCACCAGACCAGCCTTGCTACCATAACAAACGTTTTCATCGGGTTTGAATCGTTACCTACTAGTCGAACTGATGCACACCGGCTCCAGTACACTTCTGTTCCAAGTGGTCTTTCCTCCTCATATTTTGCGACTAAACTTTTCTATTCGTTTCGCGGATCTTCCATGTATGTTCCACGTTTTCCTCATCTCAACCTCCTCGATTTTTTCACCCTACTAATGGTATAAAGAATACGCTTCCTTTAACACCCTTCTGCGTTATGGCAGAGAGTAGATCTCTAGTGTCGAGGCAGTACATGGCACCAGAACAAAAAGTCATAGGACTGCAAAATGAGTGGAATGTTACTTTCTTCTGGGATGTGACGCTGTGTGTTATGGTAGAAACTTAACTCGGTTTCAGAGGATTCTACTAAGTTTATCATCAATGCACTTAAATTCTCGCCTGAAACATGAATACACTTTTAAAAATAACGATAATTTGTTATTATTCAACCAGCAGATTATAAAGACCAAGACCTGCATATATGCAGGAAATGACTGGTGATGATATTAGTAAAATACCGGCTGTTGTATTTCGAGATTAATATAAATAAATAAATACACACACACACACGCAAACACAAACACACAAGCACTGCACGCAAAAAACTTCAAAAGCGTACAGAATTCCCGATTCAGTACAATAGCTGTAACTGACAAAACAAGAGATAGAATACGAATATAGTACGATGCTAAACAAACAAAGCGTGGGACCATAAATAATGAATTTGTATTTTCATCAGACAATGTGTACTGTACGGTGTATTTCAACTTATTTTCAATTAATATGTTTTATTAACTTTTATTATTGATGTGTCACGATCAAAAACTTTTATAAATATGCTTTTGTATTCATCTGTGTGTTATTGCCATGTGTGAATCCTGACAACAGCGTGCGGCCGAAACATGTAACCGTTTTAACGATTAATATAGGCCTATCATTACTATGAGATATGCAAAAATATAACGGTATGCTGCAACCGAAAAACACTTTACCAGTGTCACATCCCAGAATACAACAGTCTTCATAGTGGCCTATGCATGAAACTAAAGCTTCCCACGTCATTTATTGGAAATATGGCTAACAACACTACCGCACCGGCGGATGGGATAGAGTAGTCGTTAAAGCGACTCGGTAGGAGATGGATGGTCCGGGTTTAGAACATCGATGTGAGGCGAAACTTTCCGGAGCCATCCAGACCGGTCCCCAGCCCTCCTTACCCTCTAGCGCCGAGACTGAGAACGGGTAGGGCAATGCTTCTGCACCCCCTCTGTACCTGCATTGGCATGTTACGGAGCAACCTTTACCTTTACAATACCATACTGTCCAAACACGCAACTGCAGTCGTTCCTTCCAGCTATGACACCACCATCGCCCATCCATGCAAACGAAACTCGTCTCGGGGAATATTCGGATAAAGTCTTGCCTGATAGAGAGCAATGAAGTAGTCAGGTTTAGTCAGAACATCAAATTAATAATATTCTCAAATGGTCACTTTTAGTCTCCTAATGAAAACCATTACGTTTGTTTAATTTGCTACATTACGTCCGACAGGCTTCAAATCGTTGGCTTCATCAAGTCCCTGATGACGATAATCCAAAGATTTCTCGGGCGTAATGCAGCTAAATACAACACATACAGTATATTACTCACATCAGACAGTGAAGGGTGCCTACTTATTGAACAATGCAACTGTATGTTAGTGAATACAAAAATTATTTTTATTCATTTTTTCACAGCAAATGTGCAGTACCGGAATAATCACTTTTCTGTAGCTGTGCTGTCAATGTTTAGAGTAACATAATTTCTGTTGGGCTAATTCCTTTACACTCGTGTACCGACAACTAAGTGCCTTTCCATTCGTGTTAACTCCTCGACTGCCACGAAATAAAGTTATACATTCACGTGCAAAAGAAATTCCAGCGTCAAATAACGCGTGCATGCTTTGAAGAACACCACCTTTACAAGCAGAGTGGCACAAAGACTGTTCACCATATTTAACACGTTTCCTTCAGCATCAAGTGATTTTTGCGCCACTCCCTATATACTTACTCCTTTCCTTCAGTATCAATTGATTTTTGCGCCACTCTCTATATGCTTACTCCTTTCCTTCAGTATCAAGTGATTTTTGCGCCACTCTCTATATGTTTACTCCTTTCCTTCAGTATCAAGTGATTTTTGCGCCACTCTCTATATGCTTACTCCTTTCCTTTAGTATCAAGTGATTTTTGCGCCACTCTCTATATGCTTACTCCTGTCCTTCAGTATCAAGTGATTTCTGCGCCACTCTCTATATGCTTACTCCTTTCCTTCAGTATCAAGTGATTTTTGCGCCACTCTCTATGTTTTACATGATTTATCTCTATGCCTAAATGGGCCACTGAAATCCGCTGATGACTAGTAAATTAGAATTTTAAAAAAAATGTAAAAAAATTACTTAGGATATCTTACTTGAAATTAAAAAAAAAACAAGACGATTAGGTACTGTGATTTAAATTAGGTGAGAGAGTAATGGAACATGTAGTCAGTCATTTTTGTGTGGATATCAATGCAGTTGCAAAGAGTGTTATGTTACAGTTATACCTACAGCCTACAGCATAGCTTTTATAACACAGTTTTTAAAATCAAACATAAGATATATATATAGTCTCAGAGTCAGCGATCCCCCCCCCCTCCAATGAAAAATTTTGGATGCGCATCTGCATTGCGTTGTGTTCACATGTGCAGTATAACGCTCACATTTCACTCTTTCTTCGCTCAAGTACCAGGCTTCCCTCACATTTTCGCGCAACAAACACGCACACTCCAGACACATGCACCTGTTGGGAGAACAAGAGCCAACAGCGTACGCATGCAGAGGACTGCGCTATGGAAACATGATATCCAGCAAACTTTGCATTTAGTTTTCCCGACCTGGATAACGCCCCTTAGTCTGCAAACCCCGTAACTGCATGAGAAAGCTGATTTAAACCTGGCTGGCTTAAAATTACGTCACTTGACATAGTTTCCACTGTGACACTTGTGGCACCTGCAAAATTTATTTCGTAATCGTATTCTTTATTTACACGTTTACCGTCACTTGCACAGCAGCAAGCTCGGCGACAGTCAGATTGAACACGTGTGCCAAGAATGGCGTCTTCAGCTCAAAGCAAAAAACTGCACCGCCTTAGTTACTACGTACACTGGATTTATGGTCAGACTTCCCAGTTGATTAGTCTGTCCTAGGAAGCCCGTCTGAGGATCGAACTGCCGGTCCATGGCCGGTTACACCACTCGTTACTTGTTTGGCGACAGAGTTCACTTAAAATTATTTTACATATAGCGAGACGTGTGACATATATTTTGCATTATTTGTGTAAGAATACACTTCTCGTATATCTGGTTCAGAGTTCAGGGAGACATATAGGAAGATGGTTGCACCTTTCAAGAGACCGAATACTCGTCTAACCTTCAAGCCATTAAAATCAGCTCTTAGTAATTATCCTCTGCCATTCTCGCACACGCATCAGAGCATCTTTGGCAGCCCTTCCCATCATTCCTTCATTTGAGGTCTCAGGTTCGAAACTGAGAATAATACTGGACTCCTCCAGACAGGCGGCCACCTCTTCAAGCCTGGATCGTAGGTCAGAGTAGGAGATGGTGTGTGCCTCGACACCACGTGTTGTCAGAACCATGAGAGGGGCATGCATCTCGTACAACACGACACCTGCAACAGTTGGCATTTTGGTCCTATTAACCTCTCCCATGCCTTACACGGTATACCAATGTTAAGTTCTCTGGCCATTATGAACAAAAGAAGCACAACATCGTGCAACAGTGTGGAAGAAACTGAAGAAAAAATTCTGGTGACACGATGAACAAATCATCGCATTGAACAACACCGAGAACAACAGGATTCAAAAGTAACAAACCTACAGACTCCACACAGAAGATAAACAGTCAGGCGACACACAGGTCTATATTTCAGCATTTATTCTAATTTGACTTATTCTCAATTTAAAGTTAATTTAATTGCAATTTTAAGTGAAAATTATTCAGCTATTTTAACAAGGTACAAGCAATGGAATAAGTAATTTGACAAGGACACCTGATGACGATAGGTGGTAACGAAGCGCATAGCGGCACAACGTTAAATAAGTTGCAAAAATGTAACATACAGTGAAATTGTTGTTACTTCATTTGCTGTTTCGTGTGCATTTGCATCCATCAGAAATGCCTAGTAAACAGGGAAACCAACGAACAGGTTTTCATGAAACTTCGTAATGCGTATTAAGTAACCTTTGTGAAATCTCTTCAATTCTGGTCAATATCTGACGAATATAAAAACATTTCACATGATGGCCTAATTCAGTAATGGCAACGCTCCTCAAATTAGCACAGCTATTTTGTTTATAAACACGATTAATAAAGCCATATTTTCGGCTAATTATACGCCATCCTCAAACAACAAGTAATTAAAAAGTAATATACAACACTTACAATAATATTACATTTTCAGGTAATATCTGAACTAAGTTAAACTCTTTGCATTAGGAGTGTAACAACTGGAGCTCAACCTTGAAATTTACCTGACAGTGAAATTTTATTATGTATTATGTTGGGGCGCGCGGTGGCGTAGTGGTTAAGGCACTACGTTACAAACCGGCAGGTTGCGGGTTCGATTCCAGATGATGTTATTGAAATTTTTCAGTGACATAATCCTTTCGGTCGCACTATGGCCCTGGAGTCGACTCAGCCTCTAACAGAAATGAGTACCAGGTGTATTTCCTGGGGGTAGAGGCGGTCGGTGCGTAAGGCTGACAACCTTACCACCATCCTGTGCCGTTGTCGTGAAATCTGTGAACCTTAACTTTCTGGAATCCTCTGGGCCACTCCAGGCCTGTAACGGGACTGCTTTACCTTACTATATTATGTTTTAATTACTTAGAACCTGAGGATTGTGTACGCATAATTAGCCGAAATGTGTAGCTTTGTAAATTGTGTTAATAAATAAAGTAGCTTTGCTGGAGTGAATACTGTTGACATTGCTGACTCGACGCACAGCGGGATGAAAGGTAAAGGGATAATAACCTAACTTCGTTTCGAGGTTCACTGTCTCGTAGCTCGTCAATTATAATTAAATAATTATTTACGACAGAAACATTTTTGGAAACACATAATTAAGGAAAATTAATTATGTGGGATTTAAGGCTGTCGCAGCATTGCAGCTGAGGTCTCACTTCTTCTGGGGTGTAGCGCCGCCTCAGTGGACGATTGGAGCCAGATATTTTGAGGCAGCATGACTGTCTGATCGTCAACGGCCGAACTGTACAATGAATAAATTTCCAGTGAAGAATACCCTTCCAGGCTTGTGTTAGAGAGGTACCCTATTCTTATAATAAAACCAAAGAGATGCCCTAATTTCTCAAATTTACTTTTGGAATAGAACTCTTGCTTGCTAGCGGGATCAGGATGGCACTGATCCTGATCCCGCTAGCAAGCAGTCACCATAACCTGTATGACATATACCTATTGCTGTGTATACAATACTAGACTCCTAATGATGGACAGAAAACCCGTCCGAAAAATGTAGATTTCTATTCCAAAAATAAACTTGAGAAATTAGTGCACCTCGTTGGTTTTATTATAAGAATATATCACGATGCATGGTCCTCTGAATGTCAAATAGATACTCTATTCTAATCTCATTCTCGTTCATAGCAAATTTTGTGCATAATCTTTCACTGGTGCAACATTTCTTTATAGGACATTTGACCCTTGAAGATGAGACCATCATGCTATCTCAAAACATCGGGTACTAATCATCAATGGGGTACGCGGTGGCGCAGTTGGCTGAGGCACTGCGCTACAAGCCGGAAGATCGCGGGTTCGATTCCTGATGGTGCCACTGGAATTTTTCATTGACGTAATCCTTCCAGCCGCACTACGGCCCTGGAGTCGACTCAGCCTTTAACAGAAATGAGTACCAGAAATATTTCCTGGGGGGCAAAGGCGGCCGGTGCGTAGTGCTGATAATCTTACCACCATGTTCCGATTGTTTTGAAATCTGTGAGCCCCAGCCACCTGGAACACTCAGGGCCTGCCCAGGCTTGTAATGGGATTGCTTTACTTTCTTTAATAATCATGAATGACGTGGTACATGCCGGAAGGATGGATATCTCAAAAACGAGAAAAAATACAGTACTTTATGCCCAATGAAATTTTTTCCCAGCCTTAGGCCTTCGAGAAAACCAGTTGGCTCAAGGGCACCAGAATTGTTGGGCCATTGGCACATTTTCTGCTTTTGTCCTGAAGAAGGAGGCAGATTTTCCTCCGAAACATTGGTAAATTTATGCCAGATTAGACGGTACCACTTCCCAGAAGAAAACCTTCAAGGTCACAGCCTTGAGAACCTCAAATTTTAACTTTCATAACTTATTTTTAATTGTGCAGAACTTACCTCTCAGTCTGGAGTACCCAGGTTCCAAGACGTCTACTACTTTGAGAAATTGCCTGCAGAGGTTTCGCTTGTGCCGCAGCTGCGCCTCTGTCAGGTTGTTAATGAGGAATCCCGGCGCCTTTCCATACAACTGGCAGAGGAGATGTAGTACTCCGAGGCAGTGGTAGTGGTTTGGATGGAGGACATTCTGGTAACGCATCATAAACGCCTCCAATGCTGGAATACTGTTCTCGTCCAGCGCCTCAACTTCGTCACCGATCCTGCGAACATCATCACACTCATGCAAGGCTTTCTTTACTCCGTTTAGTGCCAAAATAGCTTTGCCCACAGATAGAAGACGAAAGAGTGCCCACAGATGTAGTGCCACAACCCTTCTTGTGACGTACTTTAACCATCACCCACGTGTTTTCCATGCAGTCAGGCCGTTTACAGCATAAATCACTTTTATCACAGAAAAACTGCGATACTAATCTCAAATGCTCTGACGATGTTACGTGGTCGGACAATAAAGTTCGCGAACTCGCCACCGTGTGCTTGCCGTGGCAGCACTGGACAAAAGCCTTAGTATGATTTGATGACGTTGACATATCAGCGTTTCACAGCTGTGTTGTTGTTGATCTATGTCAGTCTCTTTCTGAGTGGCATCTATTAGCGTCTGCGTGTGTTTTGGTGTGCCGCCGTGAGAATGTCGTAGCTTGAATTAGAGCAACAAACGAACATTAATTTTCTTGTTTTTAGTTGACGTTAGTGCAAGTTTACGGGGATAATGCTGTGAAGAAAACAGCAGTTCACAAGTGGGTGAAACGTTTTTCTGAGGGAAGAGAAAGTGTCACTGACGAAGAGAAATTAGGACGGCCAGCAACAGGTAGAACTGAACAAAACATTGCAAAAGTTCGTCAAATTGTGCGTAAAAATCGTCGGTTGGCTGTCAGGAGCATAGCAGAGCAATTGAATATCGACAGAGAAACAGTTAGGGAAATCTTAACTGAAGATCTTGACATAAGGAAGGTGTGTGCAAAAATGGTCCCAAAGGAGCTCACCGAAGAACAAAAGCAAAGAAGAGTTTTTAGCTACTAAACAAATAACTGTGT
>JGI20166J26741_11272226_pt1 | contig 14066 bp, 13 predicted proteins | sample TergutCu122P5_FD_26741 | JGI IMG/M metagenome (IMG submission 26741)
TTATTGCATTACTTGTTGTAATGAGACATCTTAAGAATTTCAGTAAACTAAGCTACTCAGCTTGGTACAGAATTGTTATGTTAGTTCAGTACATTGTTAAAATAAAGGATTTCTCATTACGCTCGGTCAACTTTGTTTCAATCTTCTGCCACCCGAAGCAAATGTCCTACGCCTTATGCTTATTCTAATGTTACGATCCGTGGACAACAAAGGAGACTGTACCTGCTGCCGATCGTGGACCAAAACGGATATGTCGCACGTTTAGGAACCAAGTAACTCCGCTCCACTTGTGTCTGCCACCATGCAGACAGGTACGTTAGCGCAGTAGCTGCACATTGTCTGTAGCGCTGGAAGACCCGGCAGCACCAAAGTAGTGAACTCACGTCTTTCTAGCTCACCGTCTCTCTTTTTCTCTTTGCCCTTCTTCTTTGTTGAAGTACGCCTCAATGACCTCAGTGTTTGTGCCAGCGTCCTGCGAATATGATCTGCATTCTGTTACATGTCACAAATTCCGGTCGTTTTCACAGATGGTTACTGAATCCCATCTGTTGCCAAAGCTGAGTAACCCAACACCAAACTGCGTTCCACATTGGTGATGGTGTAGAATCTCGTGTCTGTCAGTGGCCAGGGCAGCTGGAAGCAAAGTTTCGGTGCGATAAAGCTGCCGTGCGCGGGTAATGGTAAAAGAGACACCGCAAACAGGAGCAATTTTGTACTTGTGACTTTAATTCGTTTTACATTGTGTTAATGTCGGCTGTGCACTGTTGTGATTGTGGTGCAGGCAGCATGTAGGCGACGTCGTGTGCCAAACAAACCGGTGAACCTGCCTGACCACAGACGGCTACCACTGTGCCCTCGTTAGCGGCTCTCGTCTAATTAACATTAGAGTGCAGATCAATAAGTGATGGTGAGGCATTTGTCATGCGGGCTGCAGCTGGGCCTCGCGCTGCACATGGGCAACCTCTGTGGGGTTCTAACCTTAATATTTGGAGTTCCTGTACTCTTTAGTAAAAGTGCATGACGGAATATTGTGTAATTTTGGAATGTGGTTGTCGAATGTGCTTGTGTACGTCTGCACTGACTTATGATTCAGTGTTTGGACGCGCTTGCACACTTTCGAAAAACGATTATTAGCGTTGTCATGCCTGTCTCCGTTCGTCCGCCCAAATGCAACATCTCGGCTCTCTCTGAACGGATATTTACAAATTTTATATTTGAGGATTTTTTAAAAAATCTGTTGAGAAATTAGGTTTTAATTAAAATCTGACAAGAATAACGGGTATATTACACGAATACCAATGTGCGTTTATGATATCTCGCTGAATTATTCTTAGAACGAGAGATGTTTCACACAAAAGTCAAACCAGGCTGTTTTTTGCACGTTCGGACACATTGGTTAGAAAAGAACCTTCACATTATTCTTTATGCTCCAAGCGATTCGAAGTGTTGTTGACCTGTCCCCAAAATTAGTGTGAAGTATTCAGCTAGGCACACCCTTTAAAATGCATTATATTTGGGCTGCAGAAATTGATCCTTGCGGAACTGGGAGATTTCCGCCGTTAACGGGTAACGGGCAAAAGTCAGGGGAAAGTTCGTGTAATTCTATGAAGACCACGATTGTCTTGATATACACAGCCCGTACCGCGCAGTAAAAATCTATATCTCATTTGTAAAAATCAGTAAGTTAATGCTGTTTAGGGAAATAATACCTTTTTGTTCTGAGATCCACACAAACATAAATAAACTGTGTGAGCAGAACGTAGAATTGTTTATTCTTAAACTGGCAGTACATATAGGGACCACTGAGCTTTGAAGGATTAATATACATTACACGTAAATTCAGTTCGCACCGCGCAGTAAACACTATATATCATTGTTACAAAAACCAGTCAGTGGATGCTGTATAGGGAAATAAAACAGGTGGGCAAGAAAAGTTTCGCTCCCTCTTAAAATTCAGGGTGATTCCATTAGTTATAACATTGCTAAATCCGAAAATGACAATCAAATTGCCCAATATCCCACCAGTGTTAACGGGAAGGAGTTAAATTAGAAAACTACATTTGTAATAAAGAAGTACTGTATTTCATTGTAATTTTTAATTGCAATTGTCAAATAATGAACAGTGTCTCTATATACGTACGGTATCATAACTACAAAGAAATTCGTCGCTCACACTCACTTAGTCTTCTTTTGTCTCTTACATTCAACAGTTGTCTTCCAAATCAAACTTTTGCCTCTTACATTTGCCCGTCGGTGTCTTCCATTTCAGAATTTTTTAATCTATTCCTAAAGGCAAATCCATTAGTATTATTTCAGGGAGGAAATTTATGCCGAACAGCGTAATTTCTGTTTGTTCTCAGATCCACACAAAACACATAAAATGCACTCTGTGGGCAGAACGTAGAACTGTTGAGTATTAAACCTGGTGGTACATATAGTGACCACTGAGATTTGAAGGGTTAATATACATTACACGTAAATTCAGCTCGAACCGCCCAGTAGACACTATCTCGGTTATAAAAACCAGTCAGTTAATGCTGTATAGGGAAGTAATCGCTGTTTGTTCTCAGATCCACACGAAACACATAAATACACTGTGTGGGCTGAACGTAGAATTGCAGAATGTTAAACCTGGTGGTACATAATAACTGCCGAACTTTGAAGGGTTAATATACAGTACATGTAAACTCAGTCCGTACCGCCCAGTAAACACTATATCTCGGTTACAAAAACCGACCAGTTAATGCTGTACAGTGAAATAATCGCTGTTTGTTCTCAGATCCACACAAAACGCATAAATACGTTGTGTGGGCAGAAAGTAGAATTGTTGAATGTTAAACTGGTGTTACATATAGTGACCACTGGGACTTTAAAACGTACTCAGTAGTGACTAGAGTAATTAAAGAAGGTCATGACTGGAGGAATGATCTGAAACCCGTTAACTAGCAGCTAAGGCCTCTGAGTCACATTAAAATAAATCCATAAGAAACAACATAAAAACAAAGTTGCCCCTCTGTATGATACGAAGGAGGAGTAGAGTTATGGCTGCACATACTTTTAACCTCGGACCTAGATGGCCGCTTTACTCCGGTACCCATTCAGTAGGAGGATACTTTGCCACAAGCCGGGTTTCGAAATCCTGGTCGTCCGGCCCGTAACGTAGTCACTGCTGACAGCGCTGTTCCGGCCTTGCAATAGACGGTGCAGGAGGATTTTTGGCCTGCGGGCTCACATTAGGTGCACTGTGAAAGAGTAATAATCGCCGAAATGGGGCGTTCGCTGTTGAACTTATTGAAGGATGTGAGACAAGCAGTGTCCCAGCAGAAGAGAAGCAAGACTGTCCCATAAGAAGGGAACTGTATCTGTGTCCAGAACGTGGTTTGATAAAACTGGAAAAATGAGAAGTGTCCAACCGCAGTCCTATCTCGGTAGTTACTGATTACATCGGTGAAGTTCACAGACTTGCGTTATGTGACGCCGTGTAGGATGGTAGATAGTAACCGATGGTTGGGAGGAGCGATCTTCTCCAAATCCTGTCGCACATCAAGGATGGAGGCAGCCAGCAGGTGCCTCCGAAACAGCGGACTACACGCCGTCTTATCCCAGAAGACTGTTGTTTTGGTCTCTGTCGCAGAAGACCTCGTATGTCGAACACCGGTTGCTTAGCGCTGCTTAGCAAGAAGCGTTGATGACATTTGGCGAAGTTGCCCTGCATGTGTGGCAGCAGTGATGTGTTAGTAATTGCTCGAATTGCACCGCAACTATTACCTTCAAAAACAGAACGTGCACCATGCAGTTAGTTAATTAGTGAAATGTCACGTGTAGTTTTTCACGTGGGCTTATGGACTTGAATAAAATTTCGTATCGCATTTACTCCAGTCCTGGTCTGCTAGCAGTATATTAACTTCCGAACTGATTTCCTGTGCAAATTATGTAGATGGACAGACATTATGATCATGCATTTATTTAATTGCAGTGCACCATTCCAAGTTGTGACCACACAACTGATAGATTTGACAGTGCAAGTAATTGCTGTACTGTTCACACGAGTGATTTATTTGGTAAACACGCCTGCTCGAGTATAATTGCCAAATGTTCGCCTGGTCATTGTGATCCCGTTCCCACGACATGCCGAAAGAAAGAGACTGTCCGCACATGTCACGTGTCAAGGATAAAGGAGTCTCGGGAACGTAACAGCAAGTTCGACTTGAATAAAAAGTTTGTGATTTATTCCTCAAACTAGTGTCACATTTGCCGGCAGTCAGTGGCAAACGGGCAAGTGGCCAGTGTTTCTACAAGGGCATTGTTTTCACATCGTGACATGTGTCCACAAGTGACAGATCTTTCTCAAATACGGCAGTTGCAGAAACGCGGTTTTAATCTAGGTCGTAGTGAGATTTTGTGATGAGCAAGGCGTGCCGTGTCTAAGCCGTGGCGACACAGATATGATGTGTAGACGTTACTGCGTTGGAAGTGCGTGGAGCTTGCCGTGCGAGGGCATAGAAAGGGCACGGCAGAGTGCAGTCACTGTCTCTTGCTGTGCACATCAAAGCCACAGAGTGCTTCGTCTGTTGTGTCCCCCGAGTATCAAAGAGAAGGCCTGCATCCATCGGGGCATCCCGTGAACAACGACACCATAAAAGGGACACACTGCCCCTTCAATATGGTTTTCGCTATTTTTCGTCGGTCCCTCCAGGAAGGTTCCGAGAGACTGCCGCTTATTTGGACATCTTTTCAGATTCAGTATTGACTTCTCTTTCCATCACTGGACGTTACGCAACGGAGAGACGAAGACATGCACTTTATTTTTGGCGTGCGTGCGTGTGCATGCGTATAACGAGAAAAGTTTCAGAGCTTAAGGCGGCAGTGAGTGTCCAGTTACGCGTCTTTTATCTGTTTAAGGACAAAATTGTCCTGAATGTACGCGTATTTTAAGTCTGTACCGCGTAGTAAACACACACCGTCTAGGTTATAAAAACCAGTCAGTTAATGCTGTGTAGGAAAATAATCGTTGTTTGTTCTCAGATCAACATAAAGCACATAAATACATTGTGTGGGCAGAACGTAGACTTGTTGAATGTTAAACTGGTGGTACATATAGTGACCACTGGGCATGGAAGGGTTAATATACATTACACGTAAATTCAGTCCGTACCGCGTGGTAAATACTCCATGTCTCTGTTACAAAAACTTGTCAGTTAATACTGTAAAGTGAAATAATCACTATTTGTTCTCAGATCCGCACAAAACACGTAAGTACACTGTGAGCAGAACGTAGAACCATTGAATGCTAAACTGGCGGTACATAAAATTACCACTGGGCTTCAAGGGACTAATATTGGCAGCGACCCTTCTTGATTCCTAAAGGGTTAAAATGGACTTTGGTCTTTGTTCAACATAACGAACATTGATTGAACGGGTAGCAGTTCTTAGTAATTTTGAACACAGCCTTTCCATCGTGACCGCCTTCCATACATATTTGTCTACTGTGTTGTATGGGTGTGAAATTGGTCTCTTACATTAATGGAAGGACATGCTGAGAATTTTACACTTTGGGGATCTGACGAGGATATTTGGGCTGAAGAGCTTGGAATAACAGGAAGCGGGAGAGAATGGCATAGTGAGGGTCATCTTGGTTTGTACTGCTCTTCAAATAGTATTTGGGTGAACAGATCAGAGAATGAGATTGGCGGGGCATGAGCACACATGATTGAGGGGAGAAATGCATCGGAGATTTGGTGGGGAAAACTGAAGGAAAGACCCACTTGGAAGACTTAATCATAGGTGAGAGATTAATGTTAAAATGGACCTTGAAATATATTGGGAAGGTTGTGGACTGATTAATGTGGCTGAGGAGAGGGACAAATGGTCTGTTGTGGTCACAGTATTGGACATTTGTTTGATGTCATGTGGGGAATTTCCTGACTAGTAGCTGAGACACCGTTAGCTTATCGAGGACTTTACTTTGTTTACTAAACATAAATTTCTAACGCCAAAGGGCTTTACGTCGGAACTGCGACGGAAATTTGAAAGTGTTTTGTGCAGCCTGCAGCGGCCACCTGCTTTCGTGCCGAAGCAAATGAGTGACCGGCGTTGATTAGACGGACGCTGAAGGAGAGTGCTTGGCTGTAAAGTATGCTGGTAATGCTTTAAAATCCACGAGGGAGGCGAAAATGTCTAGTCATCTCTGCGTTGCCTAGCAACGGAATGTAGCGACGTATCGATCGCGAAGTGTTGTGTGTCTGGTGATGCTGTGTGTTCTGTGTTGAAGAAGGCGCTGCCTGCTAGGGCGATGTGTTCACGCGTGGTAAGGGAATGTGCTGTGTCTAAAGATCAGTGACACGTACTGGTCACACTCGTAACATTCTGTAACACGACATGATGAAATGTGCCGTGTCTAAGGAATCAGGGACATGGATTGGTCACACAATAGCATTCTGTAACAAGACATACCGAAATGTGCTGTGTATAAGGGATCGGGGACACTGACTGGCCACACAATAGCATTCCGTAACAAGACATACTGAAATGTGCCGTGTCTAAGGGATCAGGGACACGGACTGGTCACACAATAGCATTCTGTAACAAGACATACTGAAATGTGCTGTGTCGAAGGGATAAGGGACACGGACTGGTCACACAGTAGCATTCTGTATAAAGACACACTGAAAGATGTTGTGTATTAGGGATCAGGGACACGGACTGGTCACACAACAGCATTTTGTAACAAGACATACTGAAATGTGCTGTGTATAAGGGATCAGAAAGATGGACTGTTCACACAATAGCATTCTGTAACAAGACATACTGAAATACATCCAGCCATCCTTACCTTGTGTCTCATTTGTATGCGTATTTTAAGAAGTGAAAAAACGCTTCATGCGGACACCACATCTGTCTTTCTCTGGTACAGTATCTAGACTAAAAGTCGGATTTTTCTGAAAGTATTTCCAGTGAAGGCTGTGCTTCACTCAAGGACGAATATTGCGTGTTAATATTACTTATGTTCACCCTTAAGTGAAGTGTTATGTGCTGTGTGCACAGTATGCTGATGTCATTCAGCACAGCGGGTCCCCACATTTGCGAGTTGCGTGACAGTTTGACCAGGAAATACCGTCCTGCACACACGGACGTAACTGACGTCACGTTCAAACGCGTACCGTGAAAGCGGGTGAATTGTGAAATTAAAGAATGCCTTCTCTTAGCCTGAGTCCGTCGTCATGCAGTTTGACAGCTGTAATCTTGTTATAAGCACAAAGTTTTGTAATGCGCGAAACACGTAAATTCACTTTATGGGCAAAACGTAGAATTATTAGCGCGTTCGGAAAATTGCGAAAAGCGACTATTACAGAGGTTGCCCAAACAGCTTTTTCCCACAGTTTTTTTCTGTTTCCCCAAGGAGGTAACAGCTAAAATGCTATTATGTCAGGTAGCACACACTTGAACTTGCCTCGTCCCGTTTACAAATTTGCAAATGTTCCCGGTAGATGTCACCTCTGCTGCAGCTCTTCAAAATGGAGTCTACCAGTGACAGTCACCACAAACAGTGAGCTGTGATACAGTTCCTTGTAGCAGTGCAAGAAACGGTGGGGAGCATCTATAAACGGCCCAGCAATGTTTGTGGAAATGCTGCAGTCGGCAGGAGCACTATAGGTCGCTGGGCAGACAGAGTGAGGGATCTAGGATTAGGTAAAGCTCAGCTCCTTGATGTTCTCCATCAGCTGGCAGAGTGGTGGTCATAGTGTTCTGAGACTGTGAAGGAGTGATTGTCCGTGATGTGATGCGGACAGCATCGGTTGTTAACTTAGACGCGTATTTCAGCACGCTGAAAAAATGAGGAAGTGTTGCCAACGCGTTCGGCCTGACAGGAACCTTCGAGAAATGTTGCTTCAGCACGGTAACGCAAGGCTTCACACCGGCGTCAGGACTCGGGAGGCCGTTACGCAACTTGGATGGACGGTGTACCGTAACCACCGCGCAGCGCCGGCTTAGGATCTTCATATTTTGATCTCGTCGTTCCTCTGAACGATGCTGTCCACGGAGGGAAGTTTGAGTCAGATGATGATGTGGTCAGCGCCGTCAGAACTTTGGTTGCGTTAAGAGAACAAAGGGATGGTACCGGTCGGGCATACATGACCTCATTCCACGCTGGCGCAAATGTATAGAACTGCATGGACAATTCGCGGAAAATTAGTGTATCTAGACAAAGGTTCAGTCAACATTATGTATTATTTTCATGGTTCCTGACCAAATATTTGGCGAAAGATGTGGCGCATTACTTTTTGGGTACCCCTTGTTGCTTTGTCATGTCCGTCCGTCCACGTGGAACAACTGGACTCCCACTGGACGAAATTCAGTGACTTCCTGTATTGTGGGGGTGGGAGTGTTTACAAAAATATCTCGAAAAAACCCAAATTCGGCAAAAATCGGACAATAATACAAGCAGCTTTGCATGCAGACGTACATACATGTGTAACTGCTTTGGTTAGTAACGTTACCGTCGTTACCGTCGATAATAATCGGTAACAATAAGCGTAATCGATAATAATCGGCACCAGTCTAACTTATTTTGCATGCTATTTGTATGATGCATAATTAGAGGAAGTAAGAATGTACAAATATAGTATCGAATTATTTCGGTTGTCTAGGAATATAAAATTTGGTGTGTGGGTACCTATGAGTATACCTTCAAGTCGTGTACGAAATGTTGCTTTCAGTGAGCAGTTACAATATACTGGGGGAGTGATGAAAATTTGAGATTACTTATGGCTGGTAAGTGTGACGTAATCAGCTTACAGGTATGCACAATAGGTTCTCCACACACATAGCAACAGACCCCAAAATTGTGACAGCAATGTACAATATAATGACAGAAAGTGTGACCGTCTGAGAAGTTTCAGGATGCTAACATGCGAACACGCCTGGCTGCCATGTTATGCGTACTGTTCCTGTCTTGTTGAATGATAAAGCAGTTTTTACCACTTGCTTTAATTGGGTAAACAACGGATATGAAGGAAGCTTGTGGCGTAGCAAATATGTGCTTTCATACAACTTAACCGTTTCTTTCACTTTTTCGACACTTCTATATAAGGATGAAGTTTAAACACAAGATTATATCGAGCGTAAGTATGAAGCGTGGTTAGACACATGGGTAAGAGCAGCAGTGGTGTTGTTGTTACTCCTACGAAGCCAAGCCAAGCCAAAGTTCTAACTGGGGGAGGAGACTTGCGCTTCGCGCATGTCGACGTCCCCCTGTCTGTTAGCCATACCTGCTTTGATCACATAGCTGGGCTCTATAACAGACATCTTAACTCCAATAGGGGAATATGCTTACGCTAACGATTTTGAAGTCAGGCTGAGGGCCTTGACTGATCTAGCCAAAGACTAGTGCCTAGGTGGCACTGGACCAATTATGGGAAGGATAAACTTTGCTTGGTTGGCTGTCTGGATTCTGAGCCCAGACTGGCCCAGTCGCAAACTGCAGGTTTGCGACTTTTCCAGGCGCTTAGGTGGGGCCGCCGCGCCTGGGGGAGAGGAGTGCGGACCGTGCCCCGACTTTGCATCCTATACCATGGCATTTGCCTTACAACTGAGGAAAGTCACGGAAAACCTCAGTCAGGGTAGTCGAAAGGCGCTCGGCTGATCCGAACGCGATTCATTTGTCGATTTGGTCATCGCGGGCGATGGCCTGGGCTGGCCTGCTGGCCCCTGCCGCCCTTGGCTTTCGCGTAAGGCGACAGGGTCAACCCTCGGTCTACCGAGTTGCCGTACTAGGGGGTTCCCCACATCAGCTAACTTTGAGTCAAAGCTCGCAGTAATTGTTAGTCCTACTTGAATGCCAGCTATATTTAAAGACCCAGCCCGTACCGCGCAGTAAACACTATATCTCGGTTTAAAAAACCAGTCAGTTAATGCTGTATAGGGAAATAATAGCTGTTTGTTCTCAGATCCACACAAAACACAAATAGACTTTGGGCAGAATGTAAAATTGTTGAATGTTATGCCCGATTGTATCTTGTGCGTTTTAAAGTAATGAGTTATTGCGACGGTCCAGCTGTGTTCCTATACACACAAATCTTCTTTTGTGTAGCCTGTCGTGCGCTGGGGTCGGACACTGTGACGTCATATCGACATCAGTAGCAACTTCTCGTAAACCGTCAGTGAACGAGAAGTGCAACGAGAGTCTTCATAAGAAATTAATCTGGCAAGTGCGAATCGCTGTGGCTCAGTTCAGTACCATACGGGAGTTCTTGTTGTGTGAGCCGTGGCGTTTTACTGCAAGAAATGGCAAAACGTTAGGCGCACCGTATACACAAAATCGACAGATGTGGAACAGAAATAAACATTATCTGCACATATAATTTTGATCGAATTTGGGAAGTTGTTTTAATGCAGAAGGGAGCCCCCACCCCTTTCCCGCCCTGACCAGTACCCATGTTTCTAAAAATATTCGCCTCTTCTACGAGGCTTACTCAGAAAGTAAGTACCGTTTCCTTGTAAAAAAATCTTGAGTAAGGTTTCGTATACAATTTTATTGTTATCAGATTCTACATTCTTCAAAATATTTTTCCACATATTCGCCGCCATTATTGAGGCACTTATGGTAGCGGGGCACAAGTTTTTGTATCCCCTCATAGAATACGGCCGCCTGCGTTGTTAGCCACTTTTGCACTGCAACTTTCAGGTCATCGTCGTCGTCAAATCGCTTGCCGCCCAGGTATTTCTTTAGGTGTAGGAAGAGGTTAAAATCACTTGGCGCCAAATCAGGGCTGTACGGGGGTGGTCCATTTGTTCCCACCTAAATGAGGTGATGAGGCCTTGAGTCTGAGCAGCAGAGTGCTGCCGAGCGTTATCGTGAAGCAAAAGAATGGTGGCACTCAGCTTTCCGCGCCTTTTGTTTTGAATTGCACTCCTCAGCTTCTTCAGCGTTTCACAATAAACAGCAGAGTTTATTGTTGTGACGTGGGGCAAAAATTCTACCCTGTCTGTCCCAGAATACGGTGCACATGATCTTCCTTGTTGAAATCGTCTGCTTGAACTTTTTCCTTTTCGGCGAGCCAGTATGCTTTCAGTGCAAGGACTGCTGTTTTGATTCAGGTGTGATATGGGACACCCATGTCTCATGTCCTGTCACAACATGGCTCAACATGCCGTATCCCTTGTGATAGCGCATCAGAAATGTCAAAGCACATGCAACACGCTGTTTTTTGTGCTCCTCTGTGAGCATCTTGAGCACCCATCGTGCACACACTTTCCCGTAAACCCAAATGACTACTGACAATGTCATAGAGTCCTTGAAATTTGAGGAAAGTGCAGGGACAGATCAGAAATTGTGAAACGTCTGTAGTCACGCACTCTTTCGTTGACCTTACGCCCCAAATCATCATTCACCAAAGATAGATGCCCACTTCGCGGCTCATCGTACACGTTCTCTCGTCCTGCATTGAACAACCGAACCCATTTCCTAACCATGCCATCGCTCATTGCATTGTCACCATACACTTGACAGATCTGGTGATGAATCTCACTTGGTAGCACATTCCTAGCTTTCAAAAAACGAATTACAGACCTATTTCACAGTCGGCGGTCCCCTAAATAGTTTTAAACATGTTTAACGCACAGGAACAAACATAACCATAACACGAATTTCACGAAATGGCGTATGTGGCTTCTCAGTTGATAGAGGAAGTCACTGCACACGCGCAAAGGGACAGTCTCGAGGATACGCGAGAGATATGCGCAGACGGTACTTGCTTTCCGAATAACATACGTATGCATGCAATGTGCCTATATTGACAGCACAGGACAAAGCATTAAAACAAGAGGCCCCATTGCAGGCCCTCACTACAACAGGACGCCCCATTCCAGGCCCTAATTACAACACGACGCCCAATTTCAGGCCCTAACTACAACACGACGCCCCATTGCAGGCCCTCCCTACAACACGACGCCCTTTGCAGGCCCTCACAACAACACAAAGCCCCTTTCCAGGCCCTCACTACAACACGACGCCCATTCCAGGCCCTCACTACAACATGACGCTCCCTTGCAGGTCCTCACTACAACACGACGCCCCTTTGCAGGCCTTCACTACAACACGACGCCCCTTTGCAGGCCTTAACTACAACACAAAGCCCCATTGCGGCCCTCGCTGCAACACGACGCCCCATTTCACGCCCTTACTACAACACGACGCCCCATTGCAGGCCCTCACTACATTCTACGCCCCATTGCGGGCCCTCACTACAACACAAAGCCCCCTTGCTGGCCCTCACTACAACACGACGCCCCATTACAGGCCCTCACTACAACACGACGCCCCATTGCAAGCCCTCACTACAATAAATCGGGAAACTCGAACCCACAATCACGGTATCATGTTCCAGATACACACATCTTCAAGAAACTGCTGTGGACCACTCAGTTATCTGTGAGGACAGCCACCAGAATGGACTATGCCTCTGAATGACCAGGCAGTCACGGATTTCTTTAGCCCAGTGGTCGGGCGGGCGAGGGGAGAATGTCAATTGTACTGATGCATCTTAATGTTGTAAGTACTGTGCGGTACGTGAGAGCGACCCGGTACACACTTTGAGCTGCGCCAATGTGTTTCTGCCCGTACGGTATTTTGGTGCATCTTGTACTGGTCTGAAAATCCTACTTCGGCGGTTCGTCCGTCTAGTCAGCCCCAGGTTATAACCTTCGTCCCTTATTCCCACCACGAACATGCAAGCCAAACACTGCCAGAGTTTACAACGTAATTACAACCAGGAAATTGCTCATGGATTCCCAGGAAGATCTTCGCATATCCGGCCATGCGGAAGGCTCTGATGTCGTCTTCGTCTAATTATAAACCAACTAAAAGCAAATTATATTCGAAACGATATTGAGTTGAGAGTGTTGGTAAATTGCGTGGTGAGGGTATGAGAATGAGCAGTGCTTACGTCATCAGAAATGCAGCATGGAAATACAGTAGGCTGTTGTTTTACGACGGTTCTTTTTACGACGATTCACTTCCACGACCCTTGTCGAGTTAGACCGAGCACTCCCAACTTGTGGTGCATCACTGTCGCAAATCAAGCTTCCTTTCTCTACTTAGTGCGCTTCTACCTCTTTTCTGGTGTGCATGTGTTTCTTCTTTTCCTATTTTAGTGCAGTTCTTTTAAGTTGATTGTGATTTTTCCACCCATTACGTCCATCATAAAGAGAGATTTTTTTTTTGCAAAAGAATTTAAAAGAACAAGGAAGACTAAATTTGGAGACTAAAATGTGTTAGTGATAAGAAAAATAGAAGCTGGCAAGAAACGTGCTAATTTGGTCTGGCTAAGAGAATTACGGTACAAATTATGACAATCTGGATATGCTGATCAAAGAGATAAGCGAAATATCAGAAGAAGTTGCTCTTGACAATGTTGATCCCGTGGGAAACACTGACGTTTTAGAAAGTCACTCCCAGCCACTGTCCAATGAAGAACTTCATGACTTGGCCCAAAAATTGACTGAACAGCAGAAGGAAGATGAAGATGAGGATCGTGAACGAAAGCAGTGCAGATGAAGGACTTACTGAAATTATTTCCGCTATAGATATGGCAGTTGAAAAGTTGTGTCATATCGACCCTGAATGGGAACGCAGCAATACAGTAAAAAGGGGCATAAGCGCCGTGCTATACCCTTATTATGTAATCCTGCAAGAAAAGAAGAAAAACTCAAAACACTTAACGTTACATTCTTTTTTGATGTCTTCTGAACGACGGCCTTGGCCTTCTTCAGCAAACTAAAAAGTGATTTGATATTCTTTTAAATTATCTGTGTAATTTTCTACATACCTAATTCATTAAATTAAAATTGTATGTCATTATGTAAAGAAATATTGTAAATTATAAAATTATTTGACTAATTTGTTTGGCCCATGACCGCCTCAATTAAACCATTTAAATAGTTCTCGTTTTACGAAGATTCGAATTACGACCAAATATTCGGGAACGTAACCCCGTCGTAAAACTAGACCGTGCTGTACTGCAAAAGTAAAGATCATTTTCCGTGTGAACTTTGTGACGGCATGAAGG